>Ga0134104_1000271_pt1 | contig 62616 bp, 49 predicted proteins | sample 15_3_2metaG_FD_94455 | JGI IMG/M metagenome (GOLD analysis project Ga0134104, IMG submission 94455) | Switchgrass degrading microbial communities from high solid loading bioreactors in New Hampshire, USA - 15_59_3.3_214_A2 metaG | ecosystem: Engineered > Bioreactor > Semi-continuous > Anaerobic...
GCAGAGAGATTGATGAAAATGCAAGTCCTCAGTTTATCGGCGGAACCTTCATGCAGCCGGAAGAATACGATCAGCTGATAGAAGATCCTGTAGGATTTATTGCAGAAACCATACTGCCTAGGGTGTGCACTAATCTGGAGACAAAAAGAAAGGCCATGGCTACATGGGTAAGAGTCGGTATGGAACTTGAGAAAGGCGCTCGTTTAGGCGGTGAAGTCGGCAGAATCTCTGCAGAGTTAGGTTATCCATATATCCCCATGGGCTGGGCATATGCCCCAATGGATATTATCGGAGACTTTTTAAGAGGCATAAGCAATGCCGCTCTTGATGTTAGAAGATACCCGGATAAGATCAAAAAAGCCGTCGATGCTCTTACAGAACCGGTAATCACGTATGCTTTAGACGCATGTAAGCCGATAAATGCAGAAGTGGCTTTCATACCATTGCATTTAAACGAATACTTATCGCCTAAACTTTATAATGAGTTTTACTGGCCTTCGCTAAAGAAAGTCATTATAAGGCTTTATGAAGAGGGCGTCAAATCAGAGGTATTTTTTGAAGGACATCATGAGCCTCATCTAGAGACCATTTTAGAACTGCCTAGGGGATGGGGAATAGCATATTTCGAAAAAACTGACGTTGTTAAGGCAAAAGAAGTATTAAAGGATCATACATGTGTAATGGGCGGCCTGCCTATAAGTTTATTAGTCAGTGCCACGCCGCAAGAAATCGACGAATATGTTAAGACCTTACTCGAAAAAGTAAAACCAGGCGGAGGATTTATATTGGCTCCGGCTGTCGGAACCGCTCCGGCAATTACGCCACCCGAAAACATACATTCCTTAATTAGCGCAGTGGAAAAATACGGTTAATTTGCGCAAATACTCCAAAAGCTTGTTTAATTGAAAGGGATGAGCCGTTATGGAAAAAAAGCCACTAAGCAAAGCCATAAAGACATTCTATGGCATCGGAGATTTTGGTTTTGGTTTGATGGCATCAGTTGAACTTTATTTCTTTGTATTTTTCCTGACCAATGTTGCTAAACTTTCATTGCCGACAGTTGCTCTCATCAGTTCGATAACGAGTATCGTAGATGCAGTGTCATCACCTTTTTATGGAGCTATAATCAGCGGCACTAAGCCTTTAAAGTGGGGGCGAAATCGTTCTTGGATATTGATAATGCCTCCGCTTGTCGTAATCTTTTATATATTCCAATTTAGCAAGATCGGTCCGGAATCAGTAGCCGCACTGATTATCTGCGCCGGTTTTATTCTAAGCCATATCGCATGGAACCTGCCCTGGGTAGCAAATGTTGCACTTATTCCGGTACTTGCCAGTGACCCTGATGAAGCAGCATTACTGGCATCAAGACGTGCTACTTGGACTGCTCTTTCAGGAATAGTATTCTCTTATACCGGAGCACCCTTGGCAGAGTATTTTGGCAGGGTTACAAACAATGAAGTATTGGGTTACACCATTCTGGCAGGGCTTACAGGTTTGATTATGATGATCTGTTACTGGATCGTTTTTAAGATAACAGAAGGCTATGAGCCTACGGGAACTGCAGCTCAAGACACAACTCAGGCTCAAAAAGTTTCACTAGCTGCTATGGTAAAAAGCCTTGTCCAAAATCCGCCCCTTATTGTGCTGTTGATATCAGACTTTTTCAGGAACATGGTCCTCTTTGTTATGACAGCAGCTGCAGCTTATTACTTTACTTATGTAGCACAAAATATGGGACTATTTTCAGCATACTTACTAATAGTATCTATAGCAACTATGATAGGATCATACTTTGCAGGTTCAGTTGCAAAGAAAATGTCATCGCGGAATGCCACCATCTTTGGTCTGTATGCCTTAGGCATATCGCTTATAATATGTAAATTCGTAGCACTAAATGTTACTATGTTTTTCATTGTAATAACTATATCTAGTATATTTACAGGAATTCTAACATCGGTAACCGTAAGCTTATATTCTGATGTATCTATTTATGCTTACTGGAAAACAGGAGAAGACGCATCTCCCTTTGTTATGGGCTTGATGACGGTAGCTTTAAAGCTTGCAGTTATATCCAGAGGAACGGTAATTCCTTTTGTCTTGGCGTCGGTAGGATTTACCCCGGGAATAGATCCTGCCTCAGCTACTGAAGCACTTAAGATAGGCGTAATAAATGCTTTTCTATTCATACCCGGAATCTTTGCATTAATCGGCGCTGTAATACTGCACTTAGGTTATAAGCTGACGCGAGAAAAAGTTATAGAATATCAAAACGAAATAAATAAAAGATTGGCTCAACAGGCTTAAATAACAAAAGCAAAAGAGGTATGCCTTTAATTTAAAGGCATACCTCTTTTTTCGCTTTAGGACTACACTTGAAGTTTTCGTATTTCTTTGTCAATTTTAAGCACAGATGCTTCGATATTTGTTATATAGAATAGCTCAAAATTCGGACTTTCGGGCGAACCATAAATGGCAGCAAGGCTGGGAGCAACAGCAAATGCCTGTTTTTTAGCTTCTATGTTCTCGTCAAACACAGCTCTACCGCTTATGCGAACCCACTCATCTTTAGATATCATTGCGCAAATTTCTACGGCAGGATTTGCATTAAGCTGCCTATAGACATTTTTGTGATTGCCCGTGCAAAAATACAGCTTCCCGTTGTAATTCATGACAAATCCAAACGGGCGAACTTTAGGTTTATCACCGTCAACAGTTGCCACATAAAATACAGAAGCATCTGTCAGCATTTTTAATAATTCTTCCATCTTCCTCACCCCTATTTTTATTTAATTATTACTTATTACTTAATACTATCTTATTATCAAGTTCGCTATTTTCATGATATATCTTAGATAAGTAACTGTTATCTTCACTCATTTCCTTTTTTTGATTTATCATATCAATAAAGGCTTCAAGTCTTGTTCCGACGCCGGCTTTAGCTGAATGTTCATCTAGCACCAGTGTCATTACCGGAATTGAATAATCTTTCGCGACTCGAGGTATTGCGCTTTTTGCAACAATTTCGGGCATGCAGGTAAAAGGCAGAAGATGTATAACACCATCAAAACCATTTTTTGCAAAACTTGCAATTTGAGCTACGGTTTCTTGGCCGTGGCCCCCTATAAAGCGCTTAATATAAGGTTCTGCTAACTTTAACATTTCCTTATAATCTTTTGGCTTTAAAAAGGAAGGAAAAAGATTTATTCTGACCCAGTCCGTAAGGTAAACGCTTCGATATACTTCGGCGCCGAGACTGTTCAGCTCAGATTCTATGTCCAAGTTTACAAAGGGCTCCAATACAGTATATATTTCACCTACTATTCCGATTCTAGGGAAGGTTTTATCCTTTATAGTCTCGATGCTGTCAAATGTTTCCAGCATAACTGCTTTATATTCATCTAGCTCTGCTTCTTTCTTTATATCCTTTATTTTATGAATTACTTCTTTATACTTTTTATCGGTCTGACCCTTTATTTTTTCCTTTGGCCTTATTTGAGACAATTTCATGTCTGCAATATCCAACAGAATGGCCTTTTTCCATGCTATTATAGCTGCCTTTACTATATTTTTTAGCGAATTTTGTTTTCTGTTAGTAAGCACTCTAATATCACTTACTAACTTTAAAAAATTATTTTTTGGAGGTTCTACTATGACCATTTTAAAATCAAAACCTAAATCTTTTAAAATTTCTCGCTCTACTTCACCATAATAGCCAAACCTGCAGGGCCCTATTCCACCGGCCATGACAATGGTATCTGCACCGTTTTCAAGGGCTTCAATAAAATTCCCCACATTTATTTTAAGTGGAAGGCAAGCAAATTCCGGCGAATGCAGGACACCAAGTTCTAAGGTTCTTTTTGTGCAAAAAGGCGGAACAACTACTTCTGTGCCTAGGTTTTCAAATAGAGATTCAAGCACAATGTATAAATTACCCATATGAGGAAAAGTCACTTTCATTGAACCTTCCTCCCTTCTAAAACATCCAAAAAAGCCTCAAGCCTTGTATCAAACCCGGCTTCAGCGGCGTGTTCATCAAGGGTTAGATACAGAAAAGGAATTTTATAGTAACGTTTTATTTTTCTTTCCAAAAGTTCACCTACAAAAGAATCGGGACCACATCCGAAAGATGCAACATGGATTATTCCATCAAGCTCTCCCTTGTCTAAAAAGTAGAAAGCAGCACCTAACGATCTTTCCCCTAGTGTCCAGAACATATCTTTTGTCAGTTTCTTGGCCCCTTTTTTGATTTCACTATCTGAAACCATGTCAGTTGTTATAAGATTAATATGCTGTCTTTTGAGCTTAGCAACAAGGTTCATGCTAAGAAAAGTATCGTATATATTGTAATGGTGCCCCACTAATAAAACTTTCGGATATGAAGCAGTATGTAGCTCGGATTCCTCTTGTTTTGGAGGTTTAAAATCGATATCCGGCAAGATTTCACATGGGGCTGTTTTGTATGTAGTGATAAATTGTTTATACTTTTTTTGCGCGCTTGCTGCTTTATGATAGGCCCGCAGCAGTTCTGTCTTATTTTTATTAAGAGCATCGCCAATTTGTATTACGTGGTTTTTAATGCCTTTCTTGCTTTTATAAAGATTTAATTCGGCATCGATTAACGGCGGTAACTTCGGAATGCTATTTCTTATCATATCCGGCAGCCCTAAAAACTTTGGGCAGAGATATTTTTGCGGCTCTATGCTTACAATTCTGGGAATAAAAATAGCATCAACCTTATCTGCCAGATCTGCTACATGGCCGTGAAAGCTTTTAATCGGCAGGCATGCATCATCTACGCATAATGCAACTCCTTTTTTAAGCAGTGCCTCGTTAGTAGAGGATGACAGCACAACCTGCTGACCTAAAGCCTCAAAAAATACCTTCCAAAAAGGGTAGTATTCATAATAAAACAGTGCTCTGGGTATGCCTATTTTCATCAATACACCTCTGTTGCTAACTTGTTGTTTGGTTTAACCATTTTAAAAAACTTTCTCGTTTATCAGATGTTATCTCTCCTGATATCACTAAATAATCCATTGCGCGGGTAAGCGCCACATAAAGCAGCCTTTTGGCTTCTTTAATCTCTTTGTTATCAAGAAAGTTTTTCAACTCTTGCCACTTCTCTTTATCTTTTTTAATTGCAAGACCGACTTCCGGATCAAATAATATCTCAGAAGATACCGTTGATAAGCTTTGGCCGCTGTCTGCCAGGATAACTATGGGAAACTCCAATCCCTTTGCCGAATGTATTGTAATAAACTTTACAACATCTTCTTCTTCAGAAACATCCACCGCTTCCTGATACTCTGAGCCCCAATTCGAAAGTTCTTCTAAAAATTCTCTTAAGGTAAAGCCTTCTTCATCATAAACTGCACATAAATCTAAAAATTGAAGCAGGCTCTCGGTATCAAGGACATCTTCTAAATCGGTATATAAAAGCTTTGAATCTTTTATAATCTGTTCTGCCAGTTGTTTAATTGTTGCCTTATCTTTCATTTTAACCCACTTTTGAAATAATTTAAAGGCTTCCTCGGAGTCTATATTCTCATCAAAGATATTACTTAATTTTTTGCCGTTAAGCACATATTCTGCAATTTTATCATCATCCACTTTAAGCAAGTGCGAAAGTGCGCCATATATGTTTATATCATCTTTATACTCCACAGCCTTTAATCCCAAAAGAAGATTTTTTACTCCATGGCTTTCTTTAAGAGTCCCGACTTCAGCCACATAAAATGGTATATTGCGTGCGCGAAACTCCTCAATATAACAGGAAAGATGGGTTTTTCTCCTAAAGAGCACGGCAAAATCTCGAAAGGTGGGCTTTCGGTATCCTCCTGTGGTGCTGTCATATACCTTTACAGAATCATCGGACAACATTTCTAGTATCTTATCTGCAATAAGTCTTGCTTCCTGCTGCCTCCGCTCTCTCATCAAGCCGCTATTTTGCCCAATAAGGAAACAGATATTTTTTCCATCATGCTGCCTTTTGTAATTAATCGGTTCATAATTCTCCATGATGTCTTCAAAAGCTTTGTTTACAAACGTTATTATTTTATCGTTACTTCGAAAATTATCTTTTAAACTTAAGGACTTTCCATTTTTCTCTAAATCTTTTCTGAGCTTTTCGAAAAGCTCAACACGCGCTCCTCTAAAGCCGTAGATGGATTGTTTTTTGTCTCCCACCACAAAAAGATTTGTATCTTTGCCTAACAGCCGAAGAATTTTGTCTTGGATAAAGTTCAAATCCTGATATTCATCTACCAAAATAAATTTAAATTTTTGTTGATAGTTTTTCAAAATTTCCCGATTTTTTTCGAACATATCCAGCGTCTTTTCCAGAATATCTTCATAGTCAAGAACGTGCTGTTTCTCTTTTTTGCTGCCATAAATCTTTAAAGATTCTTCAATTAACATCACTATGGTTTTTTCATCTTCACTAATCGCCATTTCAGATAAAGTAGCAATGCTTACACCTTGGTTCTGTATTTTTATTATATTTTGATAAAGCTCATCGGATAATTTTCCAAAGCCCATTTCTGAAGTAATCTGAAAAACATTTTTGTTTTCTAATTTTCCTATAACGGCCTCTTGTATGCTTTCCTTGAGCCACGCATTCCCTTGATACTCCTTTGCTACCTGTGCCTCAGGGTCTATGGAAGCTTCTACCGGATTTTCTTTAAGCAATCGCAAGCAAAAACTATGTATTGTGCTGATATAAGCAGTTGAAAGCCTGAGTAGGTTTTTAGAGATGCTGTCATTGTATTTTTGCATTTTCATTTCGTATCTGAGCCGCTCTCTCATTTCAAGAGCTGCTTTATTTGTATATGTTATGGCGGCAATTTCGTCAATACTTGCAAGGCCCTGCTGTAATATATAAATTATGCGGCCCACCAGTATTCTAGTTTTGCCGGCACCGGCACCGGCTGTGACTACAAGGCTTTTATCTATTGTTTCGATAGCTTCTTTTTGTAAAGGGGTGTGTCCCATATTAAAACTCCTCCCAGGGACAAATTTGAGTAAAATCGCAAAAGCTGCCATAGCTTTGTATTTTTGGACATTTTTTTGGTTCTATCGGAAATTTCCCTTCTCTTATATTGTTTACATACGCTCTGACTGTGTCTTTGGTTTTTTCCATAACGGTTTCCCATTCTTCTTGTGTTAAAATCCCTTTTTTCTGCCTCTTTGAAATAAATGGCAGATCTCTATCTCTTACAATAAAGTTATCTATAGCACCTTTTTTAACAGAAACAAAAGCTCCTCCCACTACCGGTTTTTTTAATATATGTTCCGCAGCCAAGATATATATTGGCATTTGAAGGTTTGTTCCATCTTCCATCTCTTTTATATCCGGTGTTGACCCGCTTTTATAGTCGATTATCAGTAATCTGTGCTGTGCGTCTTCATCTATCCTGTCAATTTTTCCCGAAAGCAAGATGTCTGGGGCAAAATCCAAGGAAAAATTTTTCTTGGATCCAAAACCAAGCTCAAAAAGAATCGGTTTAAAGTCTCCTCGCGAGGCTACATACCAGCCGACATAGTTCGTTATGCTTTTTGCAATTTCATTTTTCTCTATTTCAAACAGCAGAGGATGCGGAAAACTCTCTTTTACGCCGGAATTTTCCATGACACTTTCTGTAAGAAAGATTATTTCATTTTCGTATTCTTCTAATTTTATGCTTTCAAGGGTATCTTTATGATTTTTAAAAAATATCTCTAATATTTTGTGTATGACACTGCCCCGTGAAACCGCCGTATATTCTCCTTCTTCATCAGGTGCTGCAAGGCCTATGACTCTTGCAAGAAAAAACTTATAAGGACATTCGCCGTACATGTTTAAGGAAGCTGCGCTGAAAGGTTCTTCATGAAATCGCTTGCCTAATATTTTTCTTGTATTTTCTGAAATAGTTCCTAAAGTTTCACTGGAATTTTCAAATCCGGTAGAAGTATACATATCTTCTAATCTGACATCTTTAACCTCGGCTTTTAAATCATAAAGTATATCTTCGATATAGGAAGACATCAGTGAAGATGAGTTATCTTCCAAAACTGCCGGATAAGAAAAGCAGCTTGTAGAACTTGATGCCAGCAAAAATTTTAAGCAGTGCTGCTCATCCTCAAGACGACTATCTATGGTATCAAAACTGTAACCTATCTCATTGAGTCTTTTCCTCTCATCTTCCTTTATAAGCCAGTCAGGTCGTAATTCTGCCGGAAAATCTCCTTCTATCATCCCTGCCCCATAAATCTTTTCAAATTTTAGCCCTATTATTTGTTCTAGAGAAAGTATCCGAATACCTTCTTTATCGGAATCAAAACAGTTGTAGGAATAATTTCTTAAATAGGGTGCAAAAAAATTTATAAATCCTTCAAAATCTGTATATTCTTCTCCTGCCATTTCCCCTATATCTTCTAATTCATCCAAAAGTTGAATTAGGGCCTGAAATGCCTTAATATCGCGTTTCGCAAAATCAGGGTCGTCACTATGAATATTGTAAAATCTGTTGGGATATCCATTGTCGGCAAGAAAACTTTTTGATATTTCGGCCCATTTATTGATTTTATGCCTTGAAATATTGGTTTTTAAAAGAATTTGTACAAAATAATCTGTTGTTTCTTCTTTTACAAGCCTTAAAAATGCTTTTACGAAAGGATTTTGGATAAGGTGTGCTTTTATATCAAAGTTTAACGATAAGTTCGCCTCTTTTGCCGCGTCTTTTAAAAGATATTTATAGGCTTTGGGCTTCGGCAAAACTATGCAGATTTTTTGTGGGGGAATGCCTTTTTCTAAATCTCTTAAAATCATTTTTGATATATATTCAATTTCAATCCTCTTGTTTTGAGCCTTAATTGCATTTACATGTTTTATTTTATGCTCAAGGGACAAGCTGACTATAACCCCTTTATCTCCTATAACTTCCAACACTTTTTTCTGTATCGGATAAAGCCTATAAAATTCTCTAAAACATATTTTGTCAAACTGTTCAATATACTTTGCTTTACCTGCGTAGTCTCTCGAAATTATCTGGCAATCTTCTAAGTCACATAGAAGGTTTTCGGCAAGAAAATCCTGATATGTTCGGTATATCAAAGCCAAATCTTTTAGGCGAGGTGAATCCTTCAATATTTTATCAGCAATGTCAGGGGTTATGCCTTGTAATTTCAATTCCTTTATTACTTCACTAATGCGCCGCACATATCCGGGCCTATATTCGCTGAAAAATTTAAATTGATTTTTCTCTTGCAGGCTATGAAAGATACGGCTGATTACTATATCTCTTTTAAAATTCCCGATAATATTTTTTGAATCTATAACATCTTTTATAATGTTTCTTATAAACTCTTCATAGAAAATTGCTGCCTCGCCGGCTGTTTGCGCTTGATTTTCTTGCTCTGTCAAATATGATGTAGGATATACATTAAGTTGTCTCATAATTTTTCCTCGCTAATATCTTCTTAAAGCTATACATTAAAGAATACCACAATAGTAGAATTTTTTCAATTATTTAACTATCTTTTGCAGTTATCGGCTTATAAACAGTAGGCCAGCGCTTTTTGGCGCTGGCCGGTAGTAGAGGTTGTAAGCTAGTTTATGCGCTTGCAAAAACCTCTAAGAATTCATTTTCCTTTAACTTTTCTTTTTCAAGCAGTGCTTGGGCTACTTTATGAAGTTTGTTAACATTGTCTGACAAAAGCGACCTAGCTCTGTCGTAACAGCTGCTGATAATATTTTTAACTTCTTTGTCGATAGATGCTGCCACTTCTTCGCTGTAGTTTCTGCCTTGTGCAATATCTCTTCCCAGAAATACTTCTTCCTGCTTATGGCCCAGTGTCATTGGACCTATATTTTCGCTCATGCCATACTCCATAACCATTTTTCTTGCAATCTGAGTTGCCCGCTCTAAATCATTTTGGGCACCGGTGCTTATTTCATTGAGCACTAGCTCTTCTGAAACACGGCCGCCAAGTAAATGGGTTATTTGGTCCATGAGTTCATTTTTACCCATAAAGAAGCGATCTTCTTTCGGCAAAATCATAGTATATCCGCCTGCTCTGCCCCTAGGCACTATAGATACTTCATGAACCGGGTCTACAGTCGGCAGCAAATGTGCCACTACAGCATGTCCCGCCTCATGATAGGCAACCAATCGGCGCTCTCGCTCTGTCATAACTCGGCTTTTCTTTTCCGGCCCTGCTATTACTCTAGTTATAGCCTCTTCTAGCTCGGGCATTTCTATTTTCTTTTTATTGCGCCTTGCTGAAAGAAGCGCTGCTTCATTCATCAGGTTTTCAAGATCAGCACCGGTAAATCCGGGCGTCCTTCTGGCCAGTACTGAAAGCTCTACATCTTCTGCTAAAGGCTTGTTTCTTGCATGAACCTTGAGTATTTCTTCTCTTCCTTTTACATCAGGTCTGTCTACCACAACTTCTCTGTCAAACCTGCCGGGTCTTAAAAGCGCAGGATCTAATATATCGGGGCGGTTAGTAGCAGCTATAACTATTATGCCCTCATTAATACCGAAACCGTCCATTTCTACAAGCAGCTGGTTTAGCGTCTGTTCTCTTTCATCATGTCCACCGCCAAGACCTGCTCCTCTTTGGCGGCCCACTGCATCAATTTCATCAATGAATATGATACACGGCGCATTCTTTTTAGCTTGGTCAAATAAGTCCCTGACCCTTGCTGCACCAACACCTACAAACATTTCCACAAAGTCCGAGCCGCTTATTGTAAAAAACGGTACCCCGGCTTCCCCTGCTACAGCTCTTGCTAAAAGTGTTTTTCCTGTTCCCGGAGGGCCTACCAGTAAAACTCCCTTGGGAATGCGCGCCCCCAGCTCTATAAATTTCTTGGGATGTTTTAAAAACTCCACTACTTCTTCTAATTCTTCTTTTGCTTCATCTACGCCTGCCACATCTTTAAAAGTCACTCTTCTTTTATCGTCTGTATGAAGCTTTGCCTTACTCTTGCCGAAAGACATCACTCGTCCACCACCGCCTTGGCTCTGCTGCATTAAGAAATACCATGCGCCAAATATAAATACCATGAGCAGTAGAGGGGACAAAATTTGCGTCCACCAAGGCGTAACAGGCTTAGGCTCTGAATCCACCGTCAATGCGCCGCTTCCGGCAAGCTTATCTATTTTAGCCATAAAAGTAGTCAGATCAGGAACATAGCTTACAAAATTTCTACCATCTTTTAGAGTGCCTTTGATGTTATTTTCTATTATCACTATTTTTTCCACTTCACCTTTGTCAAGGCGTTGAAGTAATTCTGAATATCCTAATCTGATCTGAGCTGCTTCCTGGTTAGAATACCATTGGACAACTGATAAAATTAAAATTATTATCAGCAAATAAAAACTTAGACTCCTAAAAAAGTTGTTCAAAAATTTTCCTCCCTTCTTGCCCCACTAGACCAAACACATTTTACCACATAAATTACATTTTTACAATTATGCAAAATTTCTAATGCACCTCTTGATAATAATTTTCTTTATTACTTTATCCTTTGTAGATTTCAGGCTTTAACACGCAAATATCTCGTAAATTCCTATATTTTCCGGCATAGTCCAAGCCATAGCCCACAACAAAATCATCCGGAATTTCAAAACCTAAATAATCTATTTTCAAATCAACTTTTCTGCGATTTGGCTTGTCAAGCAGTGTACAGATTTTAAGGCTGGCAGGTTTACGGGACTTTAAGATTTTATGCATATAGCTTAGAGTCAGCCCTGAATCAACTATATCCTCGACTATTAAGACATCCTTTCCCTCCACGGATTCATCAAGATCTTTAAGTATCCTAACGACTCCGGAAGATTCAGTGGATGTTCCATAGCTCGACACCGCCATAAAATCAATTTTTAAAGGCAGCTCTATAGAGCGAATAAGGTCTGACATGAAAACTACAGCGCCCTTTAGCACCCCTATTACGATAAAATTATCGCTATCCTTATAATCGTTGGTTATTTTTTCTCCCAGTTCCTTTACTTTTTCTAAAAGCTGCTCCTCTGTTATTAAAACTTGCTTTACATCATTGAGCAAGGCTATCCTCCTATTCGCTGCTTATTTTAAGATTTACAAATCAATTAGCATTTATTTTACCACAATGCCTATTACCTATCAAGTATATCAAAATTTCCTTCATTTATTATTCTTAAACGCAAAACTTTTTTTGTTCTGTCATCCAGTTTAAACCTATCATCAATTCTCATTCCTGCAACCCAAATGATATTACCGCAAGATTCTACTATTGGGATTTTATTTCTCTTTCTTCGAGGAATTTTTTCATCTATAAAAAACTCCTTTATTTTTTTAAAACCATCAGCACCTAAAGGTTTAAATTTGTCGCCGGCTCTTCTGTTTCTTGCAATCAGATTGCAGTTTCCCACTTTATCAAAATCAAGGTATGCGGTGTTTGGGTCAATAGGCATATTAAAATTAGGATCGGGCGGTATAATATCGGCTTCTATCGTAACTCCGCTTTCGGCTATAGCAACCTTGCCCGGAACGGAAAGCTCATAAATATAATCAGGAACATCCGTATCTTTGCCGTCAGCATACAGCACAAATCGGCCATATTCTTTAATGCCTATAATGCCTTTGGGCAAGTCTATTATTTTGCCTGTTTCGGATTCTTCTATAAATTTAACCAGAAGCGCTGTGTGTTTTTCTTCAAAATCCTTTGTGTCTCCGGCAATTTTTTCTATTGCAAATCTTGCTACGTAGTATTTTATAGCTTCATGCAAATTTAAAAACTTCCCTATGTTTATTATAACGCAAAAGGGTTCAAAGTCTAGTACGTCTCTTGAAGCTTTTTGAGCCTCTTCCTTTATAAACGAAAGGTCTCGACGCGCTATTTCGGAAAGGCGGCGAAGAGATTTCCCCAGATGAGGACAGTATTTTTGTTCAATCAGAGGCATTAATTCAAGGCGAATACTGTTTCTAAAATAATCAGTCGTAAGATTTGTTGAATCTATTCTAAAAGGGATATTATTCTGATTTAGGTATTCTTCGATTTCTTCTCTCGGGATTTCAATAAGGGGTCTTATATAGAAATCTCGAACAGGTTCGATACCCAGTAGGCCTTCTAAGCCACTGCCTCTTAAAATATTCATAAGTATAGTCTCTTCATGATCGTCTCTGTTATGGCCGGTAGCTATTTTATCTGCTTTTATTTCACTTCTTACACGTTTAAAAAAATCGTATCTGACACGTCTTGCCGCATCTTCCATAGAAAGTCCCTTGGCTGAGGCATAAGAAGGAACGTCAAGCCTTTCGGTAAAAAGCTCAATATTCCAGGATTTACATAACTTTTCTACAAACTCTGCATCTTGTCCTGATTCATCGCCTCGTATCATATGATCCAAATGGGCTGCATATACATAAATATTAAGTTCTCCTTGGAGTGTGACTAAAAGATGTAAAAGACAGACAGAATCAGGCCCTCCAGATACTCCGGCAATAATCTTGTCTCCTTTTTGAATCATATTGTATTTTTTAAGCGTTGAAAGAAAAATTTCATTTACATTCATTTTAAGTCTTCCTTAAGATTTTAACATTATTAAATAAAAAAAGCCGCATTTTGCGACTTGTTATTTTGCAGCTTGGTGACCCCGAGGGGATTCGAACCCCTGATACCGCCGTGAAAGGGCGATGTCTTAACCACTTGACCACGGGGCCTTTTTGGTAGCGGCGCAGGGATTTGAACCCCGGACACTGCGGGTATGAACCGCATGCTCTAGCCACCTGAGCTACGCCGCCATGTAAGATATTTGCATATTTTGGTTGCGGGGGCCGGATTTGAACCGACGACCTCCGGGTTATGAGCCCGACGAGCTACCGGACTGCTCCACCCCGCGTCATTTATATAATATCGTAAATGCCAAGCTATTTTATTTTACAACAAAAAGTCGAATCCGTCAAGCCAAATCGTTTTGTTGAAATAGACAGAAATCTCTGCTATAATGAATTATAAAGTCTGATATTGCTTATCTTTATGAATAATGGTTTCATGGAGCAAGGTGGTATTTTATGGCTTAGAATTTTAAGGAAGTGGTATTAATGAATATCGTTATTTTGAGCACTTATCCCCCTAGAGAATGCGGGATAGCTTCTTTCTCTAAGGACCTTAGGGACAATCTTGTATCTATCGATGAAAATGTCAGCATCATCGCCATAACAGACGCAAAAAATTCCTACGATTATCCCAAAGAGGTTATTTTTGAGGTAAGTCAAGATGAAAAAGAAAGCTTTCGGGAGGCAGCAGATTTTGTAAATCAATCTTCGGCAGATGTTGTCATAATCCAGCATGAATACGGTATATTCGGAGGCGATGACGGCAGCTATGTCCTTGAATTTGCAAATCATCTTAAAAAACCATTTGTAGTTACTACTCACACAGTGCTTTTGGAGCCAACTTTTGGTCAAAAAAATGTGCTTTCTCGGTTAGGAGCTGCAGCAAACGGAATTGTGTGTATGACAAAAAGATCCGCAAAGCTTTTGAGTAAAGTTTACAGCGTCCCTGAACATAAAATACGCGTAATCCCTCATGGCGTTCCATTTTTTGAACCTAAAGGCAGGGATGAATTAAAGCAAAAATACGGATATACCGGAAGAACAATAGTTTCAACTTTTGGCCTTATAGGTCCGGGTAAAGGCATTGAAAATTGCATAAAAGCAATTTCCGAACTTGTACCGCATCATCCGGATATTCTTTACTTAGTTCTCGGCAAAACACATCCGAATATTATAAAAAAATATGGGGAATCTTATAGGGCTTCGCTTGTAAGCTTAGTAGAAGAATTAGGATTAACCGACAATGTAAAATTTATAAATGAATTCCTCTCACTAGATAAGTTGGGAGATTATCTTTACATGACTGATGTGTATGTAACGCCATATCCCAACAAAAATCAGGCTGTAAGCGGCACGCTAACTTATGCGGTAGGATGTGGAAGGGCAATAGTATCTACGCCTTATGAATATGCTCTTGAAATATTGGGCGATGGAAGAGGGCTTATTGCTCAAAATAGTGATGACCCTAAAGAACTTGCTTTTTTAATAGAAAAAATTATTAACGATCCCGCCTTGAAACAATCCTTGGAAAATAAGGCGCAAGAATTGGGTAAAAAAATGAGTTGGAATAATGTCGCAAAGTTATATAGGAGCTTTTTAGAAGAACTCATCGCTTTTGCTGATTCCAAGATAAAAGAGGTGGTGTCTGATGAAAGAAGTCTCCTATAAACATTTGGAGAAAATGACGGATAATACCGGAATAATACAATTTGCAAAATATGATAATCCTATAAAGGAAAGCGGATACACCGTCGATGACAATGCACGGGCTTTGATTGTGGCTTTAAACGCTGATAAAGGCAGGAAAGACCTGGCTAAGATTTACATTGAATTTATAAAAAGTGCTCAAAGGCCTGACGGCACTTTTGCAAATCTAAAGCTGGATGAAAATTTCGTTCCTGACATTGATTCTGAAGACAGTATTGGAAGGGCTTTTATGGCTTGTTGTTACGCATTCTGTAATAAAAACTCTTCTTCGGAAATTAAAGAAACCGCGCAAGGTATCATCAAAAAGACCTTACCTGTTATAGAAAACTTTAAAAGTCTGAGAGCCATAGCATATTCTCTTATAGGGCTTGCCTCGCTTTTAGGAAATGGTTTTGAAGATGCGCAAAGCACAGACGGCATTTACAAAATAGCCGGTGATATGGCGGAGCGATTAAACAATGCCTATACAGCAAACCACAGTGATAACTGGCAGTGGTTTGAAGAATACTTAACTTACTGCAATGCCGTTTTGCCTCATTCTTTGTTTCTTTATTATGCTGTTTCCGGAGATAAAAAATCCCTTAGGATCGCAGAAGAATCTTTGAATTTTTTAACAGATGCCCTTTTTAAAAACGGTTATTTGTCAATTGTAGGAAATCAGGGATGGTGGCAAAAAGACGGCAGTATACCTACCTTTGATCAGCAGCCTGTTGATGCTGCGTCTATCACCCTTGCATGTATTTGTGCTTATTTTGTAAAAGGTAAGAAAGAGCACTTGGATATGGCAAAACTTTCTTACAGATGGTACTGGGGAAAAAATATAAACAGTTTACAGGTATACAATGAAACTTCAGGCGGCTGCCATGATGCATTAACTTCCCGTGGTATAAATATGAATCAAGGAGCAGAAGCGCTAGTGAGTTTTCTGCTGACTCATCAAATATTGGAAAATATTTTAAACAACGATGCACAAGATATAGCAGAAATACCTGCTGTATAAAAAGAGAGGGTAGAATCCCTCTCTTTGTTTCTTATCTTTTTTCGGTTTTTTGTCTTATTTCATAGGGTATTAAATCCCCAATTTTCCCGAACGCAGCGCAAAGATACGTATCCGCTGCCCCATAATACACTAAAATTTCATCATCTGCTTCCAGTATCTCTCTGTCGCTTACAGGAACTGCACCGCAGGTAAAAACTACATTCGGAACCCATGATGTTGATTTGTCCCCCACTTCATAATGCATCTGTGGAGAAAGAATAGGGTTTGGAGACCTGTACAGAAGTCTTGACGGATTATCAAGTTCAACTAATGCTGCACCCAGCCTGTAGACCAAATTGTCATCGACTCCATGATATATCAGAAGCCACCCGTATTTTGTCTTTATAGGTTGGGCACCTGCACCGATTTTCATGGAATCCCACATCATTCCTGTCCGAGGTCCCATAATTATCTTATGCCCGTCTTTCGGCCAGGGAAATTTAAGCTCTTCAGAATATGAAACCCATATGCTAGGCTCAATTCTATGATAGAGTATATACTGATCGTTGATTTTTTCGGGAAAGATAACTGCATCTTTATTCCATATATTTGGAAAAGCAAGGCCTAATCTTTCCCATTTACTAAAATCTCTTTTTAAAAAGTCTGTGATGCCAATACAAGCGGCGGCTATTTGAGCTACTACTCCATCATAAGCGGTATAAAACATATAAATTTTGTTTCCCATTATAACTGTCCTGGGGTCTTCGCAACCTTTTTTCTCTTGCGGAGTTTGCGGGAAAAAAATAGGTTCCGGAAGTCTTTCTAAGATATTGCAGCCATCAGATACAGCCATTCCAATCCTAGAAATATTATCATCGCCAAAAGCTCTGTAAAGTATGAATACCTTGTTTTCTATTTTGAGAGCTGCAGCATTGAGCACATATTTAGACTCCCACGGATGATCATGGATAGGCCGCAATATGGGATTGCCTTCATATCGCACAAGGCTTCCTGCGGGAGGCCAATTTTCTATATCTTGAACTACAACAGCATCATTAAAGGGTTTTATTTTTAAAAGGATATTTGCAATATCGTAACTTTCTTTTCCTTCTCCCATAAGTTGAAACACTACCTCCATGATTTCTTCTTCACTGTATCCCATGTATTTACATAGTTCTACCAAAAGTTCATTATTGAACCAGTTTCGTTCTACATGAATTGAAAGAGGTGCTGGTACTCCTTTGCCGCCTTTAAAGCTATAGCTCGCCCAGCTCCATGCTGAGCAAGGTATAAAAGTTCCGTCTTCTAGGGTAAATGAGAGATTGTATCCTTCTGCCATTAAGTAGATTGCTTCAGCTTCAGTTTTCATTCCCATATCTTCGAGTTTTTTCCCTAAAATTTTTAATCGTGCTACAAATTCTTTTTGATGCCAGTTTTCAAATATATTGTGAGCCGAGAAAATATCTTTGCCGTGGTGTCCTATAATAGAATTAATTACTTTGATACCAAAATTTCTTCGTTCTCTTGCATATAGCCTCCAGATATAAGCATAGTGTTCCGCTTCTATAGCATTTTTAATTATATGGGTAAAATAAAGAAGTTTTGGATATCTGCCCCCCATTCCTTTTGCAAGCGTTGATATTATAATAACGCCTGTAATTTTATTTAGTGCACTTATATTGCTCATGCTCGCTATATTGGGGAATTTATTTTTACCAACTACAATCCTCTCTATTTCCACTTCTTCCATATTATCCGGCCTGAGATTATCCTCCAGCCATAAATTTATCCTGTCTACATAGGCTCTCTCCTCGCTTATAAACGCCAAAGCCATGGCTTTTCGGGGTGTCACAGCATCTAAAAGTTCCCCTATGCTCGTATAACCCATTGCTACCAAAAGATTTGAAGGAATAAACTCACATAACAGCTTCTTTAATATTTCTTCTTTTACCGCCATAACTTTGCCGCAAGGCATCATCTCAAACATTTTATCAACTGATTCTTTTGTTCCCTTCAACGTGTGAAGATCGCCTGCAAACAGTAAATTTGCGGTTTTTTCAAGTTGTGCTACAAGTTCACTTATCCCTGCAACTATTTCTTTAGAATCAGCATCTCTTGGAATGTGCAGTTTATTGTATATAAAATCGTAAAAAGCAGCAGTGTATTTTTTCTTAATTTCATTAAATATTCCATTCGTCCACACTACTTGTCCGTTTAAACTTGTCAGCTGCTTCGGAAGCACAATTGGCACACCAGGGATAAATTCTAAATAATCTAATGGCACAATTGGAGGCGCTTTTTCCTCTGATTTACTAACCCAGTTTTTTGTAAAAGAAATTTTTAATTTTAAAAATGCCTTTGTTTGAGACGTCTCAAAATCTATTAATTTTTTGTAGGCAAGATTTTCTATATCCTCAGGGTTCGCATTGTCAAAACGTCTCTTGAAATTATTTATCTGTTTTATGTATCCTGCTACAGCACCTTCATATGCCACCATAAATGCAGATAAAATATCTTCTTTTGATATTTCTTCAGAAAAACAATATGCTTCTAAAAAACGATAAGTGAACGTCGCCCACAGTTCCTCATCCAATATAAAACTTTCATAGGAAAGATTATAAACTTCCTCTGCCGAAGATGCAAGTTCTTTTGGCAGCAGTTTTTTATAAATTAACCCATATTTTTCATAATCAGACTTAAATATGCTTACAAAATCTGTAAATTTATAGTATGCTTTTTTCGGCACATCTTCGTTTGCTGTAAATCGCAACAACTTATCAGGAAATTTTAAGATATCATTATGGTTTAACCAATAATCCTGATCAGCAATGATACATTCCCAAAAAGATCTGGTAATCTCTTTAAATAGAAAAAGTATTTTTTGCATTGATGAAGGAGATAGTGTAGCTCCTAAATTTACCTCGCAAATTTTTTTATCCCATACCACTGCGCGAGTTACAAGCCAAGGATCTATTCCATATCCGCCTATGTAGCTGAGCCAATGGGATGCTTCCATACAGTAATCCTCTACAAGGTCATGAGCTATCCCGTATAAACCTGCTAAAGGATCATATAGATTATATCCGTATATTGTTTCAAGTAATGGTCTTACCAGCAAAGTGCCTGTGGTATTTTCGAAATAGTGTCTTTTAAATTTTGCAAAAACCGTATCATAGCCTTGGGTAATAGGATATATAAGTTGTTCTATCCAAGAGTGGGAAAATCCCTCTCCATTTTCACTTACCATATCTGCCTTTAGAATTATGGCATCGGCTTCAAGCTGTTTTGCTATCTCTAAAATGGTCATTATGCTAAAGCCTCTGCCGTTTATACCCGGATCTAATATAAAGGATATATTTGGCGTTTTTAATTTTGTGCTTCTTATAATTTCTAAGGCATCGCTTCCTGCAGGATCCCCGATGCAAACTATTAGTTTTTTTAGGTTTGGAAACGCTTCAAGTCCCTCATCTACTGTTTTTAAGATAGATTCAATTGTATCTTTTTCATTATAAAATGGAATCCCTACAACTAAATCTGCATAACTCATATCTTGCATAGCATTTAGAATTTCGTCTACCTTTTTACGGAATTCATCTCCTTTTTCAACTACATTTTCATTTACGCTCAAATTGGAAACCTCATTTCTTTTTAGTTATTAATAATATTATTTTAAGAATATCATAAAGTATAAAAAAGATGTATACTTAATATATTGCAAAATTACGAATTAAATAGGGGGTAAAAATTTTGGGCATAGATTGGCTTTTGGAGGCCGATAAAATAAGTAAGGATATTGTAGCTATCAGAAGATATCTTCACATGAATCCGGAATTAGGATTTGAGGAGCATCTTACCAGCGAATTTGTAGAAAAAACACTTCATGATATAGGTATTAAAACAAAAAGGGTAGCAGGCACCGGCATCATTGGCATTTTAACAGGAAGAGATTTAGGGAAAACGGTTGGGCTAAGAGCAGACATGGATGCCTTACCTTTAAATGATGGAAAGAACGTGGAGTATGCTTCAAAAGTAAAAGGAAAAATGCACGCCTGCGGTCATGACGCTCATACTGCCGGACTTTTAGGAGCGGCTATGCTTCTGGCAAAGCACCGAGAAAGCTTTATCGGACAGGTGAAATTCCTTTTTCAGCCTGCAGAAGAAACCACCGGCGGCGCACTGCCTATGATAAAAGAAGGAGCTATGGAAAATCCTAAAGTCAATGCAGTTTTTGGATTACACTGTAACGCGGGGCTTAATACAGGAAAAATTGGCGTGATTTACGGAAAGGCTTACGCCTCATCAGATATGTTTGATATAAAGATAAAGGGTAAAAGCTGCCATGGCGCAAGCCCCCAATTCGGAATCGATGCTATAGCAGTAGGAGCTCAGGTAATTAACTGCCTGCAGAGTATTGTAAGTCGCAGTATAGATCCACTGGATTCTGCTGTTATAACAGTCGGAAAATTTAATGGCGGTTATCAAAGAAATATTATAGCAGATACTGCAAATCTTTCAGGAATAATAAGGACATTAGAGCCTGAGACTCGCAAAAAAATCAGGAATAATTTTGCTAAAATGGTAAATAAGATCTGTGAGGCTTACGGAGCCCAGGCTGATATTAATATAGTAGAAAGCTATCCCGCCCTTGTAAATGATGACAAAATGGTGGATCTGGTCAGGGCCGCAGCCTCTAAGCTCATTGGAGAGCAAAATGTAGTTGTGGTTTCTAAACCGGGCATGGGGGTGGAAGACTTTGCGTATTTTCTAAAAGAAGCACCTGGGGCCTTTTTTCAGCTGGGAGTAAGAAACGAAGCAAAAGGAATAGTGCATCCTGCCCACAGCAACCTGTTCGATATTGATGAAGATGCGCTGCCTCTTGCTTCAGCAGTTTTGGCAAATATAGCTTTTGAATATTTAATGGGAAATCTAAACAGAAGTTAGCTCTGCTATATGTAATATTTGAAAAGTGCTTGTGTGCCGCTGTCCTCTTCTCCTTTTTCCGCTAATTCTTCATATAGAGAAAGCGCAAGTTTTAAGCCGGGGGTTTTAAGTCCCATTTCTTCTGCAGATTCTAAGGCAATTTTCATATCTTTGATAAAATGCTTTATGTAAAAACCAGGTCGAAAATCTCCATCCAGCATTCTGGGTGCTAAATTGCTCAAAGACCAGCTGCCTGCAGCTCCTGATTCTATACTTTTTAAAACCAGTTTCGGATCAAGGCCTGCCTTTTTTGCATAAGCCATAGCTTCACAAACTCCTATCATATTAGAGGCAATCGCGATTTGATTACTCATTTTGGTATGCTGGCCTGCCCCGGCTTTTCCCTGCAGCACTATATTTTTACCCATTGCTTCAAAAATAGGCTTAACTTCTTCAAATGCCTCTCTATCTCCTCCAACCATGATAGAAAGGGTTGCCTCTCTTGCTCCCACATCCCCACCTGAAACCGGTGCATCTAAGGCATATAAACCCCGTGCTTTAGCCTCTTCATAAATTTCCATGGCAAGTTTCGGACTCGAAGTCGTCATATCTATCAAATAAGAGCCTTTTTTCGCATTTTCTATTACTCGACCTTCTCCAAGATATAATTCTCTTACATCTTTGGGATATCCTACCATTGTTATTACGGCATCAGCTTCTTTTGCAATTTCTGCAGGACTGTCTTTCCATGCTGCGCCAAGTTCAATTAATTCTTGAGCTTTTGATTTTGTCCGGTTATATACTAAAAGCTCATACCCTGCTTTAATTAAATTTTTTGCCATGCTTTTCCCCATTACGCCTGTTCCTATAAAACCTATTATTGTATTTTCTTTGCTTATCGGCATAATTACAGCCTCCTTATAATTACTTTTTTGACTTATATTTTTCTGCAGGCATTACTTCATAAAGAACTGTGCCACCGGGTGTATAAGGCGGGCCCGGATCCACACACTGCCACAGGCGGCCGTCAATCCCAAGTTTTTCAAAGTCAGTTCCCAGACGGCACGCAAAAACTACAGGCATGATATTTGTGAGGGCATAAGCACAAATATTATCGGATTTTTCTTTAACAATATTTGCTCCGGAAAAATAAAGTACATCGCCAACTTTTATTCCTGCTGCACAATTTCCTCGAACTTCCCGTACAACAGCAATCACGTCGCGAGAAATTTTAGCAACGCTTTCCACCGCCTTCACTCTCCTTTACCAGCAAGTTTTCTTGAGCTATTAGATTTCAAATATATAATATCATTGCTTTGGCTATAATATATTCAATTCTATAACTATGTTTAAAATTCCTTCATTGTATTTTATGAAAAAAATTTTTGAAACCCTATTGACAAACTCTAAGAAATATGTTATATAAAAAATAGAATTAGCACTCGGGAGTTGAGAGTGCTAACAAAAAAATTATAAGTAAAGGAGCTGATGTATATGGCAGGATTAGTTCCTTTCAACAGAAGAACACCTGATATTTTAAGTGATCCTTTTGATGATATAACCAATGTGTTAGATGACTTCTTTGCTGATGTGTGGCCCTTCAGAAGGAGTCTTGTAGCTGATACTTTCAAAATTGACGTTTTAGAAGACGATAAAAACTACTATATTAAAGCAGAACTTCCCGGTGTAAAGAAAGAGGAAGTCAATGTAACAGTAGATGAAGGCAGAATCCAGATTTCAGTAAATAAAGAAGAAAACGTAGAAGAGGAAGGCAAGAACTATATCCACAGAGAGAGACGCCAAACCTCGATGCAGCGCAACATCTTCTTGGCAGATGCTAAAGATGAAGGCGTAGTTGCAAAACTGGAAAACGGTATTTTAACTGTAACCGTTCCTAAGAAAGAGCAAACAGGAAAAGCAGTGCCAATTGAGATCGAAGGTTAATACTATAAAACCACCCGAAAAACGGGTGGTTTTTTTCTGCCCTCGATAGAGGCAGTTACCGGCCAGCGCCTTAGACGCTGGCCTTCTTTATTTATATGTTATTGCTTTTAGTCATGTACCGCCAGCTAACTGGTGGAAGTGAAAGCACCGGCTTACGTAAATAGCCTTATTTTATTTCTACCGTTGCTCCAACTTCGGCGAGCTTTTCTTTAATCTGCTCGGCTTCTTCTTTGCTAACCTTTTCCTTTACAGGCTTTGGTGCATTGTCTACTAAGTCTTTTGCTTCTTTTAAGCCTAATCCTGTGATTTCTCTTACAACCTTTATAACTTTAATCTTCTGATCCCCTGCTGCAGATAAGATTACATCAAATTCAGTCTGCTCTGCCTCAGCGGCTTCTGCGGCTCCGCCTGCGGCAGGAGCTGCTGCAGCTGCCACAGGAGCTACTGCTGTCACTCCAAATCTTTCCTGTAAATCCTTTACAAGTTCTGATAACTCTAGTACTGTCATATTTTCAATAGCAGAAATAATTTCTTCTTTTGTCATTAATTTTTCCTCCTCAATTTTACTTAAAATTAGTTTTTATATTTTGATGTGAACCTTTAAGAAGCTTTCTTTTCCTCAATAGCTTGCAATGTATAAACCAAATTGCGAAGCGTTCCCTGTAATACTCCCACAATACCATATAGCGGCGACTGAATTGCGCCGACTGCATTTGCAAGAAGTTGTTCTTTCGGGGGTAGTTTAGCAAGTTCATCAATCATTTCCTTGCTGGCAACTTTGCCTTCCACTACACCGGCTTTAATTTCTAATTCCTTGTGGGTTTTTGCAAACTCTGTTAGCAGCTTTGCAGGCGCTACCGGATCTTCATAACTGAAAGCTACGGCAGTAGGGCCTTCAAGAAAATCATCCAAGCTATAGTCAAAATCTTCAAGAGCGATATGCATTAGCGTATTTTTTGCAACTTTATATTCTATGCCCTGCTCCCGAAGCTTACGGCGAAGTTCGGTTATGGCCGCTACATTTAAGCCACGATAATCCGTAAGAATAACAGCTTTTGAACGACTAAATTTATCCTTTAATTCTTCTACAGCTTTTATCTTCGATTCTTTTACTGGCACTGTTTCACCTCCCAACATTTTTACTGCTTTTAACAAATTAAATAAAGCCTTTCTGCAGAAACAGAAAGGCTTTAGCATTTAAACAAATTCATGATTTTGTATGGAACAAAACCATTTTGCTTTAATTGCCTCGGTAGGAAATTAAGCTTTTATAAGCACCTACTGTCTGCAGCATTTATTATTTTTATATTCAATTTAGATTTAAGCCGCTACTTTTTGAGGATTTATTTTTATCCCGGGTCCCATGGTGCTGGATACAACTATACTTTTGATGTACTGGCCTTTAGCTGAAGCCGGTTTTGCTTTAATTATAGCATCCATTAGAGCATTAAAGTTGTCTATCAGTTTATCAACCCCAAAAGATTTTTTGCCGATCGGGGCATGTACAATCCCGGTTTTGTCAACTCTAAATTCTATTTTTCCGGCTTTAACCTCTTTTACGGCTTTTCCTACATCAAAAGTTACTGTACCTGCTTTCGGGTTGGGCATAAGGCCTCTGGGGCCTAAAATCCTTCCTAACTTCCCTACGCTTCCCATCATATCAGGTGTTGCAATCGCAACATCGAAATCAAGAAATCCGTTTTCAACTTTTGCAACCAAATCTTCTGCGCCTACATAATCGGCTCCTGCCTCTTCGGCTTCCTTGATTTTGTCTCCCTTGGCAAATACTAAAACTCTAACGCTTTTGCCGGTTCCATGTGGAAGTGTGACCGTACCTCTCACCTGCTGATCGGCATGTCTCGGGTCAACGCCAAGACGGATAGCGACTTCTATAGTTTCATCAAAATTTGCTACTGCTGTCTTTTCTAATAACTCAAATGCTTCTCTTACATCATACACTTTTGTTCTATCTACTAGTTTTAATGCTTCTAGATATTTTTTGCCATGTTTAGCCATTTAGCGTACCTCCTTGTGGTAATATCGGAAAAATCCTCCCACTAGAAAATTTATTCGACTGTAATGCCCATACTGCGGGCAGTTCCCTCTACCATCCTCATTGCAGCTTCGATGCTGTTAGCGTTAAGATCGACCATTTTTAACTGGGCTATTTCTTGAACATCTTTCTTGCTGACTTTTCCTACTTTGACTCGATTGGGCTCTCCAGAGCCTTTTTCCACTCCTGCAGCCTTTTTAAGCAACACAGAGGCCGGGGGAGTCTTTAAAACAAAAGTAAATGATCTGTCCTGATATACTGAAAGTTCCACAGGTATAATCAAACCGGCTTGGTTTGCTGTTTTTTCGTTAAACTCTTTACAGAAATTCATTATATTTATACCGGTAGGACCAAGTGCCGGGCCTACTGGTGGGGCTGGCGTTGCTTTACCTGCAGGAATCTGAAGTTTAACTACGGATACTACTTTTTTTGCCATTGGCACACCTCCTCTAACACAACTGTTATAGTTTTTCTATTTGATCAAAACCTAATTCTATAGGTGTTTCTCTGCCAAACATAGATATGAGCACTTTTACTTTTTGCTTTTCGGGATTTATCTCTATAACGTTTCCAACAAAGTTCTCAAATGGCCCAGACGAGACCTTAACGCTCTGATTTATGGCAATATCAATTTTATGCTTCGGCTCTTCAATACCCATTTGCTTTAGAATCTGTTTAACTTCAGACTCGTTAAGGGGAATAGGTTTGCTTCCTGCTCCTACAAATCCCGTAACTCCCGGTGTGTTGCGGACGACATACCAGGAATCATCTGTTACAATCATTTCGACCAGGACATATCCTGGAAAAATTTTGCGCTGTGTAGTTTTTCGCTTTCCGTTTTTAATTTCTATTTCGTCCTCCATAGGAACAAGAATCCGAAAAATCTTATCCTGCATACCCATGGATTCAACACGCTTTTCCAGGTTAGTTTTTACTTTATTTTCGTAACCTGAATAAGTATGAATAACGTACCAATTTTTTGACATGCTGCCGGGCTGTGCCCAACCTCCTTCAATTATCGGAGAATAAGTGATAATAATCTATAAAATATATTGTCTGATATCCACAAAAAACCGCTTACGATAACAACAGATATCATAACCACAAGAGTATATGTGGTAAGTTCATTTTTGGTGGGCCATGTTACTTTTTTAAGTTCGGACCTTACTTCTCTAAAAAACTTTCCGGTCCGCTTTATAATTCCCTCCTTAGCCGCTGCCATAAGACAATCCTCCTAGTCAATCATTTAGTTTCCCTGTGCAGTGTATGTTTTCCGCAGCGTCTGCAGTATTTAGTCATTTCCAATCTATCGGGATCATTCTTTTTATTTTTTTGAGTAAAATAATTTCTTTCCTTGCATTCTGTACATGCTAAAACTATGTTGGTCCTCAATGAGTGCGCACCTCCTACTCATGTTCGTATATATAGTTTATTCCCAGTCTTTATCTAGTGTGTAAGGATTTTTCGCTTTTTAGTCACTTAAATAAATTTATCATAATTGGCGTATGTTGTCAATAAATTAGATTTTATTTAAAAGATGGATCAAAGATGAGCATATAAATCATTATCATATGATAATCATTGTCGCACTTGACTTTCAGGGTTTTTGATGTTATATTTTCATTATAATGAGAACAGGCTTTTGCCGGGCGCACGGACGCAGCAATTAGAATTTTTGCAGGACTCATTCCTGCAAGTTTTTTTTACGCCAAATTTTGCCTTTAGCAGGGGAAGGATATTTTTAAAATTAACCAAATTTTGCACTATAAATGAAGATTTTGTACGTTCTTATTTTAACATTTACAGGAGGAATACCGCCAGTGAATAAAAAAGTTAAAAGCATCAATAATTATTTAATTGCATTATTTTTAAAGGAAAATGATTTTCCCGAAAGAGTAACCGATCCGCAGTTAAGGAAAAAGTATGCATACCTTGAGGCATGGGTAAGTATAGTAGGAAATCTGGTTCTGGCCGCAATTAAGATTTTCTTTGGGCTTACCTTAAATAGTATTTCATTAATGGCGGACGCCATTCATACAGCATCAGATGTATTGACTTCCATAGTGGTGCTCTTAGGTTTCAAATTTTCCAGTTCCCCGGCCGATGAAAAACATCCGTACGGTCATGGCAGAATAGAATCGCTTGCCACTTTATTGATTGCTGCGATGCTGATTGTGGTGGGGGTTCAGTTTGGCCAGACTTCATGGAGCCGTTTTATTGCGAACACTCCTGTAAAAGGAAGCTTTATGGTAGCAGGTGTAATGGTAGTCGGAGCTATATTTAAAGAATGGATGGCTCAATTTTCCGTTGACCTTGGGATGCGAACTAATGCTTCTGCTCTGATGGCAGATGCTATGCACCATAGGACTGACGGTATAGCTTCAATTCTTGTAGCTATTGCCATTATCGCTTCTAGATATGGCTATTATAGAGTAGATGCCATATTTGGTCTCGGAGTTTCTGCATTAATTATCTATACCGGCATAAACATAATAGCAGAATCCGCTTCCAGACTTATAGGAGAAGCTCCTGATGAGGAAATTTTAAAGGTTATCGAAAAATGTGCTCTTTCTATTCCAGGTGTCTGTAGTATTCACAAAGTCAACGTCCATGACTATGGGGATTATAAGGAAATCTCATTGCACATACAAGTAGAAAAAGATATGCCCCTCATCAAGGCTCATGAGATATCAGAGCAAGTGGAAAGAGCTATTGAAGCTGAGACAGATTCTAATGTTACTGTTCATATCGAGCCGTTAAGGAGTTAAAAACTAACTAAAAAGAAGGGGACCAAGCCCCTTCTTTATTCATATCATATTATTTAGTTCTCGATTACCTCTGTTACTACACCTGCTCCAACTGTTCTTCCACCTTCACGGATAGCAAATCTAAGTCCTGGTTCGATGGCTATAGGAGCTATTAGCTCTATGTCCATTACTACGTTGTCTCCGGGCATTACCATCTCTGTGCCTTCAGGAAGCTTGATTGTTCCTGTAACGTCGGTTGTCCTGAAGTAGAACTGAGGACGATAGCCGTTAAAGAAGGGAGTATGTCTTCCGCCTTCTTCTTTCTTTAGAACATAAACCTGACCTTTAAATTTGGTGTGGGGTTTAATGCTGCCGGGTTTTGCAAGGACCATTCCTCTTTCAACTTCGTCTCTGTTTATGCCGCGAAGAAGAACTCCTACGTTGTCTCCGGCTTCTGCGGTATCAAGGAGCTTTCTGAACATCTCAAGGCCTGTTACCACTGTCTTTCTTGTCTCTTCGGCAAGGCCTACGATTTCAACTTCGTCTCCTACCTTAACTGTTCCTCTTTCAACTCTTCCTGTTACAACGGTGCCTCTTCCTGTGATGGTAAATACGTCTTCTATGGGCATGAGGAAGGGTTTGTCTACTTCACGCTGGGGTGTGGGTATATAGGTATCTATGGTATCTATAAGCTCCCATATGGGGCCGCACCACTTGCAGTCTTTTTTGCCGCAGCCGCACTCTAATGCTTTTAAGGCTGAACCCTTTACTATGGGTATTTCGTCTCCGGGAAATCCGTATTCGGTTAACAGCTCTCTTACTTCCATTTCAACTAATTCTATTAATTCTTCGTCATCTACCATGTCGGTCTTGTTTAAAAAGACTACGATGTAGGGGACGCCTACCTGGCGGGCAAGAAGTATATGCTCTCTTGTCTGAGGCATTGGGCCGTCAGCTGCCGATACTACAAGTATTGCTCCGTCCATCTGGGCTGCGCCTGTTATCATGTTCTTTACATAGTCAGCATGGCCCGGGCAGTCCACGTGGGCATAGTGGCGTTTTTCTGTTTCATATTCCACGTGGGATATTGCAATCGTTATTCCACGCTCTCTTTCTTCAGGAGCTTTGTCTATATTGCTGTAGTCTACGAAGTTTGAAAGTCCCGCATCAGATAAAACCTTTGTTATTGCTGCGGTAAGAGTTGTTTTGCCGTGGTCTACGTGACCTATTGTCCCTATATTAATATGGGGCTTTTTTCTTTCATATTTTTGCTTTGCCATGGTTATCCTCCTTAGATATTAGATAATTTTATTTTATAATCTAATCATTACTTGTTAATTATAGTATCTGCTATACTCTTGGGAACTTCAGCATAGTGTGAAAATTGCATGGTATATATGCCTCGTCCTTGAGTCTTCGACCTTAAGTCGGTGGCATATCCAAACATTTCCGAAAGAGGCACATATGCATGAACTATTTGAGCGCCTGCTCTAGGCTCAATGCCCTCAATCTGTCCTCTTCTGGAATTTATATCTCCTATAACATCGCCTAAATATTCATCCGGCACTACTACTTCCACCTTCATTATAGGTTCTAGAAGAACCGGATCCGCTTTCTTCATACCTTCTTTAAAAGCTATTGAAGCGGCTATTTTGAATGCCATTTCAGATGAGTCGACTTCATGGTAGGAACCATCAAAAAGCGTAACTCTTACATCAACTACAGGATATCCTGCCAGCACACCGCTTGTAAGAGCCTCCTGTACACCTTGATCAACTGCAGGAATAAATTCCTTCGGAATCACGCCGCCTACAATCTTGTTGACAAATTCATATCCTTTGCCAGGCTCAAGCGGTTCAAGTTCCAGCCAAACATGGCCATACTGACCGCGGCCGCCTGACTGTCTTACAAATTTGCCCTCGGATTTAACCGATTTACGTATAGTTTCTTTGTAAGCTACCTGCGGTTTGCCTACACTAGCTTCTACCTTAAATTCCCTCATCATCCTATCGACTATTATTTCCAAGTGAAGTTCTCCCATACCGGCTATAATGGTTTGACCTGTCTCTTGATCAGTGTATGTTTTGAATGTAGGATCTTCTTCAGCAAGCTTCTGCAGGGCAATACCCATTTTATCTTGGTCTGCTTTAGTCTTTGGCTCAATCGCTACGCGGATAACCGGTTCAGGAAACTGCATAGACTCTAGGAGAATTGGGTGTTCTTCGCTGCATAAGGTATCTCCTGTTGTAGTATCTTTAAAGCCTACAGCCGCCGCAATATCTCCTGTCATTACTTCTTCCACGTCTTGGCGGTGATTTGCATGCATAAACAGAATGCGGCCTACCCGCTCTTTCTTATTCTTTGTTGAATTGTAGACGTATGAGCCGGCCTTAAGGGTGCCGGAATACACTCTAAAATACGTGAGCTTTCCTACATATGGATCGCTTACAATCTTGAAAGCCAATGCCGAAAACGGCTCATCATCGCTTGGATGTCTTTCTATTTCTTCGCCTGTTAAAGGATCTATACCTTTTACTGCCGGTATGTCAAGAGGCGAAGGCAAATAATATATTATCGCATCTAATAGCTGCTGAACGCCTTTATTTCTATATGAAGAACCGCAGAGCACAGGAGTAAATTTAACTTCTACGCATCCTTTTCTTATAGCTCGGCGTATCTCTTCGTCTTCTATTTCTTCACCTTCGAGATATTTCATCATCAGCTCGTCATCAACATCAGATAATGCTTCTAACATCTTATCCCGGTATAGCTTTGCCTTATCTTTAATTTCTTCCGGTATTTCGTCTTCTTCTATTTCAGTGCCCATTTCATTTTTAAATATATAGGCTTTTTGATGTACTAAATCTACAATACCTCTAAAATTGTCTTCACTGCCTATAGGTATCTGGATAGGAACCGGCACGGCTCCAAGCCTTTCTTTCATCATGGATATAACGTTTTCAAAATCTGCTCCCATTATATCCATTTTGTTTACATAAGCAATTCTCGGAACTCTATATTTATCGGCTTGACGCCATACTGTTTCCGATTGAGGCTCTACGCCTCCCTTTGCACAAAAAACAGCCACTGAACCGTCTAGAACTCGCAAAGACCTTTCTACTTCTACCGTAAAGTCCACGTGCCCTGGCGTATCGATAATATTTATACGATGACCTTTCCATAAACACGTCGTTGCAGCTGATGTTATGGTGATTCCTCTTTCCTGTTCTTGAGCCATCCAATCCATTACAGCTGATCCTTCGTGAGTTTCTCCCATTTTATGAACTTTGCCGGTGTAAAAAAGAATTCTTTCAGTCGTTGTGGTTTTACCGGCATCTATATGTGCCATGATACCTATATTTCTAATTTTATCTAATGTAATTTGCCTAGGCACAATATTACACTCCTTTCATATGCCACGTCCTTGCTGTTCAGCAGCCGGTTACCACCTGTAATGCGCAAAGGCTTTGTTTGCCTCAGCCATTTTATGGGTTTCTTCCCTCTTTTTAACTGCTCCGCCTACATTATTAGCTGCATCCATGATCTCTCCGGCCAATCTTTCTGCCATGGTTCGCTCATTGCGCTTGCGTGCATAGTCAACTATCCAGCGGATTCCAAGTGTGAGTCTTCTTTCCTGTCTTACATCAGAAGGCACCTGATAGGTAGCTCCTCCGACTCTCCTTGGCCTTACTTCAAGGACAGGCATTACATTCTTCATGGCTTCTTGAAAAACTTCTATTGGATCTTTTCCTGTTTTCTGCCTGATAATATCAAATGCAAGATAGCAGTTTTTCTGAGCCACACCTTTCTTGCCGTCATACATTACTTTATTTATAAGTTTTGTTACCAGTTTGTCTCCATAAAGAGGATCTTCTTGAACTGGTCTTCGAAATATATGGCCACGTCTTGGCATTATATCCCTCCTTCACTGATTATTTTTTCTTGGGCCTTTTAGCCCCATAAAGAGACCTACCTTGTCTGCGATCCGCAACACCTGCGGCATCAAGGGTTCCGCGGATAATATGATATCTGACACCAGGAAGGTCTTTGACCCTGCCTCCTCTGAGCAAGACAACCGAGTGCTCTTGCAGGTTATGGCCAATGCCCGGGATGTATGCTGTGACCTCAATACCGTTTGTAAGTCTAACCCTTGCAATCTTTCTCAGTGCTGAGTTAGGTTTCTTTGGTGTAGTAGTTTTAACAACTGTACATACTCCTCGCTTTTGAGGACAACCCTTGAGAGCAGGAGCTGCTGACTTGTATTCTACCTTTTTTCTTCCTTTTCTTACCAGCTGGTTTATGGTTGGCAATCCGGCACCTCCTTCCGTAGATTAAATTAATGTAAAAAAGATGCCCCCGCTTTTATAGGGGCATCTTAAATACAACCGGTCATAAATTTAAGATTGCAGCAGAGGCTGCCCCTACCTGAATTCCACAGGCTTCCCCCAATTCTTTCATAGTAGCGACAGGTATAACCTCAATGCCTTTTTCTTTGCATATTTCTCTAAGTCCTGATACAACATGTTCTTCAGCATCTTCAGCTATGAAAACAACTTTTACCTGGTTTTTTTCAATGGCTTTTAATGTCTGCTTTGTCCCTATAGTTTTTTTGGGGGCTTTTTTCAGTTCTTCCAGCATTTTGTGCCCTCCTCTTTTTCATTTATAAAAGAGAGCCAAAGACACACTTTAATATTCTACCATCATAGATTTCGGCTGTCAATAAGCAAATCCTCTTTAGTTGCAGAAATTTCATCTTCCGGCTTTTCGTCAGGTGTATGAATTTTTATATTTTTGTAGCAATTCATTCCTGTTCCTGCAGGTATAAGCTTGCCGAGAATTACATTTTCTTTAAGGCCAAGAAGTGAATCCGTCTTTCCCTTGATAGCCGCATCTGTTAAAACCCTTGTAGTTTCTTGGAACGAAGCGGCAGAAAGGAAAGAATCAGTAGCAAGAGATGCCTTAGTAATACCCAATAACACACGTTTGCCTTCTGCAGGTGCTTTGCCGGCGCTTATCATTTCGTTATTCAGCTCCTCAAACTCAAAGATGTCTATGAGCTCGCCTGGCAGAAGATCTGTATCGCCGGGCTTTTCTACTTTTATTTTTCTTAGCATCTGCCGGATAATTACTTCGATATGCTTATCGTTAATATCTACGCCCTGAAGTCTATAAACCTTAAGCACTTCCTGCAAAAGATAAGTTTGAACTCCTCTTACGCCTTTTATCTTCAATATATCGTGAGGGTTTACAGAGCCTTCACAAAGTTCATCGCCGGCTTCGATTACATCCCCATTTTCTACAGTAAGGCGTGCTCCATAGGGCACGGTATATGTTTTGGTCTCGCCGGTGCTTGTAGTAACTTCTACTTCCCTCTTTTTCTTGCTTTCAACTATTTTAACTGTGCCGCTAACTTCACTTATTACAGCTTGACCTTTAGGTTTGCGTGCTTCAAACAATTCTTCTACACGAGGTAGACCCTGGGTAATGTCCTGCCCTGCGACACCACCAGTATGGAACGTCCTCATAGTAAGCTGGGTGCCGGGTTCACCGATGGACTGTGCGGCAATTATTCCTACAGACTCTCCAATATCTACAGGCTTACCTGTAGCCATATTCTTGCCATAGCACTTCACGCACACCCCGTGTCTTGTCCTACAAGTAAGAACTGAACGAATCTTAAGCTCCTTTATCCCTGCATTAATAATGCGATTTGCTATGCTTTCAGTTATAAGTTCATCGGCAGCTACTAAAATCTCGCCGGTTTGTGGGTCTTTTACATCTTCGGCGGCATACCGACCTTCAATTCGTTCTTTAAGGCCTTCTATAACTCCGCTGCCGTCTTTGATTGCCTTTACTACTATTCCTTCGGTTGTGCCGCAGTCAGTTTCTCTTACTATAACATCCTGGCTCACATCTACAAGCCTTCTGGTTAGATAACCTGAGTCTGCCGTTCTTAAAGCTGTATCTGCTAAGCCTTTTCGTGCTCCATGTGTCGATATAAAATACTCAAGAACAGTTAAGCCTTCTCTAAAATTAGCCTTGATTGGAAGGTCGATTATTCTGCCTGACGGGTCTGCCATAAGACCTCGCATTCCTGCCAGCTGTCTTATCTGCTGCTTATTGCCTCGAGCGCCTGAATTTGCCATCATATACAGCGGGTTAAACCGGTCAAGGGAATTCATAAGAGCATCTGTTACTTTTTCAGTAGCCTCGCTCCAGATATTAAGCACGTTTTCATAGCGCTCTTCTTCAGAAATAAGACCTTTTCTATATAGCTGTTCAACCTGTTCTACTTTCTTATCAGCTTCTGCTAAGATTTCTTCTTTCTCTTTTGGAACCTCTATATCTGAAATACCGATGGTTATGCCGGCTTTTGTTGCATAATCAAAGCCTTTCTTTTTTATTTTATCAAGAACTTGAGCTGTAACAGTTGTGCCGTGAAGGCGATAGCAGCGCTCAATTATATCTCCTAATTTGCTTTTATCTACAAGTGTATTAAGCTCCGGTTCAAACAAATTTTCTTCCTTTGTTCTGTCTACATAACCTAAATCTTGGGGTATGCCTTCATTAAATATTAAGCGTCCGGCTGTAGTTTTTATAATCTTATGGCGCTCTATACCATTAATATTTCTTTTGATTCTAACATTCACTATTGCATGTAGGCCTATTTCTCCCATTTCATAGGCAAGCACTGTCTCTTCAGGACTTGAGAAAAATCTGCCTTCGCCCTTTTCTCCTGGTCTTTCTATTGTAAGATAATAGGAGCCTAAAACCATATCCTGAGTAGGTGTTACAACCGGTTTGCCGTCTTGAGGCTTTAGTATATTATTTATAGAAAGCATCAAAACCCGCGCTTCTGCCTGAGCTTCTTCTGAAAGAGGCAAATGAACAGCCATCTGGTCTCCATCAAAGTCAGCATTGTATGCAGTGCATACCAGTGGATGTATCTGTATTGCTCTGCCTTCCACCAGCACCGGTTCGAACGCCTGAATTCCTAAGCGGTGCAGAGTAGGAGCCCTGTTTAAAAGCACCGGATGCTCTTTTATAATGTCCTCGAGAACATCCCAAACCTCAGGTCTTACACGTTCTACCATGCGTTTTGCGCTTTTTATGTTATGAGCAAAACCGTCTGTAACTAATTTCTTCATCACAAAAGGTTTAAAAAGTTCAAGTGCCATTTCCTTTGGAAGACCGCATTGATAAAGTTTTAGTTCCGGACCGACTACGATAACAGATCTTCCCGAATAGTCAACACGCTTGCCCAAAAGATTTTGCCTGAATCTGCCCTGCTTGCCTTTGAGCATATCGCTCAATGACTTTAATGGTCTGTTTCCGGGTCCTGTAACCGGCCGGCCTCGTCTGCCGTTGTCAATTAGAGCATCTACAGCTTCTTGAAGCATTCTTTTTTCATTTCTTACTATAATATCAGGAGCTCCAAGATCTAAAAGTCTTTTAAGCCGGTTATTTCTATTAATGACTCTTCTGTATAAGTCATTTAAATCTGATGTGGCAAAGCGTCCGCCGTCAAGCTGCACCATCGGTCTTAGGTCAGGCGGAATTACAGGTACAACATCTAAAATCATCCATTCAGGCTTATTGCCTGATTTTTTAAATGCCTCAACTACTTCCAACCGTCTTAAAATCTTTACCCTTTTTTGTCCCGTAGCATCCTTTAGCTCTGATCGAAGCTCTTTCGAAAGCTTTTCGCAATCTATTTCTGAAAGAAGCTCTCTTACAGCTTCGGCCCCCATTGCAGCTCTAAAACTGTCGCCGTATTTATCCCTAAATTCTCGATACTCTTTCTCGTTTAACAATTGTTTTTTCATCAAAGGAGTATCGCCGGCATTTGTAACTACATATGAAGCAAAATAAATGATCTTTTCCAACGCTCTAGGCGACATATCTAGGATTAATCCTATGCGGCTCGGTATTCCTTTCAAAAACCATATATGAGATACCGGTGCCGCCAGTTCAATATGTCCCATTCTTTCACGGCGGACCTTTGATTTTGTAACTTCAACTCCGCAGCGGTCGCAAATGACACCTTTATATCTAATTCTCTTATATTTTCCGCAATGACATTCCCAATCTTTTACAGGTCCAAAAATACGTTCGCAAAACAGCCCGTCTTTTTCCGGCTTAAGAGTTCTATAGTTAATGGTCTCCGGCTTTTTCACTTCACCTTTAGACCATGCTCTGATTTGTTCCGGTGAGGCAAGGCCGATTTTTATGGAATCAAATTCATTGAGTTCCAATAATTATTCTCTCCCTTCACTCTTGGTTAGGGTCTTAAAATTCCCAGCCAACCACTCTATTCATCATCGTCATCGTCTTCATCTTCGATATTAAGGCTTATGAAATCATCCATATCCTCATCTTCTTCATCTTCATCTTCGTCGTCTGTGTAGTCATCGTATTTATCATCGGTTGTACTGCCACTTCTTATGCTCATTATGCCTGTAGTTGCCCCTACAAGCTTTTCTTCGCTTTCCAAGCCTTCTAAATTTATATCCATAGGAGCTTCTTCTTCCTCTTCGTCGTCATCTTCTTTGAGCTGAATTTCTCCGGCATCTTCTGACAAAATCCTTACATCAAGTGCCAAAGACTGAAGCTCTTTTATTAAGACTTTGAACGATTCCGGTATGCCCGGCTCAGGCACATTTTCGCCTTTTACAATAGCTTCGTATGTCTTCACACGTCCTGTAACATCGTCTGATTTCACCGTAAGCATTTCCTGCAGCGTGTAGCTTGAGCCATAGGCTTCTAGTGCCCAAACTTCCATTTCTCCAAATCTCTGACCGCCAAACTGAGCTTTTCCTCCCAGTGGCTGCTTAGTGACCAGTGAATAGGGGCCTGTAGAACGAGCATGAATTTTGTCGTCTACCAAGTGGGCAAGTTTAAGCATATACATATAACCTACGGTTACCCGCCTGTCAAAAGGAAGACCTGTTCTTCCATCCCGCAATTCTACTTTTCCGTCTTCTGTAAGATTTGCTTTTCTTAAAGTCTCAAATATCTCTTCTTCTTGTGCACCATCAAAAACAGGTGTAGCCACATACCATCCGAGGGCTCTAGCCGCCCATCCCAGATGGGTTTCAAGCACCTGGCCTATGTTCATACGCGAAGGCACTCCTAAAGGATTCAATACAATATCTATCGGCGTTCCGTCCGGGAGAAAAGGCATGTCCTCTGCAGGTAATATCCTTGAAATAACACCTTTGTTTCCATGACGTCCTGCCATTTTGTCTCCTTCAGATATTTTTCGCTTTTGGGCAATATAAACTCTTACAAGTTCGTTGACACCAGGAGAAAGTTCATCGTTGTTTTCCCGGGTAAAGATTTTAACGTCCACAACAATACCATACTCACCATGAGGAACTCTCAGGGATGTATCTCTTACTTCTCTAGCTTTCTCACCAAAGATAGCCCTCAAAAGTCGTTCTTCCGCCGTAAGTTCAGTTTCGCCTTTCGGTGTAACTTTTCCGACTAATATGTCGCCTGCCTGAACTTCTGCACCTATTCTTATAATTCCCCGCTCATCTAAATCTTTTAGTGCATCTTCGCCAACATTGGGAATATCTCTTGTGATTTCTTCGGGACCTAGTTTTGTATCGCGAGATTCAGCTTCATACTGTTCAATATGAATTGAAGTAAATACATCATCTTTTACGAGCCGTTCAGATAATAATATAGCATCTTCGTAATTGTAACCTTCCCAAGGCATAAAAGCCACAAGTACATTGCGCCCTAATGCTAATTCACCATGGTCAGTTGAGGGGCCGTCAGCTATAGGCTGGCGTTTTTCCACTCTTTCCCCTCGCTTTACGATGGGTCTTTGATTTATACAGGTACCTTGATTTGATCTTATAAATTTATGAACTTTGTATACATCTAAGCCTTTATCGCTGTCACGCCGCACTACAATTTCTCTTCCTGTGACTCTTTCTACAACACCGCTGTTTTTCGCCAGAATCATTACTCCAGAATCCATGGCGACTTTATGCTCTATACCTGTTCCCACAAAAGGTGCTTCCGGTATTAAAAGCGGCACTGCCTGGCGCTGCATGTTAGAACCCATTAAAGCTCGATTAGCATCATCGTGCTCTAAAAACGGAATAAGGGCTGTTGCAACTGAAACAAGCTGTTTCGGGGAGACGTCCATATAGTCTACTTCTTCGGGGGATACAATGATATTCTCGTCTGCATATCTTGCAATGATCTTTTTCTCTACAAAGTGTCCTTCTTCATCTAAGGGAGCATTTGCCTGGGCTATAATATAAAGGTCTTCTTCATCAGCTGTAAGGTAGTCAATTTTGTCTGTAACAATGCCCCGTTCCTTGTCAACCTTTCGGTAAGGTGTCTCAATAAAGCCATACTGGTTTACTCTGGCAAATGTACTAAGAGAACCAATTAAACCGATATTAGGTCCTTCAGGGGTTTCTATAGGACACATACGGCCATAGTGAGAGTGGTGCACGTCTCGCACTTCAAAACCTGCTCTATCGCGGCTTAAGCCTCCGGGTCCAAGGGCACTGAGTCTACGCTTGTGTGTAAGTTCAGCAAGAGGGTTCGTCTGATCCATGAATTGTGAAAGCTGGCTGCTGCCAAAAAATTCTTTTATAGCTGCTACAACAGGGCGAATATTTATAAGGCCTTGAGGTGTAATAGTATCCACATCTTGTATAGTCATACGTTCTTTAACCACTCGTTCCATTCTGGCAAGGCCTATGCGAAATTGATTCTGCAATAATTCGCCCACAGACCTTAGTCGTCTATTTCCAAGATGGTCTATATCATCTACGTTCCCAACTTTATAGGGTAAATTTATAAAGTAATTGACAGAGGCTATAATATCTTCAATTGTTATATGCTTTTCAGATCTATGGCCTTCAGGGCAGCTTTCTTCTGAATATCCATTACTTATAACCTTTACAATCTTTGGATGATATTCGCCTTGTGCTTTAGCTTCTCCATAGTCAGGAGGCAATTCTATTTTTAGTTCTTTTATGCGTAAAGACTCTAAAAGCTCTGCTTTCTCTCTAGTTATCTTTTCGCCTTTTTTAAGGACTATTTCACCTGTCTGAGGATTTTCTATATCTTCGCCGCTTATTTTTCCAATGATTCGATCTCTTAATCTTAATTTTTTATTGAATTTATATCGGCCAACTTTTGCTAAATCATACCTTTTTGGATCAAAAAAAAGCGAATCAAGTAATGCCTTTGCGTTTTCTACGGTTGGCGGCTCACCGGGTCTTAAACGTTTATATATTTCAATTAGAGCTTCGTTTTGATTTTCGGTGCTGTCTTTTTCAAATGTCCTTAGGATTTTCTCATCTTCGCCTAGCAGTTCTAGTATTTGAGCATTTGTTCCGTATCCTAAAGCTCTGATAAGAACTGTAACCGGCATTTTACGGGTTCTATCCACACGAACATAAAGGACTTCATTTGCATCTTGCTCAAGTTCCAGCCATGCACCTCTATTGGGCATAACTGTTCCGGAAAATAATTCTTTGCCGTTTTTGTCTCGCTGGCTGTTAAAATACACGCCGGGAGACCGGACAAGCTGGCTTACGATGACTCGTTCTGCACCGTTAATAATAAAGGTGCCGTTTTCTGTCATTATAGGGAAATCCCCCATAAAAACTTCTTGCTCTTTAACTTCGCCTGTTTCCTTATTTATTAATCTGACTTTGACTTTAAGGGGAACAGCGTAAGTAACATCTCTTTCACGGCATTCATCTTCAGAATACTTAGGCGTGCTTTCAAGCTGATAATCAATAAATTCAAGTACTAAGTTGCCCGTAAAATCTTCAATCGGTGATACATCGCGAAACACTTCTGCAAGTCCTTCATCCAAGAACCATTGGTACGAATCTCGCTGAATTTCGATTAAATCAGGCATCTCCATAACTTCATTAATTTTCGAGTAGCTCCATCGGGTGCGATTGCCTACGGAAATAGGTTTAACCAAGTTTCCTTCTCTCCTTTTTATAAGTAAAAATAGCCAAAAGCTGTTTGATTGTTGCTTTTGGTTTTTATAGTAAAATAGTGTATATTAATTATGATTTACTTTATTATGATTTACTTTTTTATTTTTAAACTCGCGTCCAAATCATTTTTAAAAGTAAATATTTGGCATAGTTTTTGCATGTAACGATTATTATGCAGTTTATTATGATATCACATTATTGCAATACTGTCAATCCGGACTTTAGCAAGATGTCAAGTAATTTTTTGGTTTTTTATAAGTTGAATTTGTCGTTTTCGTAAAAATTTTATTGAAAGGAAAGTGTTTTGCTTGTCGCTTATTGAATTTATAGACGTAAGTTTTGAAAGTGGAAATGATAAAATCTTAGATCATATTTCATTTATTGCTGAAGAGGGGGATTATATTTCAATTGTCGGGCCTTCAGGAAGCGGAAAAACCACCTTATTAAAGCTATGTAATCATCTGATAAGCCCAACTTATGGCACCATTTTATATAATAATAAGGATTTAAACGAATATGAGCCTACTGAACTTCGGAAAAAAATAATTTATTGTTCTCAAATTCCTTGTCTTTTTCCGGATACTGTCATGGACAATATTAAATTTCCCTTTCAAATAAGAGGACTTAAAACTGATATGGAAAAAATCAGCAAGATTTTCTCCATGTTTAAAATGTCTACAGATTATTTAAGTAAAAGGGTTAATGTTCTTTCGGGCGGTGAAAAGCAGAGGATAGCCCTTATTCGTGCTTTACTGTTTAAGCCTGAAATACTTCTTTTAGATGAAGTAACATCTGCCCTTGATCCTGAGAACACAAAAATTGTAGAAAATATTATAGTCTCGCTGAGCAAGGAGAATACTGCAATTTTTTGGGTAACTCATAGTCCTGAACAAAGCCGCAAATTTGCAAATAAACTTCTTTATATAGAGGCAGGTAAAATAAAATCATTGGAGGTTTTAAAATGAACGCTTCAGCCAACATAAGCATTCCTTCGCTTTTTATAGCATCATCCCTTGTTATGGTAACTGTCTTTTTTTCTTATTGGCAAAAACTCAAACTCGAGAAAGAAATCATTATTAGTGTAATAAGAGCAATAGTTCAACTTGTCGCAGTGGGATATGTCTTGGAATATATCTTTGGCCTGCAAAGTCCTTTATTCACAACTCTTTTACTCATTTTTATGGCATTTAACGCAGCATATAATGCATCAAAGAGAGGAAAGGGTATAAAAAACGGCCTTGTGATATCTTTTGCATCGATTGTGGCAGGCACCATGGCTACATTAATTATTCTCGTTTTTTCCGGTGCTATCCGTTATCAGCCATATCAAATTATACCTGTAGGAGGAATGATTATAAGCAACGCAATGGTTGCATTAGGTCTATGTTACAATCAGCTTCTTTCAGATTTTAAAAACAAGCAGGATGAGATTGAAACAAAATTATCACTTGGAGCTGATATTTTACCTGCCTCTGTTAACATTATCCGTGAATCCATAAAAACCAGTATGCTTCCGACAATTGATTCCGCAAAGACGCTGGGCATCGTATCGCTTCCGGGAATGATGACAGGGTTGATTCTTGCAGGAACTTCACCTCTTGAAGCTATAAAATATCAGATAATGGTAACATTTATGCTGCTTTCTACCACATCAATATCTTCGTTCATAGCTTGTTACCTTTCGTATAGGGGCTTTTTCAATGAAAGAAAACAATTAATTTATATAAAATAGTCCAATTTCAATTTAAATTACCCCCATAGGCAATATAGCGCTTATGGGGGATATTTTAATTATTTATTGATTTAAAAGCTTGCTATGTTTCTTAAATAATCTTTGCAATTGCATAAGCTTCTTGCACTGCATCTATAAACTTTCTCGGGCTTATGCAGTCGCCTATAGCATATATTTCTTCCATTTCATCTTTTAGGCTCTCATAAAGCTTGTTGTCAGATGTCAAGCCAGTAGCAATTATCACTGTGTCAGCATTTATAGTTTGAGTTTCTCCTTTTTCATCCTCTACAATGATTCCTTCCGGTATAATTTCTTTTAATTTCAGGCCTGTCCTACTGTTAATTTGTTCTTCTTGTAATTTCTCTAAAAGCGATAGCCTTGCAAGGTAAATAACGTCTTGGGCCACTTCAGGCAGCATATCCACTAAAGTAATATCTTTCTTGCCTTGTTCTTTAAGAAACAGCGCTGTCTCACATCCTACTAGCCCCGCGCCTACAATGACAATTTTGTCTCCTACTTCTTCATCCTTATAATTTACTAAAAGATTTGTTGCAAGCTTTACATTGCTCCTATCAATTCCAGGCACTGCCGGAACATATGGCGCCGACCCTGTGCATACTACTACCGCATCAGGTCTCACAGATGACACGAATTCGGGTGTAACTTCTGTATTTAATCTTATATCTACATTTGGATTTTCTTCTACTTGTTTTTTGAGCCATCTTAAATAAGCTGCTGTTTCTTTTTTGTATGCGGGAACTGCTGCTTTTATCAAATGGCCGCCTAGTTCACCGCTTTTTTCAGCAAGAATCACGCTGTGTCCTCTTTCAGCCAAGAACTTAGCCACTGTCATTCCTGCAGGACCGGCTCCGGCTACAAGAACTTGCTTTGGTTCCTTTGTTTTTGGAAGAGGCCCTTCGAATTCGCGCCCAAATTGTGGGTTAACGCTGCAAGCAGAGGATTTAGAGAAAAATACTCGATTTATGCATTGAACGCAGCGAATGCAGGGAAGAATGTCATCTTCTTTTCCGGCTTTGGCCTTTTTTGGCCAGTATGGATCTGTTACAAATTGGCGAGCTATTCCTACAAAATCTGTTTTACCTTCTTCTAAGAGCTTTTCGCAGTATGCAGCATTCGGCAGTTTTCCATCTACAATAATAGGGATATTTACTGCCTTCTTTACCTCATATGCATAATCCACGGCAATTCCATCTTTAACATAAGGTGTTGGAATAAGAAGGCTCATTGCATCATAGGAACCTCGTCTAAGATGTAGCGCACCAATGTTCAGTGGCTCAAGCCTTTTAGCGATTTCAATTGTTTCTTCCAGTTCTCTTCCCCCGGCAAATCCATGATCTAGAGCTATCCCAACAATAAGTGGAAAATCATCTCCAACATTTGCACGTACACTTTCAATACATTCTAGTAGAAATCTCATGCGATTTTCAAGGCTTCCACCGTATTCGTCTTGTCTATGGTTCCAGCAAGATGAGAGGAACTGATCTCCTAAATACGCCAGAAAATGAACATAAATTGCATCAAATCCTGCCGCTTTAGCAAGACCTGCAGCTTTTCCGTAGGATTTAACAAGCTGTTTAATTTCATCTTTTGTCAGTTCCCTTGTTTTTACGTCAGGCATTGTTAGAAGTGGTATTTCCGAAGGGCCTACCGGCCTCTTATCAGGAAGAGGTTCATCTGCTATGCGGCCTGTCCCCGGTGAAAGTTCAATTGCTATTTTTGTTCCATATTTATGAACAGTTTCAGTAAGGTCGGTAAAATATTTTATTTCTGCGGCAGAATCAAATATGGGATAACCAAAAGTTTTCGGATAAGGATCGATATCTTTCTCAGCTTTTATATGCGCGGTAATTATTAAACCTGCCCCACCTTTGGCTCTTTCTTCATAATACTTAACAAATCTATCAGTGTACTTATCGCATACAGTAAAATTAGCATGTAAAGGTGAAAGAACAATACGGTTCTTCAAAGTCATAGATCCAATATTTGCCGGTTCAAAAAGTTTTGGATACTTCATGATAAGACCTCCTTATAATCTTTTCATTGGCCTTTAAAACTTGAATCTGTTTAAACCATGAAGTCCGAACTAAACCTTTAAATCTTTGCGCTATTTTTCGTTAGTTTTACATCACCCCTTTTTGTAAGTTTTATAACACAAAAAGCCCTACATTGTCTGATTACATGGGATTTACCGCAAATAATAGACTTTTGGGCTTTTATAGTTTGTATGAATCTGAGCATTTTTCGTTTTATTAAGTTGATAATAAAAAGATAATCCAAATGTTTGACTAAACAGATGAGTCCGTGCGTAATTCAAGATTTTCTACAAGATAAGCTTCCATAATATCTGATTCGCTTACTGTAATTTGGCTAATATTAAAATCTTCCATGATTGATTTGGCTATTAAAACTCCTGCTGTAATAATATCGGCTCTCTGCGGCATAAGGCCTTTAACCTTTAGTCTTTCTTCTGATGTTTTAAAAAGCAACTTTAAAAATATGTCATCAATAGTCTGCTTATTTAACACATATCCATGAACTTTATTAGAATCGTAAACCTCCAGTTCTTGTGCGACAGCAGCAAGGGTTGTTAAGGTTCCGCCTACTCCAATAACAGTTACTTCTTTGCTTTCTTTAACTTTCTTAAAATAATCGGCAAAATCCTTTATCATCAGGTCAATTTGTTTGCGAGCTTGGGCAATTTCGTTAAAAGCAGGCGGATCTGACTTTATATACTTCTGTGTCCATCTGACTGCTCCGATAGGCAAGCTCTTGGCTTTTTCTATCTTTTCATCGTCGCCTAAAACAAATTCCGTTGAGTTTCCGCCTATATCTATTACCAAAGAAACTCCAATTGTTTTAAGTCCTAGCCTTGCTCCAAAAAACGACAAGAGAGCTTCCCGCTCTCCTGAAAGAATTTCTACATTAATTCCTATTTCTTTTGCCTTTTCTAAAAGTGCGCTGCTATTAGATGCTTCTCTGAGAGCGCTTGTCCCAAAAGCAAAAATCCTTTCACTTCCGAGGGATTTTGCCTTATTTCGAAAATTTACAAGGGCTGAGACAGTATCGCTTATTGACTTTTCATCAAGTATATTGTTTTGATTTACTCCTCGGCCAAGACGCGTAGTTATGAGATCTCTTGCCACAGGAATAACCTCGCCCTTGGAAGAGATATCCGCCACCAGCAATCTTATTGAATTAGAGCCCAGGTCTATCACTGCAGCCCTCATAAATTAATTCCTTCCCAAATAAAATATAATCTTGATAAGTCCTGCAAACCATCATCGTTTATAAAAGGAGATGGTTTTCTGTTTCATTCAAATTACAATACTTTTCTTTTTCCATATGACCCTGAGCCGCGCTTGGATTCATTATTTTTCTTAATGTCCAGCAATCTTTCTTCGCTATCCTTTAAGAACTTAGATAATTTGTCTTCAAAGCTAAGCTCTTCTTGTTTGGGCTTTCTGTGGCTATTGTTGGAACTTTCCTTTGTTTTACGGATTGAAAGGCTGATTTTGCCGTCTGGTGAAATCGAGATGACTTTAACTTTTACGACGTCGTTTTGCTTAAGAAAATCATTGACATCCTTCACAAAGCTATCTGCCACCTCAGAGATATGAACAAGTCCCGTCACTCCATCTGAAAGTTCAACAAAAGCTCCAAACTTGGTAATTCCTGTTACTTTTCCTTCTACAATTTGGCCTACCTCAACAGGCATACTTAAAAAATTCCTCCTTTAGAATCTTCCTTCAATTATTTATTATACTTAAAGTTTGTCGATTCGTCAATAAAGAACCAGTTATTTTAAAGTTTTAATGCCTTTATATATGTATTCTCCGGGTTTTACCAAACCCAATTCGTCTCGTGCAACCTTTTCAATGTATTCATCGGTTTGAAGAAGGTTTATTTCATTTTGAAGCTGCGTTTTTTGATTCATCGCTTCCTCAACTCTGGCTTTGAGTTGCTTTTCTTCCTTTGCAAGGCTTATCATCTTAAACTGTTGCATCACAAGAGTAGACAATATGTAAGCTACAAAGAGCAAAAGCAGTAAATGCCGCATTTTAAACTTATTTTTGCCTCTCATTTCAACCAAACCTTCCGATTATTTTGTTATATAGTAGATTTCGATGTTTTTTTGCAAAGTCCTTCAAGTAAGCAATAATTAATTTTTAATCGGCTATCGGCTGCTTTCATATACAAAAACAGGCCTTTTCAGACCTGCTTTTGAGAGGATTACTCTCTACTTATTAATATTATCTTTTAAGGCTTTGCCCGGTTTGAAGGCCGGAACGCTGGCCGCGGGGATGTCTATCTCTTCGCCCGTTTGAGGATTGCGGCCTTTTCTCGCGCTCCTCTCTCTAACTTCAAATGTTCCGAATCCTACTAATTGGACTTTGTCGCCTTTAGCGAGAGCTTCTTCAACTGCTTCAATGAAAGCATTGAGAGCTTTTTCAGAATCCTTTTTCGTCAGACCGCTTTTTTCGGCCATCATAGAAATTAATTCAGCTTTGTTCACAAGATTCCCTCCTTGATGTTAATTAATTACATATTAGATATTCTTCATAAAATGCCAAAATCCTTCTTTTTAAAGGCATTTTACAATTTTTTTTCTTGATTTTTGCTTTTTTCCCAAAGCGCATCCATTTCCTGTAAATTCATATCAGATAAGGTTTTGTCAGATCTTGCCGCTTCTGCCTCTAAAAACTTAAATCTTTTAATAAATTTTTTCACTGCATAATCCAATGCAAGTTCCGGCTCAACCTTTAAAAATCTCGCCACATTTATGCAAGCAAAAAGCAGGTCCCCAAATTCTTCCTCTATTTTTTCCTGATTTTTTGTAGCATATGCTTCTTTAAGTTCATCCAATTCTTCATATACTTTATCAAAGGCTCCGCTAATATCGTCCCAGTCAAAGCCAATTCTTGCAGCCTTTTCCTGGACTTTATAAGCCTTCATTAAAGCAGGCAGCGCTTTAGGCAGCTGCATCATACTTTCGGATTCGGTTTTCATATCTTTTTCTTCGCGCTTGATTTCTTCCCAATTTTTCAGGACTTCATCTGTTCCTTCCACTGTAATGTTTCCAAATATATGAGGATGACGCCTAATCATTTTTTCGCACACTGTTTCGATTACATCACCTATCTCAAAACTGCCTCGTTCTTCTGCAAGACGGCTGTGAAATACCACTTGCAGTAGTAAATCTCCAAGCTCCTCTTTAAGATCTTCTTCATTTTTCCTATCAATGGCATCGATTACTTCATATGCCTCTTCAATAAGAAAAGGTTTTAAGGTTTCATGAGTTTGGGATTTATCCCATGGACAGCCCGGTTCTCCTCTAAGCTGTGCCATTATGTAAACCAAATCATCTAGACTTCTCAGGCTTTGTTTAGACATCTTCATTTACCCCCTCAGTAATCCAAATTTGTTAAAAAACGCTATTATTCGCTGATTGCCCGGTAAAAACTCCAAATCAGATTTCTTTATGCCCCCCACAGCAATCAAGGCCAATCCATAAATTGCAGCCCCTAACACTATCGCCACAAGTGTCGCCTTATTTTGAGAGAGACCTAAGGCCATAAACCCTGTATGGGATACATATGCAGTAATTCCCATAATACCGCTTGCAAATGCCGGCTTTAGGAGTATATGTTTTAAGTCAAAGACCGCATCAGTCAATTTTATTACCATAAAGCAATTTAAGATTGACGGCACTAAATAACCTATGACTGTTCCAAGAGCAGCGCCTTTTATATTTATAGACGGCACTGCTGTGAGAAAATAATTGATAAAAATTTTAATTAAAGCGCCAAATACCATATTCCTTACAGGGACTCCCGCGTATCCCACTCCTTGAAGTATACCTGTGGTAGTTTGTGTAAGGGCTAAAAACACAACTCCCCATGCAAGAATTTGAAGGGACATTCCTGCTTCTGCGTTGTTATAAAGGAGTAGGGTTATAGGAGTTGCAAGTACATACATCCCTACCGCTGATGGCAATCCAAAGATTATGCTCATTCGCATGCCTGTTTCAGATCTTTCGGCAACCATTTGCCTATTTTTCAAAACTACAGCCTCAGAAATGGCAGGCACCAAAGTTGCTGATAATGCAACAGTTATAACAACCGGCAGATTTATAAGAGGAACCGCCATACCACTTAACTGGCCAAAAAGTTCTGCTGCCCTCTTTACCGAAAAACCTGCATCCTGTAGGCGACTGCTGACTATAGCCGCATCAGCCATGCTCATCATCGGGCTTATAAGGCCGCCTAGTGTAACAGGAACTGCAAATATAAAAAGTCTGTTTATAATATGTAGGGGATTTTCCAGACTGCCGCTTTCATCTAATAAGATTTGCGCATCAAATGTTCTTTTTCGTCTGTAATAAATTGCAATAAGTACAATAAGTCCCATAACGGAACCTGCTACAGGACCGAAAGCAGCTCCTGCCGCAGCATATTCCACCCCATATGGCAAAAGCATATATGCCAAAATAAATACGGCAATCACTCTTCCTATCTGTTCTACTATTTGTGAAACAGCAGAGGGGGTCATATCCTGCAATCCCTGAAAAAATCCTCTAAAGCAAGACATTATTGAAACAAAAAAGATGGCCGGCGATATACTTAAAATCGAATAAAATGCCTTGGGGTTTTTATATATTTTTACTGCCAGCCAATTTGCGCCAAAGCCCAACAAAACAGTTAAACCAAGGCCGATAATTGTAAGGACTATCATAGAAACCTTAAATATCCTATGGGCATTTTTAAATCTGCCAATAGCAACATCTTCTGAAACCATCTTAGATATTGCTGTTGGAATGCCGGCTGTAGATATTGACAGCAATATCAAGTATATCGGATATGCCATTTGATAAAGTCCCATGCCTTCATCTTTTATAAGCCTTGCCAGCGGAATCCGATATACCGCTCCTAATACTTTTACGACAAGGCCTGCCGCAGCTAGTATAAATGCTCCTTTTAGAAAAGAATCCTTTTTTTCAGTCAAGAAAAATCCGCCTTTCATTTAAGTTCCTAATTATTATAGTCTATTTACTCTAGTATGGGCAACATCTTTGATTAAAAAGATTGGTCAATTTTCGTATACAAGTATACTTGCTTTTTATATAAAATTCCTTGAAAACATGACCATTGATTAGCTATATCATTTTCCTTGCTCAAAATAATTCATTATAAGACTGGAACACCAAGAAAAAATGTTATATAATAGAGCCTAATTACATATTTTTTTGTAAATTGGGGGTCTGAACAATGGAAAAACTAGATTCAATAGGTCTTATTAATGCTAAAAATATCTACAAAAATCTGTCGCCAACGCGTTTGGTTGAAGAGTCGCTGAGCAGAGAGGAGGGCATCCTTACTTCAACAGGCGCATTAAATGTCTACACCGGAAAATATACAGGACGCTCACCTAATGACAAATTCATCGTAGATGAACCATCTGTACACGACAAAATATGGTGGGGAAACAATCAGGCAATAAGTGAAAGTGATTTTGACAGTCTTTTAAAGCAGCTTTTAGCGTATCTTCAAAATCGCGATATTTTCGTATTTGATGGTTTTGCGGGAGCCGATCCTAAATATCGTCTTCCTATACGTGTGATTAATGAATTTGCTTACCAAAATTTATTTTGCCGTCAGCTCTTTATAGTTCCTACTGACGAAGAACTCAAAACCCACGAACCTGAGTTTACCGTAATATCCGCTCCCGGATTTGAGGCAAATCCAAAGATTAATAAAGTAAATTCTGAAGCATTCATTGTAATCAGTTTCGAGAAAAAAATGGTTATAATCGGTGGAACTAAATACGCAGGAGAAATCAAGAAATCTGTTTTTTCGGTAATGAACTATCTAATGCCTCAGCAAGGCATTCTTTCAATGCATTGTTCTGCAAACGTTGGAAAGGATGGATCAACGGCGCTTTTCTTTGGGCTTTCTGGTACAGGAAAAACCACTTTATCCGCAGATCCTAACCGTTTCTTAATAGGTGATGACGAGCATGGATGGACAGAGAATGGCATATTCAACTTTGAAGGCGGCTGCTATGCAAAATGTATCAATCTTACAAGAGAAAAAGAACCTCAGATTTATGATGCCATAAAATTCGGGGCTGTATTAGAAAACGTTGTAGTGGACGAGAACACTCGCATTCCGGATTACAGCAGTGACAAGATTACAGAAAATACTAGAGCCGCATATCCTGTAGAGTTTATTCCCGGCGCCGTAATACCAGGCATAGGCGGTCATCCTAAAACAGTAGTATTCCTAACGGCAGATGCGTTTGGTGTTCTGCCTCCAATTTCTAAGCTTAGTAAAGAACAAGCTATGTACTACTTTATTTCAGGATATACAAGCAAGCTCGCCGGGACAGAACGCGGCATTACAGAACCTCAAGCTACTTTTTCATCATGCTTCGGCGCACCGTTCTTGCCTTTACCTCCAATGGTTTATGCTAAATTACTTGGTGAGAAAATAGAAAAGCATGGTTCTGAAGTCTTCTTGGTAAATACCGGCTGGACAGGCGGGGCTTATGGCGTAGGCCAACGCATGAATCTCAAGTACACAAGAGCCATGATAAACGCTGCATTAGATGGCAAACTAGAGTCAGTTGAGTATGAAAAAGATCCGATTTTTGGTCTAATGATGCCAAAAGTTTGCCCTGATGTTCCTTCTGAAATTTTAAATCCAATTAACACATGGAAAGATAAAGATGCGTATGTTGCAACAGCTAAAAGGCTTGCTGAAAGTTTTGCAAAAAATATTAAGAAGTTTTCCGGCATCGCCCCTGAAATTGCAGCAGCAGGTCCTAAGGTCGATAACAACTAAAAATGTGTTATCGTAGAAATAGCAGCCAAAAATTTATTCCTTATAATAGTTAAAGCTATTATAAGGAATCTTTCAAGCTGCTATTTTAATTTAAAGCTTTTTACAGGTATTTTTCTATCTTGGCTTGCTTTTTCCACTCTTCGATATGCTTATTAAATTCCTCTTCTCGTTTGCTATCTTCTAAGTGTGACTTAATATAACTTTTAGCATCTTCAAAACTCAAAGAATTTCTTTCTCCTGTCACCTTAATTATATGATAGCCAAAACTTGTTTTTACCACATCACTGACCTGACCTGTTTTTAAAGCGAATGCCGCCTTTTCAAATTCAGCATCCATTTTCCCTTTTGAAAAATAGCCTAAATCTCCCCCTATGTCCTTAGTTGCGGGATCTTTGGAATATTTTTTTGCAAGTTCCGCAAAATCAGCTCCTGCCTTGATTTGGGCTAGAATTTTTTCTGCTTCTTCTTGCGTATCAACTAAAATATGGCTTGCCCGTATTTCCGGGGCAGGAAGTTCAAACATCGCCTTATTTTCATCATAGAATTTCTTTATCTCTTCATCTGTGACTTTGATATCTGCTGTAATCTTCTCTTTAAATTTATTTATTATCAGCTGTTCTTTTACCGATTTCTCGAAGGATTCTCTGTCAAGCCCTTGCTGGCTAATGTACTTATCTAGTGCATCTTTGCCTCCATGGTATTCTTCAAGGCTGTTCATGGCATCCCGAAGCTCTTCATCGCTTAGTGACACACCTTCTTTTTCGGCTTGCTGAAGAGCTATTTTGTCGTTTATCATTGCATCCAATACTTGCTTTTTAATTTCCTCTAGTATTTTTTTTCCTTCATCTTTTGAAAAATCCTGTCCGTTTGCCTCAAGAGCACTCTTTACTTGGGCTACTTGATAGTCATAATCAGATTTTAATATATATTCATCATTTACTTTTGCAATTACTTCTTTGCCGTCAATAACCTTGCCCTGCTTTTCTACCTTCTCAACGTTTTGGCATCCTGATATAAAAAATGCAGCACACATAAATAATATAACTAAAGTCTTAACCGTGTTTTTCATGGGATCCTCCTTGTTTTTTACGCAAATTATAAGTTAATTATACTACATCGCAGACTTGCTGCATAGCATCCATGTCCTGCAAAACCTTTTGCAGCCTAAGCAACATCTTTGTTCCTTGGTTGCCTCTTGTTTTTATTGTAATTGTCGGATTTTCGGTTCCTATTATATTTACTTGGTTTGCCATCATTGTTTTTAGCCTGAAAAGCATTTCCGGAGTCAATTGGCTGCTTTCATGAAACTTTATATTTATTACTTCTCCCTGCTGAATTATGCTTGCAATTTTGAGCTTGGTTGCCAAAACTCTGAGCTTGGAAATTATAATCAGGTTTCTTGTAGCCTCAGGAATATCCCCAAATCTGTCTTCTATTTCTTCTTCCAGATCATCTATTTCTCCTAGCGTCTCAGCCGTGGCCATTTTCCTGTAAATTTCCATTTTTACTGACGCATTAGTTATATATTCATCTGAAATATAGGCATTCACGTCGAATTCAAGAGTCGGGCGGATTTCTTCTTCCTCTTTTTCACCTTTTAGCTCTTTTATTGCAGCCGCAAGTAATTTGGTATAAAGGTCATAACCTATAGCCATCATATGACCATGCTGTTCTGCCCCGAGAATATTGCCGGCACCTCGAATTTCAAGGTCTTTCAAAGCTATCTTAAAGCCGGAACCAAATTCAGTAAATTCTCGTATTGCTGAAAGTCTCTTTTCTGCAGCTTCGCTCAGAACTTTATCTTTTTTGTAAGTTAAATAAGCAAAAGCCTGGCGATTCGACCTACCTACACGGCCGCGCAACTGGTAAAGCTGTGAAAGTCCTAGTCTGTCAGCCGAAGTTACAATCAGTGTATTTGCATTAGGTATGTCAAGACCGCTTTCGATTATTGTAGTGCATACGAGAACATCATAGTCGTGGTCATAAAATCCCAGCATAATTTCCTCCAACTCATCTTCATTCATCTGCCCATGGGCTACAGCAATGCGGGCCTCGGGAACTAGCTGTTTTAATTTTTGCGCCTCTTCGTGTATGCTCTGCACTCTATTGTAAACATAGTATACCTGGCCACCTCTTGAAAGTTCACGCATTATCGCATCCCTTATAAGGGATTCATTGTATTCTACCACATATGTTTGAATAGGAAATCTATCCTCCGGTGGAGTCTCGATTATGCTCATATCTCTTAACCCGCTCATTGCCATGTGTAAAGTTCTCGGAATAGGCGTTGCCGTTAGAGTAAGCACATCTATATTTTTCTTTAATTGTTTTATTCTTTCTTTATGAGATACTCCAAATCTTTGTTCTTCATCTATTATTAAAAGCCCTAAGTCTTTAAATTTGACGTCTTTTTGCAAAAGCCTGTGGGTGCCTATTATTATATCTATTTCTCCTGTTTTAAGTTTTCTGAGTATCTGCTTTTGTTCAGTTGGGGATTTAAAACGGCTTATTGATTCTATCTTGACGGGAAATGACTTAAACCTTTCTGAAAACGTGTGATAGTGCTGTTCGGCTAGGATTGTTGTAGGCACTAATACAGCTACTTGTTTACTGTCCATTACCGCTTTAAATGCCGCTCTCATTGCAACTTCTGTTTTGCCGTAGCCTACATCTCCGCATAAAAGCCTATCCATAGGTTTTGAGCTCTCCATATCTCTTTTTACTTCTTCAATAGCAGCTAACTGATCAGGTGTCTCCTCATAAGGAAACATATCCTGAAATTCCTTTTGCCATGGTGAATCCGGCGAAAATGCAAAGCCTTCAACAGATTCTCTTGCAGCATATAAATTTATTAACTCTTCTGCCATTTGCTTTATGGAATCTTTTGCCTTTTTTTTGATTTTGTTCCACTCATTGCCTCCGAGTTTATTAAGCTTTGGAGGTGTATCATCATTTCCTACATATTTTTGAATTAACTCTACTTGATTTGTCGGAACATATAGCTTGTCTCCGCCTGCATACATTAGGGCAAAATAGTCTTTTATATGGCCGGCTACCTCGAGAGATTCAATACCCAAATATTTGCCGATGCCGTGGGTTATATGCACTACATAATCTCCCACATTTAAATCTCTAAAATCTGTAAGCCTTTGACCTTTGGTTTTTACCTTTGTTCTACCTTGCCTTTTGGTAGATTTACCATAAATTTCAGAGTCAGAAATTATTGCAAGCCTTACGGCAAGATTGTCAAAACCATGCTCCAATGAGGCAGGAACAACCACTACATTACCGGGTTTTAGAGGTTCGTCTTTAATTTCCTCATATAACACAGCTTGAATATCTCTGTCTCTTAGATTTTTGATTAAATGTTCCGCCCGTTCTTTTGTGCCGGAAAGAAGAACAATTCTATAGTTTTTACGTTTAAGCCTTGTGATTTCTTCTGCCAAAAGGTCTAACTTTCCATAAAAAGATGGAATTGATTGAAATTGAAATGAATAAAGACTGCGGGCTTCAAACTCGGGATGTAGTTTCGGCAGAATCGAAAAATATACTATTCTTTGTTGCTTCAGTTCGTCTAATATCTCAAAAGGGTCGCAATAAATGTTGGCCTGAGATGCCAATATTTCTCCTTTTTCAAGAAGCCCTTTATATGTTTCTTGAACTTCAAAGGCGGTATTTTTTTGAGCTTCGGCAATTCTTGCAGGCTCTATTAATATTGGTACAAAATGGCTTTCAAAATAATCCAGGATTGTATAAAGTTTTGGATAAAGATGTGATGCATATAGTTCTGAAGATTCAAAAAAGAGACCGTCTGCTAGTCTTCCAATATGTTCTTCCACTTTTTCTGAAAGATGCTCGGCAATTTTAGGATGTCCTAAAGAATTAAAAAGATCCACTCTCTCTTTTAATTCTTCAGCTATGGCAACCGATGCTTTTTTGGCTGTTTCTTCGTCATAGACTATCTCTCGTGCAGGCGTGATAAAAATTTTGTCAAGTTTATTTATTGAGCGCTGATCCTCAGGAAGAAATTCCCGGATAGAATCTACTTCTTCATCAAAAAATTCAATGCGATAAGGGTATTCATGTGTCAGAGGATATATATCGAGAATTCCGCCTCGCACGGCAAATTGCCCTTGGGCCTCGATTATCTCACATCGCTCATAGCCCATTACCGAAAGCTTGGATACTATTTTCTCCATGGAAGCCGTATCGCCGACTCTGATTGTCAAAGTAAATTTCTTCATAATTTCAGGACTTAAGACCTTTGTAAGTAATGCTTGAATCGGCGCCACTACCACCATGGATTTTTTCATAAGTAGATTTTCCATGACCTTTAGGCGTTTTGCAGTAAATTCTGTGCTCTTTGCCGCAATTTCATAAGGCAGAACAGAGCTTGCCGGAAAAAAGGCTACTTCTTCCGGATCCATGAAAAGTAAAAGATCTTCTGTTATTTTTTTTGCCTCCAGCGAATCCGCCGTAATTACTAATATTTGAGAAGTAATTTTCTTTTTCAATGCAGCAATAAGGTAGGATCGCTGAGAATCTGAAACGCCATACGCGAACAGATTAGACATTTGTCTGTTTAAATCTTTTATTAATTTTTGAAATTCTGGTATTTCTTCAGCAGTCTTTAAAATTTGTTCCATTTACATACCTCTATTTATATATTTATAAAAAATAAAATAATTAAATTTTCGATTAAATGCCGAAAAGCCCTTCTTTGCCAAGGGCTGCTTCAAATGCTATTATATCATTATAAATTAATCGTCAAATTATATCAATAAGCAGAACTAGATTTTAATGATAAAGACTTTGAATAAGGCCTGAAAGCCACGACGCAGGGATAAGGAAAAATTCAGGTACCGTTAAAAGCCCTATAACTATTCCTAAAAAAGAAGCCTCAGCTGTATCAAGGCCAAGACGGATTTTTACCATGCGGCGGTGATAGTGATAAATGATAAAACCCGCAAAAATAGCAATTAGAATATGAAAAAATCCGCTGGCAAAACTTGACCATACATAGAAAGTATCGATATATTCATCTATTATGGGAAATTTTTTAAGCAGTAAGCCAATGGCTGTCCCGCCTAAAAAAATTGCAAAGCAGCTAAAAAACGCCGCTCGTAAGCAATACTTAAAAACCAGTCGATTGTTGATTTCTATTTGAGTCTGCTGCTGGCTGCCCGGAGCCATAAAACAGTATATTTTAGGCTTATTGAATTTTTTGTGTAGCTTTAGATAAGTCCAGACAACTATTATATTTATCGCAAAATTCAAACCGAAGGCTGCAGGGAAAAATTTCGGTGTAAAAGGGAGCGTCCATAAGGGAAATACCATCAAAGAAAATGTAGTCCTTTCCCTTTTTAATAAATGGTCACTTTTATATAGAATCATTGCAGGAACCTCATTTACAAAAAATATGGCTTAAAAACTCTAAATCCTTTATAATCTAATTATATTTATAAATACGGAAAAGGCAAATATAATCCTTTTTAAATCTGCTGTTTAGAATTGAGGAAGTATAATGCATCATTTTTGTGATACTGCGTTTATAGGGTTAATTTTATTAAATGCGGCCTCGTTTACATTAATGGGAATCGACAAATATAAATCTTCACACAACAAGTGGAGGATAAGTGAAAGAACTCTCTTTGTAATGGCGCTTTTAGGCGGTTCGGCAGGAGTGCTCTGCGGGATGTATTTTTTCCATCATAAAACCCGTCATAAGAGCTTCATATACGGGATACCTATTATTATTTTAATTCAATTGCTGGCAGCTTATTATTTTTACTTCTATATCATAGTTTTATGATATACATTGATATTTTAAGGAATAAGATATATTATAACATTATATCACACAAAGTTTATGAACCAAATACAGCAATTTTCCTTTATGCGTTTCCTAAAAATCTAAAATCGGGAGGATGTACAATATGGTAAGGGTGTTGGGAATCGGCGATAACGTTTGCGATAAGTATATCAATTCAGGCTACATGTATCCGGGAGGTCAAGCTTTAAATTTTGCAGTATATGCCAAACAGTTAGGTGCCGACGCAGCTTATATGGGAGTTTTCGGCACTGACGACGTGGCAGCGCATGTTATTGCAACTCTTGACGAGCTTGGAATCGATCGCTCTGACTGCCGTCAGTATGAAGGCGAAAATGGCTATGCTGTAGTAAATATTGTAGATGGTGAGAGAATATTTATCGCAAGCAATAAAGGGGGAGTTTTAAAAGAACATCCCATCATCTTAACTGAAAATGACAAGGAATATATCAAGACCTTTGATCTTGTTCATACCAGCAATAATAGTTACTTTGACGACCAGCTTCCCGTAATATCCCAACTTGGCATCTTAGTTTCATATGACTTTTCCGGACAGTGGAAAGAGCCGGCTAAGGTTCGCGCAGTTTGTAAATATATAGATTATGGTTTTATGTCATGTGGTTCTTTACCGGATAAAGAAGTTCGCAAGGCGTGCATTCAGCTTTATAAAGAAGGTTGTAAAATAGTAATTGCCACATGTGGAAGCAAGGGGTCTGTATTGTATGATGGAAAAGACTTTTTTGTTCAGCCCCCGAAACTGGTGGAGGCAGTTGATACTTTAGGAGCCGGGGATTCATTTGCTGCCGCTTTTCTAGTTTCTTTTGTTGAGGCGCAAAAATTAGAACCGCTTCGTATTAAAACCGACGAAGAATATTATAAAAATGTGATTAAGAAAGCATTAGAAACAGCGGCATCTTTTGCTGCAAAAACCTGCCTCGTCCATGGTGCATTTGGAATGGGCAAGAAATTTAAAGTATAACTTATTTGTGTAAGCAACCGAGTACATTAATAAATAGCGTGGAATATTCCACGCTATTTATTAATACTCTACTTTCCACATGTAGCGGCGTTCATCCATTGACCTGCCTCGAAGATCCGCCATCGTCGAGACCATAAAACGTTCCATAGGTGTAAGAATTGGAGATGCAAAATATTCTACTACATGTTCATCGATTTTCCCAATATCAAACTCTTGCATATCAAGAATCATATGACGTGGAGCATATTTTTTTAGAAAACGTTCTACCCTATCATCTAGTGGACGGGTTTTTCCAACTGATTTAATCAATATTACAGGAACTGTTTCATTAGTTGTTTCAAAAGGACCATGGAAATATTCTCCCGAATGAAGATAAACAGCATGTTTTTGCTGCATTTCCATCAAATGGCAGCAAGCCATTGAGTAAGCAGCCGGATAAGCAGGTCCGCTTGCAAGTACATAAAATACGCTGTCGTCTTTAAAATCCTTCGCAAATTTTTGTGCAAGCGGCAAGATATCCTTCTTTCCTTTTTCGATAATATTGTCTATATAATCATATGCTTGCATTGCTTCATCATAATATGGAAAATCTTCAAATTGTTTTAGTACTTCAAAGCAAAACTTTAAAGCTAGAGCCTGATTTGCTTTTGAGTAAACTTGGTTTTGGCCGTTTGAGTATATAATAGAATACTGTCCGTTCTTTGCCATTTCTGAATCTGCAAATCCTGTCATTGCAACTGTTATAGCGCCTTTTTCGTTGGCCGCCTTAACTGCTTCCACTGTTTCCGGCGTAGCTTTAAGAGAGCAAATAACGCAAATACAGCGATCATCTATCATGGCAGGAGTCGCATTTACAAACTCACTGCTGTTAAATATGCCGGTAGCAATGTTTTTAGCTTCACACTGGATTAAGTATTTCGCTGGATATATAGCTGCCTGAGAGCCCCCGCACGCTGCAAAGTAAATCGCCTTTAAGCCGCCTCTTGCATCTAATTTTGATTTTATTTCACTTACCATATTTTTTATTTCCATCTCAAACCTCCTGTAATTTTTAGCCTTATCTAGGTTGGCTATAAAATTTACACAAAAATTTTTATTTGTTATTCAAACTATATCTCTAATTAAGTCCTCTCAGCTTTGTCGTCTCTTTTTCATCAATTGCAAGATTTCCATTTTCATCTTGAAGTATTGAAACTTTGTAATCGTTCTTTGCGCTTTCTAAGGAAACTTTGCCTTCTAATACATCTTGAAGCACCTTTTGCGGCAACCTTTTTACGGGATCGCCGTATCCGCCGGCGCCCGGGGTTAGGACTCTAATGATGTCTCCTTTATTAACAGGGTGATCTGTGCATTTATTTGGAAGGCGAATTTCCGTGCCATCAGGTAATATATGATAAAATGCTCCGCTTGCACCATTTTTTCCTCCTTCAAGGCCCCAGGGCGAAAATTTCTGCCGATCACCTAAGCATGTGCAGGAAACTCCATCACTTATTACTTCAAATTCTCGTATGATCCCCAGTCCTCCGCGATTTTCCCCGGCACCGCCTGAGTTCATGCGCAGGCCATATTTCTTTATCCTTACAATCGGAAATTCAATCTCTGAAGCTTCTATAGGCATATTTGATGTATTAGTCATATGAACCTGGACGCCGCTTAGACCGTCTGCATGTTTGCTGGCTCCTGAACCTCCTGCAATGGCCTCATGGTAAATAAAAAATTGGTCCGGGTTGTTGTTTAGCATTCCGGTAAAGACAATAGAAGTGCAAGCGCCATTGCCTGCTGCCAAAATTCTATCAGGCACCGCAGGCGCCAAAGCTCCAAATATAACGTCTGGCAGCCTCTGACAGGTATCAATCATAACTCCAACAGGAGCAGGGTGCACCGGATTTACAAGGCATCCTTTTGGCGCATAAACCTTAAATGCTCTATATATGCCTGCATTTGAAGGAATATCCGGTCCCAGAAGAGCCTTTAGTGAATAAAATACTGTGGCAAGCAGTGAGTTATAAGGAACATTGACAGGTGCTTCCACTTGATCGCAGGTTCCTGTAAAATCAAAATCAATAAAATTATTTTTTATTGTGATAGTAACTGTTATCGGCAGCGGATTCGGATATCTTTCTCCGCCATTGTCCATATAATCGGTAAACTTGTAAACGCCTTCTTTAAGATCGGATATAACTGTGCGAAGCCTGCGCTCTGCATAATTTTGTAATTCTTCCATGCAATCAAGTAATATCATATTATAGCGAGCGTAAGCTTCCTTTAATCTTCTTACGCCAACCCGGTTAGCTGAAATCTGGGCTATCAAATCACCATAACGTTCCCGGGGAACTCGGGTATTTGCAAGTATAAGATCCATTACGTTATCAAGAACTTTATCGTTTTCGCATATACGGATTATTGGCAGCTTCAAACCTTCTTGATAAATGCTCGTTGCATCGCCTGATGTACTGCCGGGCACTTTACCACCTATGTCAGAATGGTGCGCCATATTAACTACCCAACCAATCATAGTCTCGCCTTCAAAAGCCGGCGCAGCTACAACTATGTCAGGCAGGTGGTTTCCACCGCCGTTATAAGGGTCATTTCCTATAAACATATCACCGGGTTTGATGGTTTCTTTCGGATGTCTTTTGTAAAGCTCTTTTATAAAAGTAAGCAGTGAGCCAAGATGTATGGCAAGATTTTCAGCTTGGGCTACCATATTGCCTTCCGGATCCATTATCCCGCTAGATACATCGCGCCGCTCCTTTATGTTGGTAGAATATGCGCTCTTTATAATTATCGTGGTCACTTCTTCTGCAATAGAAAGAAGAAGGTTTCCGACAACTTCCATTGTTACTGCATCAACATTCTTTTTGGTTTCCGGGGTCATTATTTTTCACCTCCGTTATAAGTCAAGATGAGGTTATAAAATCCGTCTGTCCTGGCGCTCCACTTGGGCGGAATAACGATCGTTGAATCCATTTCTTCCAATATAGCAGGTCCGTTAAAGGCACAGCCAGGTGCTACTTTTTCTCGCTGATAGATATTTGTTTTTATAAAATCGGGTCGGCCTTGGAAAAGCACATCTCTTGTCTCTAAAGGTTCTGGAAGTGCTGCATTTGGATTACATGGACTTTCTTTCAAAGTAGGTTTGTCTATATCGCCGATTGCCGATATGCGATAGTTTACAATTTGCACTCGGTTTTTCTCGTTGTAATAGCCGTAGTTGCGCTCATGTTCTTTATGGAAGCTTTGAATGGCTTCCTCTAGCACGTCTTCTGTTACTGGGCAATCCGGCAATTCAATAGAAATTTCATAGTTTTGGAATTCATATCGCGCATCAATGAAACGTTTATAACTTCTTCTGTCAGGCGCAACGCCTTCTCTGATAAGCATGTTTTTGCCTTCTTCCAGCATTGCATCAAAGATTTCATTGATTTCTTTAATATTTTGTTTTTCTGCAATCATAATCTTAGAACGACTTAAATCAAATTTCACATCTGCCATTAAAAGACCTAAGGAGCACAGTGTGCCGGGCGATGGGGGAACGATAACAGTCTTTATACCCAGTTCGCTTGCTATCTCACATGCATGAAGGGGGCCTGCTCCACCAAATGCCATAAGCGAAAACTCCCTTATATCATAGCCTCTTTCTACTGAAACCAGTCTCACAGCACGCATCATGCTTGAATTTATAACTGATATAATTCCATTTGCAGCCTGAATTAAGTCAAAATTTGTCTTACTGCAGATATGCTCTTTTATCGCCTTTTCTGCCAGGTCTCTGTGAACTGCAAAGCGTCCGCCCAAGATACTTTTTTGATTAAGTTTGCCTAAAACTATATTAGCATCTGTTACGGTGGGTTTTGTGCCTCCCACACCATAACAGGCAGGTCCCGGTTTTGCTCCTGCGCTTTCCGGTCCCACCTTCATTGCGCCGCCATCATCAATATAGGCGATGCTGCCGCCTCCGGCTCCTATCGTTACTATATCAATCATAGGAATCCGTGCAGGAAAACCCTCTACTAAACGTTCAGAGGATAGCTGCGGTTTTCCGTTTTCTATGAGGCTGACATCGGCACTGGTTCCTCCCATATCAAATGTAATGATTTTATTATTTTTACATTGTTCGCCTATATAAACGGCCCCGACTACACCGGCGCTAGGTCCTGAAACGGCAGTCCTTATAGGTGAATCGATGGTCTCAGAAATTGAGATTATGCTTCCATTGGATTGTGTAACATAGGGATCTATTTTAATTCCTGTATCTCGGATGCTCTTTTCGAAATTATAAACATATTTTTTCATAACCGGCCCAAGATACGCATTAAGCACTGTTGTGCTCATTCTCGAAAACTCTCGAAACTCTGGTATTAATTCGCTCGAAATTGAGATATAAACTTCCGGATATACCTCTTGCACAATTTCTTTGATGCGCTGTTCATGAGCAGGATTTATAAAGGAAAAGAGAGTACAAACCGCGATAGAGCTGACTTTTTGGGATTTCAAATAATTTACGGCCTTATAGACGTCTTCTTCGTCTAGTGGTATAATAACGCTCCCATCATGTAATATCCTCTCGCTTACTTCACATATCAAATTTGTCGGAACAAATGGCACAGGCTTTGGTTTATGAAGATCGTAAAGGGAAGGCCTTTTCTGCCAACCTATTTCAAGCAAATCTCTAAATCCCTTTGTAGTAATCAGCCCGGTTTTTGCGCCTTTTCTTTCAATTAGAGCATTTGTAGCAACTGTAGTTCCATGTGCCAGATAATTTACTTCTTCCGGTTTGATATTGTAGGCTTTAAGTATTTCGCCGATGCCCTCGACAATTGCAATAGATGGGTCTTCAGGAGTAGATGGATATTTGTAATGAAAAAGGGCTCCTGTTTTGGTATCAGATACCGAAAAGTCGGTAAAAGTACCGCCTACGTCAACACCTATCATATAAGCCATAAGTTTTTTCACCTTCCATGTAATAAATTTGGCTTGAATTTGCTATTTTGTAAAATGATATTATGTATTGTATTATAATGTTATAATACTATTAATAAGCATTAATGTAAATAGATTATGCTAAATATTTTCTTATCGATTATCAAATCTTTTGAAATAAGAATTTAGCAAATTAAATTAACTCTATGAAACCTCTAGAAATTATAATTTATCAAAGTTTCAAATGATAGTGTAAAATATTTCTAGGTTTTTTGCAGGAAAAATTCATTCGGACGTAGAAAAAAGACCTCACCATCCTTTCCACAGGATGAGTATAAACTCATAGAAAGGTGAGGTCTTTATGGAA
>Ga0134104_1000283_pt1 | contig 61144 bp, 52 predicted proteins | sample 15_3_2metaG_FD_94455 | JGI IMG/M metagenome (GOLD analysis project Ga0134104, IMG submission 94455) | Switchgrass degrading microbial communities from high solid loading bioreactors in New Hampshire, USA - 15_59_3.3_214_A2 metaG | ecosystem: Engineered > Bioreactor > Semi-continuous > Anaerobic...
ACTCCTCATACCCCTGCAGTAAGTGTATTGATACAGCTTAGGAAAAGACTTGAATATATTGATACAGTAGGTGTTGACAACATAATAGAGAGAGTTTCCAGCCTGGCACGTGATTTTAGAAGAAAAATTAAAGGGTTGCCATTAGAGATAGCTTCTACTTCTTTATCAAATGCACTTACACCCGTAAGGCCAAGAGGCAAAATGGCGGCTGACGAAATTTTTAAATACTTGAAGGACAAATATAATATATTTGTGTGTCCAAATGGGGGCGTATTAAGTAAAACATTGTTCAGAGTCGGTCACATTGGTGCAATTAAAGAATCTGATAATGATATGTTAATTAATGCACTAAAGGAAATGAATGAGAAGGGGATTCTATGATGAATAGGGCAGTAGAGGCTGATAAGGTTATTATTATTAAAGAGCTGGAAAAAGATATTTTAAATAATGTATATATGTATATTGATATATTAACATACGGATTAGATAACGACTTTATGGATGTGTGGGTTTGCAGGGAAGAGAATGAAATAAAGCAAATAGTTCTAAAATATTATGACAGCTTTCAGGTTTATGTTGCAGAGGGAGAGTACTGCTATACTGATATCCTTAAACTTATTTTAGAGTATCAACCGGCAATGGTTTCGGGTAAAGCAGATATAATCGAAAAGTTATACAGTAAAAGCAATGAATTAAGTAAATTATATAAAGAAACTTATGGTGTTGTTCTTATACAGCCATATGTAAAATTAGATAAAAACATTTTTTCACCTGAATTGGCTTCAAAAAATGATATGGAAGAGATTGCACAACTTATTTGTTCAGATGAGGGAATAGGGGGACATTATGATCCTGTTGATTTAAGGGATCAATTAATAAGACGGTATGAGGATAAAACAGGACGAAATTATGTTATTCGAAAAGATGGAAAGATTGTTGCACATTATGCTACATATGCAGAAGCACCGGGAATAGCTGTCATGGGCGGCCTGATTGTTTCTCAGGAATACAGAGGAAAAGGATACGCTAGACTATTACATTCTTATCTTGCAAATACCCTTATAACGGAGAATAAGAAGGCTGTTTTATTTTGCCACGAAGAAAATGCTCTTAATATGTATTTAAAATTGGGAGCTGAAATATATTCAAGATACGGTAAATTAACTTTAGCAAAGAAGTAGATATTAAGCGACTTTAAGGATAAAATTAGGAGGATATGGGATGAAAGCTATTTTGCTTGCGGGAGGGCGTGGAACAAGAATTAGCCGGTATATCGGAGAAAGTCCTAAGCCAGTACTGGATATAGGTGGCATACCGCTTATCAGGCATACTGTAGAATTATTATTAAAAAATAATATTGAAGTAATAGTAGTTATTGGTTATAAAAAAGAAATGGTTGTAAATTCTTTACAGGGATTAAGTGTTAAATATTATTATAATCCGTTTTATGATATAACGAATAGTATAGCCTCTTTATGGTTTGCAAAGAAAGAATTATATAATGATGATATTATTATTGCTAATGCTGACGTATTTTGGGAACAAGATATTCTTGATGTAATTTTGCAAGATAAACAGGACCAAGTTATGTTAATGGATTCAAGCAAAGATATGGATTATTTATTTAAATGCGATGGAACAAGACTTATTAATCATGGTAAAGGTTTAGAGGATTTTACCGGTGAATATGTTGGCATAGCGAAAATTGGACAAGCTTTCTTAAATAAATTTCTGGGAAGATTAGAGATACTTATTGAGAAACAGCAGCATAATTTGTGGTGGGAAAACGTACTGTATTCATTTATTGATGAGCTCCCAATTAATGTAAAAGATGTAAGGGGATTGTTTTGGTCTGAGATAGATTTTATCGAAGATTATATCAGAATCGTTGAATACCGTAAGCAAAAAAGTGAGAAACCTCTGGTTGGTTAACTATATTTTAATGTAATTTAAGTGGAATGACATAAAAGACCGGGATCTTTTAGTAAAGATTACTTTAAATTGTAAAACACATCAAGGGAGAACTGAATGAAAAAAACAGCAATAATTTTAATGATATTGACAATAATTTCAAGGATATTTGGATTTTTCAGGGAAATTACCCTTTCATATTTCTATGGGGCTTCAAATATAAGTGATGCCTATTTAATATCTATGTCAATTCCATTGGTTATATTTGGTTTTGTTGGAACTGCCATAACCACCGGATATATACCCATGTACAGCAAAATAGAGCAAAGTAGAGGGACAAAAGAAGCCGATAAATATACAAACAATCTGGTAAATATTTTGTTTATCATATGTACTGCTATAGTTATACTTGGACTTTTGTTTACGCAGCAAATAGTAAAAATATTTGCATCGGGCTTTGAAGGAGAAACCCTGTCAGTAGCTGTGCGCTTCACAAAAATAAGTCTGTTTGGGATATATTTTACAGGCCTCATATATATATTTTCAGGGTTTTTACAGTTGAAAAACAACTATGTTATACCTGCAATCATTAGTTTACCTATGAACGTATTTACAATATTAGCTATATTTTTAAGTTCCAGATCAGATATTGTAGTACTGTCTATAGGAAGTGTTATAGCTATTGCTTCCCAGTTTATACTTATGATACCTTTTATATTTAAGAAAGGATACAGGTATAGTACCGTATTAGATTTAAAAGACAAAGATATTGTAAAGATGGTACGCATTGTTCTTCCGGCCATAATCGGTATATCAGTAAGTGACATTAATTTACTTGTGGATAAGACATTGGCATCCCGGATAGCAGAGGGAGGTATATCCGCCCTTAACTATGCCAACAGGTTGACTTTGTTTGTTCATGGGATATTTGTAGTATCTATAACAACTGTTTTGTATCCGGTGATATCCAGGATGGCTGCGGAAAATGATATTGACGGATTAAAAAAGTCTGTATCGGAGGCCATCAGTAGTATTAATTTACTGGTAATTCCCATTACCTTTGGAGCCATGATATTTTCGGAGCCGGTGGTAAGGCTCGTTTATGGCAGAGGAGCCTTTGATGCTCAGGCAATTTCTATGACATCCGTAGCGTTATTCTTTTACTCCATAGGAATGATAGGAGCAGGCCTCAGGGATGTAATATCCAGGGCCTTTTACTCTCTTCAGGATACAAAAACTCCTGTGATTAATGCGGCTATTTCCATGGTTATGAATATAGTTTTGAATCTAATTTTATCCTACTTCATGGGAATAGGCGGACTTGCGCTGGCAACAAGCATTTCGGCTATATTCTGCACAGGACTTCTGTTCATAAGCCTGAGAAAAAAGGTAGGTCCCTTTGGCATGAGGGGCATTATTAGCTCCTTTGCCAAGATTCTGGTATCTTCAGTGGTTATGAGCATAATAGCCTGGCTATGCTATTGGTTCTTATCGAATAATTTCGGTGCGAATCTTTCACTCGCAGTATCTATTGCAGCAGGTGCAATGGTATATTTTGTAATGGTTATCATATTGAAGGTAAAGGAAGTGGATGTCATAATAAGTGCACTGAAGAAGAGAATAGGATGATGTGAGGGAAATAACAATTTTTAAAGGAGCGAAAAAAACAGAAAAATAAAGAAAACTGGCATTAAATTTTAAAGGGAAAATTTGATATAATTTGTAAAATATAATATAATATAATTAATTCTAATACTGTATTTTGATAGAGTTTTTTGGAAGATAAGCATGTAAATTGACATAAGGTGAAGTGCTGATGGGGGTCATGATGATACAAAAGGTGAAGTCATTTTTACTTGTAATTATAGATATCATTCTTATCAATATGTCATTAATTCTTGCATATTGGCTGAGATTTGACGGCAATATGTACAATGTACCGGCAGAGTTCTCTGCAAATATTTTATATCTTGCCGTATTAACTACTTTAGTCAAGATATTATGCTTCATAGCTTTCAAATTATACAGCAGCCTCTGGAAATATGCGGGGGTATCTGAGTTAATTTCTGTTGCAGCTGCAACTTTTACGAGTAACATTATTATGGAATGTCTGGTGCTTGGTACATATACTTCCCTGCCGGCATATTTGGGCAAATATTCGCCCCATCTTGAGAAGGTCAGTGCTCCCAGAAGTATTTTTCTCATTACTTTTTTGATCGATGTGTTATTTATAGGTGGTGTTAGGCTTTCGTACAGGATTGCGCGAAGGATAATCAAAGGTGAAAAAGTCAAGCTGAAAAACCACAAGAGGGTGCTGATTGTGGGAGGAGGAGATGCAGGCTCAATAGCGGTAAAAGAGCTTATATTGCACCCTGATATGGCCAGTATACCGGTAGCCATTATTGATGATAATGTTGAAAAGGTTGGCAAAAAGCTCAATGGCGTTCCTATTGTAGGGACAAGAGAGGACATACCCAGAATAGTTGAGAAAAAGAACATTGATGAGATTATTATGGCGATACCCTCGGCTGACAGGAAGAACATAAATGAAATTTTTGATATTTGTTCCAAAACGGGACGTAAAGTTAAGATACTTCCTTCTGTCACAGAACTGATAGACGAATCGGTAGTTGTGCAAAGGATTAGAGATGTAAATATAGAAGACCTGCTGGGAAGAGAGCCTATAAAGCTTGATTGTGATGAGATTTCCACCTATATTGAAGGACGTGTGGTGCTGGTCACCGGCGGGGGCGGCTCAATTGGTTCGGAGCTGTGCAGGCAGATTGCCGGTTTTAAACCCAGAAATCTAATAATTCTTGATAACTATGAAAATAACCTTTACGAAATACATAATGAACTGCTGTTTAGCCATAAAAACTTAAGCATGGTACCGGTGGTGGCAAATATCAGGGAAAAGCAGAGGCTGGAAGACATTTTCAGGCAATACAGGCCGGATGTTGTATTCCATGCTGCGGCTCACAAGCACGTGCCTTTGATGGAAATAAATCCGTCTGAGGCAATAAAGAATAATGTATTTGGCACGCTGAATGTTGCAGAATGTGCGGACAAGTATGGTGTCAAGCGTTTTGTGCTTATTTCCACTGACAAGGCAGTGAACCCTACTAATATTATGGGAGCATCAAAGAGAATCGCTGAGATGATTATACAGGCGTTAAACAGGTACAGTAAGACAGAGTTTGTAGCTGTTCGGTTTGGAAATGTCCTTGGCAGTAATGGAAGTGTTATACCTCTTTTCAAAAAGCAGATTGAAAATGGCGGGCCTGTTACTGTAACTCATCCTGAGGTAATCAGGTACTTTATGACTATCCCTGAAGCGGTGCAGCTTGTGCTGCAGGCAGGTGCAATGGCCAATGGCGGAGAAATATTCGTTCTTGATATGGGACAACCTGTAAAAATATATGACCTGGCTAAGAATCTTATCAGGCTTTCAGGCTTTGAACCTGAAGTGGACATAGACATTGTGTTCACAGGTCTAAGGCCGGGAGAGAAGCTTTATGAAGAATTGCTTCTTGCGGAAGAGGGGCTGATGGCTACCAAAAACGATAAGATATATGTAGCACAACCTGTTTTTACAGATCTTGCGCTGCTGAGGAAACAAATTGAAAGGCTTAAGGACATAATTTTCAGTGAAGGTTACGAAAGGATAAGCGAGTATATCTAGGACATAGTTCCTACCTATAAAAAAGTCCAAAATATATAGAACAATAATTAAAAATAAATGAGCGCTAGACATTTTGGAACAAATTTCACATTTTGCACATCTAAATTATGTTAAAAAGTCTTATAAGTTGATATAATAGATTTAGCCAATTAATAGTCAATAACAAATGAAAAACCGGACGGGGGTAGTGTAAATGAAACGAGGATTTATTTCTATTATTTTGTCATTTTGCATTGTAATTTCCATGGTGTTGCCTGTTAGTGCTGCAGCCGTAAATTTGACTGTAGAGAAGAAAGCCGATGTGCTGAAAGAGCTGACCATACTTACCGGAGCAGGGGATGGCAGCTATAATCTGGACAAACAGCTTGAGCGAAGTGAAGCTGCGGCATTTATTGTGAGAATTATGGGCAAAGAAAGACATGTTAACGCAAATAAGGATATGTACAAGATAACGAGTTTCCCTGATGTACCGGCTACGAAGTGGTTCGCACCATACATAGGTTATTGCTATGAAAACGGAATAATAAACGGATATGAAAACGGCAATTTCGGACCAGGCGATTATATCGATGAGAAGTCTTTTCTGAAGCTTATGCTGGGTGTACTCGGCTATGAAAATAATGTGGATTACACATGGGCCGATGTATATGACAAGGCATATGAAATAGGCCTGATAGATGCAGAAGTATATGAAAGAAAGCATAACACTACAAGAAAATATTTAAGAGGCGATGTTGTAGAAGTTTTATACAACTCGTTAAAATTGCCCAGGAAAAACGACAGCGTGACTGTGATACAGAATCTTGTCAATGAAAGCATCGTTACTTTAAGCAAAGCTGAAGAGCTTGGTTTGATTGAAAGCTCTGTAGCGACTGAAATACAAGCCATCAATGTATTGAATGCGAATTGGATAACAGTAACGTTTAATCAGGGTGTTTACAATGTAGACAATGAAGACCTGAAAATTTACGAAACAGAAGATTTTACTAAATCTCTGGCAGCAGAAGTAATGTCACAGACTTCAAATGAGTTGGTCATCAAGACAGATAATCAGACGCCGGATAAAAGTTATACTCTGGAAATATATAATGTAACTAATACCCGTGGCAAGGTTACAGATGTTCTAAGCATTACTTTCAGTGGCTACAAGGATCCGAATCTGAAGACTGATTTCTTCAGGATAAGCAGTGTTGAGCCAATAAATCGAAGTATGGTAAATGTGTATTTTACCCATCCGGTCAATGCAAACAGTGAAATCATTACAAATTATAGCATATATGAAGGTGATGAGCTTTTTGCAGGCGGCAGTTACAGGGACATCACGGTTTCTACCATGAATTCTGTAGATAACGGAGTTACAATATATTTGAAGACGAAGACTTTTACAAAGGATGTAGAATACAAGATCGATATAGATGGAAAGCTCACGAGCGCCTATGGTGTTCAGCTGAATGAAGGCGAAGGAGAAGCTATCACATTCAAGGGAATAGATAATGCAAATGAAGAATTCAAGGTAGTTTCTGTGGATGCATTAACTGCTAATAAAGTAGCAGTTGAATTCAACAGGGAAGTTGATCCGGCCTTCGCACAGAAATTCATTAATTATACTGTGAAGGGACCAAACGGCCAGGAAATTCCTGTAATTAAAGCTGTGGTTGGTGGCGAAAGGGACAAGAAAGGCAAAGTTGTATACTTGAATCTTGCATCTTCCCTTGATGGGAAATATCAGTATATATTGAGGTTTGAGTATATATTTGACATTTACAAACAATCTACGCTGGAAGGTGTGGAATACAAATTCGATGGCGCTTATGCGACAGGTGCAACTCTGCGCATAAATCAGGTAGTGGCGGAAGACAGCGGAACAGTTTGTGTTCGTTTTAATAAATCCGTTGATGAGTCAACTGTTTTAAACAAAAGCAACTATTCTATAAAGGGAGTATCAGATACAAGTTACTATGCAATACCTGAAAAGGTGTACTATGAGGAGGCGGACGGACAGTATACTGTAAAGTTGTACCTGCCTGAAGACAAGCAAATGATTTCCGGTAAAAAATATAAACTTACTGTTCTTAAGGCCTTGAAAGACAAACTTGGAGATTCACCGGCAAAAAATCTTGAATATACTTTTACAGGAAGCGGCAATACGGCTATGCCCTCAATTAGCAAAGCGGTTATAATATCAAATGATTCAATCAAGGTGGAATTTGCCAAGGAAATTTCAGGGGAGATACCAAACCTTCTGGTTTCAAACTATATACTCCAATACGCTGATGGCGGTACTACAATGTCCAAGCTTCCACTGAGCATGGTTTATGCAAATCCTAAGACAATTGTTCTGAAATTTGACGAGCTGGATTATAATACGGAGTACACACTCAAGTTTAATGAATTGAAGGATTATTCCGGTATTTACACCAGGACTGCAGCTGACGGTGGAAATTCAATAAAGGTGACTTTAGGCAATTAAGCGGCTTATAAACAGAGTATTAAGCAGCATAAAAATAAATATTAAGCAGTATATGAATAAAATGAGGGCGGGGTAAAAATCTGAACAGTTTTTATCCCGTCCTTTTTAACTTTTAATACTTGTTAGCTATATTAACTTGTTGTGCTAGTATTTCGATAGCAGGAGTTTCGAGCTTAAGAGCTAATAAGCTCGTTACGGGGCAAATCAATTCGCTTTGCTCAGGAGATTTGCCTTATTCTCCACTTCGCTAACTAGCTCTAAAGCTCTCCACAATGCTATCTCATATCTAGCACAACAAGTTATATTAATACTTATTAACCATATCTCCGCTTTCTGTATTCTTTTGCTTCAAATTGCCTATTAACCAGCCCAATTTATTAATAACAACATATAACCGGATTTTTACTGTCCAACTACCAAGTAGCAATTAACAACTACAAACTATAAATTACAAACTACAATTTACAGATTATAAGCTACAAACTACAAGTTTCAAACTTCAAACTATCTACTGCATAATCCTTATTATGCTTTACTTTTTACGTATTACGCATTGTTCATTTCTCATTTCTCATACTCATACTTTGCGCATACTCATTCTCATTATTATACCTATTTTCATTTTCATTCTCATACTTTATCCAGAGCTTGAGCAATATCTTCAAGGATATCGTCAATGTTTTCCAGGCCTACAGAAAGCCGAATAAGGCCGGGGGTTATTCCTGCAGCTTCAAGCTGGCTGTCCGTAAGCTGGCGATGTGTTGAACTTGCAGGATGAAGGACGCAGGTGCGGATATCCGCAACGTGAACTACATTGGAAGCAAGCTTTAAACTGTCTATAAATCTGACTGCATTTTCACGGCTGCCCTTGATTGAGAAGGAAACCACACCGCTGCAGCCTAAAGGCAGATACTTTTTAGCAAGCTCGTTATACTTATTTCCGGGCAGAGTAGGATAATTCACAAACTCTATTTTATCGGACTTGCTTAAAAATTCAGCTACTGCCTGGGCATTTTTACAGTGCCTTTCCATTCTAACGTGAAGAGTTTCAAGACCTAAATTCAACAGGAAAGCGGCAGAGGCAGGCGGGTATACCCCGAAATCCCTGGTAAGTTGAACTCTTGCTTTTGTTATGTATGCAGCATTTCCAAAGTCACGGGAATAAACTACGCCGTGATAGGATTCATCAGGCTCGGTAAACTCAGGAAATTTGCCGTTTGTCCAGTCAAATTTTCCACTGTCAACTATGACACCACCAACCTGTACCGCATGGCCATCCATGTATTTTGTTGTAGAATGGATAACTATATCTGCGCCAAATTCAATAGGCCTGCATAGTATGGGAGTTGCAAAGGTATTGTCAACTATAAGCGGAACATTGTTTTTATGTGCGATACGGGCAAATTTTTCAATATCCAAAACTGCAATTGCCGGATTTGCAATTGTCTCACCAAAAAGCGCTTTTGTATTTGGCCTGAAAGATTTTTGAATTTCTTCGGGAGTAGAGTCGGGATCAACGAAAGTGCAATCAATTCCAAGCTTTTTTAAAGTTACCGCAAAAAGATTTATGGTTCCGCCGTATATGGTGGACGAGCTGACAAAGTGATCCCCACTTTGGAGAATATTCAGTATGCTTAGCAAAGATGCTGCCTGGCCTGATGTTGTGCAGAGAGCACCCACGCCGCCTTCCAGTGCAGCAATCTTTTTCTCAACGGCTTCCACTGTTGGATTAGAAATGCGGGAATACATATGTCCCTCGACAGAGAGATCGAAGAGCTTGCCAATATGCTCTGAAGATTCATATTTATACGTAGTGCTCTGGTAAATGGGAAGCACTCTCGGTTCGCCATTTTTTGGCTCATAGCCTTCGTGAAGGCATTTGGTTTCTATTCTCATAAATAGCCTCCTCAATTCAGTGTTTTAAATTTTCATAATATATAAAAGTTAACTAATAATAACAATTAATATAAGAATAACACTTTTACCGGAGAGTTAAAAGCATAAAAAAATACCTATAAACATGGAGTTTATGGGCTGTGCTTACTAAAAATCTTTTTATAGATATTTTAAAGGAATCTTTTAAAGCTTTTGAATTATGTAATATTTTTACTTACCTTATATGAAGAAAGGATGTTTCATCATCGTCATCTTGTGTTTGGCTATACATAATAATCAATTTATCGAGTTCACGGCTAAACTTTTGTACCTTGTCATCCATCAAATCATAGTTGCTGCTTTCGATAAGCTGATTAAGCTGGTCGTGCATTTCAGCTATACGAGCACAAATTGTCTTTGGTGACACGTTCTTTTCTCCTCCCTTTACAAACAATATTATCAAAGCAACAGATAAGTATCAACTAAATTATATTAATATAGCAGTATTCATGTATCTTATCATAACGACATAAAAGAAGCATCTATCTATGTGATCATTGCATAAATACTGCCTCTTAGCCCCAGCAATCCCATAATTATCTATATTTACAGGTATTTTGCAAAAATTCAACAAATAATATATATACTCCCCAAAATTAGTATACCATATTTTGCATACAAATCAATGACAATAAATAAATTTTTAATAATTTAAAAAACATTCTCATTGTAATAAGAAAACCTTTATCTGAAATTGGTTATTCATTTTTTAAAAATTAATGTTATAATAGAATGTAAGTGTACAGGATGTGCAATTAATAAGTCAATAGTTTCTAGTGATGTATAAAAGTGGAGTGTTTCATTATAAGAATGTTTTGTAGAAAGGTTAAATAATCCAAATCATACGGAATAATCTATATAAATCTTTAATTATTAAATTTACATGCTTATTATGTTTTACAGGGAGTGTGTTTTGTGGGTAAAAAAGTACTTATAGTGGATGATGAAAAAAATATTGTAGATATTTTGAAGTTTAATCTCAAAAAAGAGGGATTTGAAACAATAGAGGCTTATGATGGAGAACAAGGTCTTGAAATGGCACTTAATCAGAACCCTGACCTTGTGCTTCTAGACGTGATGCTTCCAAAGATGGATGGATTCGAGGTTTGCCGTAAAGTAAGGCAATCCAGTTCGGTGCCTATACTTATGCTGACTGCGAAGGAGGAAGAGGTGGACAAGGTCCTGGGCCTTGAACTTGGGGCAGATGACTACATTACCAAACCTTTCAGTCCAAGGGAGCTTATGGCAAGGGTGAAGGCCAATCTCAGGAGACACGCAGCCGATGGGGTATCAGATACCGGCAATTCAAATGTTATTAGATGCGGATGTCTTGAAATTAACTTAGACAGTTACGAGGTTAAACGTGACGGTGAAGTAATTGAATTGACATTGAGAGAGTTTGAATTGGTGAAATTTCTTGCTCAACACCAGGGACAGGTGTTTTCGAGAGAAGCTCTTCTGGAAAAAGTATGGGGCTACGAGTATTATGGCGATGTGCGTACTGTGGATGTTACTGTAAGAAGGGTTAGAGAGAAACTGGAAAGGAAATCTAATGATAATAACTATGAATTTTTGTTGACGAAAAGGGGCGTTGGATACTATTTCAATAAATTCTAGATAGAGGTTATATATGTTTTCGAAAAGTTTACAGTGGAGACTGGTTAGTTTTTTCTGTCTCATGGCATTTTGCCTGATTATTCCAATAGGCTTATACTTAAACAGGAAAGTTGAAGATTCATACTATAAGAGTTTCAGACGTGATGTTGACAATGGTTTCAAGGGCTGGAGCATCGATAAGTTCGATGAGCCGACTGTTGAAGCAATTTTTAGCGACCTCAGAGATAAGAACTTTGCAGGTCTGTTTTCCATTATCGGGGAAAATAAAAGCTATACAATTGTTGACAGACGGGATACCAGTAAAATAGCATCGTCCGATCCGAATTTCGACGAGGACGACAAGGGGGCGTTTCTGAATCAGCTATTGGCATCCGATAACTTTATACGTGCGCTAAATGGCGGAATTGGTAATGAAAGAAAACTTTTAAGCTTCGGAAACAAGGAATTTTTGGATTATGCAAGAGCCGAGGGCGACTTTGTATTGTATTTCAGATGCTACAAGGATGAGTGGCGGGGAGTAGTTGAAAGCTTTAACAGATCATTGATAACCAGTTTAGCAATTGCGTTTACAGTTGCGTTTGTACTTGGATATATACTCTCAAAGACGGTTACAATGCCAATAGTACGGATAATGCACAAAGCCAGGGCAATTGCTGCAGGAGACTTCGACCAGACGCTTGAAGTAAAATCAAATGATGAGATAGGGCAATTGTCAAAAACTTTTAACTATATGGCAACAAGTTTGAAGGAGACTCTTGACAGCATATCAAGTGAGAAAAACAAAATTGAGACAATTCTTAATTATATGACGGATGGTGTAATTGCTTTCGATTTAAAAGGAAAGGTTATACACGCCAATCCCGCATCTGAAAAAATTCTGGGTAAAATTGATTTTGACATGGATTTTACTACATTTACCGAAAACTACAATATCGATATTAATCTCGAAGAGGTACTTTATCTTGAGGTATTCAGCAGCAAGGAGAAAATCATAAAAGTAGGTGAAAGAGACGTAAGCGTTTACTTTGCAGTGTTTACCGACAAGTCATCAAAACCCCAGGGCATAATTGCTGTTATGCATGATATAACGGAACAACAGAAACTTGAGAACATGAGGAAAGAGTTTGTTGCCAATGTTTCTCACGAGCTGAGGACACCCCTTACTTCTATAAAGAGCTACACCGAGACATTGCTGGATGGAATGCTGAATGATGTTGAAATTGCAGAGAAATTCCTTGGGGTCATAAACTCGGAAGCCGACAGGATGACGAGACTGGTAAGAGACCTGCTTCAGCTTTCGAGACTTGACAACAAACAGATGCAATGGCAAATGGCGCCGGTTATGATTGATAAACTGGTTAAAAGTTCTGTTGAAAAGATGCAAATTGAAGCCAAAAATAAGAAGCAGCAGCTTGAATGTTTTGTTATTGGCAATATTCCTGAGACTACAGCTGATTATGACAGAATGGAACAAGTTATGCTGAATCTGCTGAGCAATGCAATAAAGTATACTCCTGAACACGGGAAAATCACAGTATATGTAAGCAGCATATATGATGGTATAAATATAAAAATAATTGATACAGGTATAGGAATTCCTGAGGAAGATATACCAAGAATATTTGAGAGGTTTTACAGAGTTGATAAGGCACGTTCCCGTGAGATGGGAGGAACAGGCCTGGGCCTGTCTATAGCAAAAGAAATTGTTGAAGCCCATTCCGGCACACTCTCTATAAAGAGTGAATATGGGAAGGGCACTGAGGTAACTATAAAACTTCCTGTAATTTATTCTTAAATATGATGTAACTGATTTGTAATATAACAGTTATATAATTAAGATAGAAAAATTGTGGAAACTGTTAAAATATTAATTGCAACCTGTAAGCATTGGCTTATTCGTGCAATGGGGAGATAATATTATGCCACGGAAATTATATGCTGGTCGAAAATTATGTGCTGTTTTAGTAGTTATTTTAATGTTTGCAGCTTTTAGTGTTTCTGCTTTTGCAGGCACTGTAGTAAATTCATTTTACAGATACAGTGCTGTAAACGGGGAAAACGGCATGAAGCTTGATGATCTTATTAAGAGCAGGGATATAGGGGAGACTGAACAATTCCTTGCTACAATTACTAAACCGGTCGGGGATGAAACTACATTTAAGAAATCTTATGTAGTATGCGGATATTCAGACTTGCGAGATATTAGTATTGCTATAGCAGTGTATGATGGAAATAAAGAGCAATATGTATATGTTAGCGATGATAGTGTTTGGGATGTTTCAGGTATTTTTTCCAAAGAAATACCCCTGCATCTGGGTGCTAACAAGCTAAAAATTGTCGCATTCCCCAAGTCGGAGGTCAATAACCTGAAGCCGGGAGTCAACGCCCAGGTAACTTACTTTACCGTGACTGTTTTGAAGGAAAGTGTAAAGGACAAGATAATTCAGGGTGTTCTTAAAGTTAAAGACTCAATAAGCGGTTTTTTTGGTAACTAAGACATAGAGATATCTGATATATCCTGATTTGGAGATTGGAATGTATCGAATAAACAGAGAAAAGCTGAAGACATATATACTTATTATTTTAATATTAACAAGCCTAGTACAAGTAGGAATCCTGTGGGGCTATCAGGAACACGGGTTTCCTACTAATTTTTTGCTGACAATTTTCAAGTCCTCAGAATTGTCACAATCTGAAATTGACAGAATGGCAAGGGAAGAGTTTTTCCGGCCGTACAGGTTGGTTCTGTCCAGCGGAGACCTGGCACATTGGATTATTGGAAGCGGTGATGATATATATGAGAAGGTTTGGAGTGGTTCAAAGGAGTACATAAAAAACGCAATACTATCGAAGCCGCAGGTCTCAACGGAAAGCTGGGATGAGCTAGTTACACGAAAAGGCATATTTCTGGATTTCAAGCTTAATGTGGATGTGAACCTGATGAAGTGGTTTTTGGGTATGGGAAGCTCATCAGGCAGCGGGGAAGGGCTTACAGGGATAAATAAAGTTTTCATAATTCCAAAGGATGGAATTACTACCAGCCTGGATATAGTATACATACTGAATGAAGGAACTGTTCATAAATACATAGTAAATGTTGATAACGAGGATTTAAATAGGGAGACATTTGAAAAATACCTTGTGGAGCTGGAGGAAGACACTAAGTACGAAGCAAAGAAATACTGGGTGATTAGAGAATTCGACCCTAAGGGCAGGTTAAGCTTTTCATACAGCCCTGACATACCGTGTGTAGTCGAGATGCCGCTTGAAAGAGAATATAGTACGCTAAATTATTCTATTCCCGGCAAAATGGAGGACAAGGATGAAAATGAGCTGGCACACCTGATTTTGGCGAACGAACAGTACAGCTTTGACCGTACAATAGGAATGGATGATACTGTTATATTTAAGAATCAGAACAGCATATATAAAATTTATAATGATGGTTTCATGGAATATACATATATATCTTCCACCGGGCATTCAGACAGGGAGGATATCGGCAAGGCCTTCTCTAACGCATACGGCTTTATAAGCCGATTGGGAAAATCCCTCATTCCCAAGAATAATATATACCTTTCTGATGTAAACATTAAGGGCGGAGGCAGCAGCTTCGAATTTACTTTTAATTATATGGTTGATAATGTTCCGGTATTTATTGAATACAATACTTTGTTTGGTGAGAAAGGCAAAATCAGTGATGCAATTGTTATAGAAGCTGACAGCAGAAGGGTATTGTCATGCAGGTGGCTGGTGAGGGATATACAAAAGAATGGGAAAAAAGTGAGATATAATGTCGGGTTTAACAGTATTGATAAGAGAGTGCTGGATGAAACCATACCTGGAGTCGGGGATATCAGCGTGGCTTATGTCCTTAGATCAGCCGGGGAGAAGGAGCTTGCCCCGTCCTGGGTTATTGAAAGCACTACCGGCAGTAGAAACATACTTCCATTGCTCAGGGCGGAGGGAGAATAAATATGGATTGGTCAAAGTCCAAGAGCATTTTAATATTAATGCTTCTTGCATTGAATATTTTTCTGCTGATAAGTATAATATTTTATAAGGATATATTGACAGTTTCGAGGGATACTATTGAAAACAGCGTATCTATCCTCGAAAGCAGAAATGTGCAGCTGAAATGTGATATACCCCGGCAAAGCGGGAAAATTCCGGCTATCAAATATGACAACAGTCATTTTGATATAGATGAAATAATACAAAAACTTACAGGCGATGGTGCCTTAACGACAGACATGCTTGTACAGGGAAATGTTATTGTAAAAGGAGAAAAAAAGATTAGCCTTAAGGAGGGTAACGTGCTTGTTTATGAGAACACGAATCCCTCGGCAACTGTTAATGTTTGTAATATGGATGAAGTGGAAAAATACGCAAAGAAATTCCTTTTGGATATTGGTATCAAAACCTCTGCGTACAAGCTTGACAGGCAAAGCAGTAATGAAGCAGGAGAAGTAAGCCTGCATTATATTGAAAAGTTTGGAAAGCATTTTGTTTACGATAGCTATATAGATATTGTAATTGGTGAGAATGGTGTAAAGTCTTTAAGTTACAGTAAAAAAAATTTTAAGAAGCTATCCTCTGATGCTGTCAATGTAATGCCGGCTCACCAGGTGCTGCTGAAAAACTTTAACAAGGAGGAAAATGTAGTTATTGTAGCTATGGATATTGGCTATAAGAGTTTCGCTAAGGATGATGAGACGGTGGAAACACAGGAGTGGCCAAAATGGAGAATTGTATTTGAAGATGGAACTGAAAGCTACTTTAGCGCGGTAAACGGGGATAAATTTGATGAATAGTAATAATTTGGTTACATGTATTGAGCTCTTTTAGTATTTTTTTTTTGAATTAAGTGTTATAATTATCAAGGAATAGTTTGCCGTGAAAAAGGTAGGTGCATATTAGGCTTGGAAAAATTTGTAATTAATGGACCGGCATGTTTAAACGGGGATGTTTACATAAGTGGAGCAAAAAATGCTGCAGTAGCAATAATTCCAGCCGCGCTTCTGGTGGATGGAACATGCAGAATAGAGAACGTACCTGATATTTCGGATGTAAAACTTCTTTTAAATATAATAGAACAACTAGGTGCTAGCGTAGAATATGAAAATGAAAATACTATAATTATAGATGCAAGCAACGTAAGTTCATATACAGCCTCATATGATATGGTTAAAAATATGAGGGCTTCTTATTATCTCATTGGTTCGCTTTTAGGAAGGCTTGGAAGGGCAGAAGTATCATCTCCTGGCGGATGTGATTTTGGTTTCAGACCAATAGACCAGCACATCAAAGGATTTGAAGCTATGGGTGCAAAAGTCGATATCGAGTATGGGGTGGTTAAGGCTCAGACGGACAAGCTTACAGGTAACCAGATATACCTTGATGTTGTAAGTGTTGGTGCTACAATTAACCTGATGCTTGCTGCGGTAAAGGCTGAAGGCGTTACTTCAATAGAGAACGCTGCCAAGGAGCCACATGTAGTTGACGTGGCCAACTTCCTGAATGCAATGGGCGCCAATATAAAAGGTGCAGGTACAGATGTTATAAAAATAAAGGGTGTTGAAAAGCTGAAGGGCGGGGCTACATACGCAATAATTCCCGACCAGATAGAGGCAGGCACATTTATGATAGCTGCGGCTGCAACAGGCGGCGATGTTACTGTAAGAAACATCATACCCAAGCATATGGAGTCATTGAGCGCTAAATTGATTGAAATGAATGTAGGTGTCATAGAAGGGGAAGATTGGATAAGGATAGTAAATAACGGGAAAATAGTCAAAGGAAATGTTAAAACTTTGCCATACCCAGGATTTCCAACGGATTTGCATCCGCTTATTGCCGTTCTCCTTTGCAAGGCCGAGGGCACAAGCACTATAACAGAAGGCGTATGGGATCAGCGCTTTCAGTATGTGGATGAATTGAAGCGTATGGGAGCGAGGATAAAGGTAGATGGCCGTATTGCAGTAATTGAGGGAGTGCAGAGATTGTCGGCTGCGCCGGTAAAAGCGACAGACTTGCGGGCGGGGGCTGCCATGGTGGTGGCAGGGCTCGCGGCGGAAGGAACAACAGAAGTACATAATATAAAATATATAGACAGAGGTTATGAGAAATTTGAGGAAAAGCTGAGAAAGCTGGGTGCAGATATAACCAGGGTGGATAAATAGAAACAGGTAAACAGTCGAATAGAGAAATAGCAGAAGCTAGATGGATACGGGGACATTCCCTGACGTAATAGGAGTACGTCCTGTTCAGAAAGGAGTGTCCCCCTTGCCGTGACATGGGGGTAAATACGAATGATAAAATTTTGCAGCCTGTTTAGTGGCAGCAGTGGGAATGCAATTTTTTTCAGAAAAGATAATACAAAGATTCTTATAGATGCAGGACTAAGCGGAAAAAAAATAGCTCAGGCGCTTGCTTCCATAGGTGAATCACCTTCGGAACTTAATGCAATACTTATCTCACATGAGCATATTGACCATATTAAAGGTGCAGGCATCTTATCAAGAAGGTATAATATCCCCATATATGCAAACGCAGGAACGTGGGAATCCATGAAAGATATGATAGGGTCTGTGGCCTCTGAAAATATTGGGATTTTTGATACAGGTTGCGAATTTGAGATAGGTGATGTGGGCATAAAAAGTTTTCCTATTCCCCATGATGCTGCCGAGCCGGTGGGATTTAACCTGTTTGCGGAAAATAAAAAAGTAACTGTTGCTACTGATATTGGGCATGTTAATAAGACATTAGTGAATTATTTGGAGATGAGTGACCTTATACTGCTGGAGTCTAACCATGACACCGAAATGCTAAGAATTGGCTCATATCCGTGGCCTTTAAAACAGAGAATTTCCGGTGGGCTGGGCCATCTTTCAAACGATATGGCGGGGAAGGTTGCCTGCTATCTTGCACAGAAGGGAACCCGCAGATTCCTGCTTGGGCACCTCAGCCAGGAAAACAACTTCCCTGAGCTGGCGTACCAGACGGTGTACAATGCCCTTTGTGAGAGTAAAGCAGAAGTGGACAGGGATATTATGCTTGGAGTAGCAGCGAGAAACTGCGTGAGTAAAGTAGTGGAGTTATAAGCAGGGGATGACAGGGGACGGTTCTTAACTTTTCGCCAAGAGGAAACGAAAGTGGGACCCATGAAAGTCGTGGGAAGTGGATAGACCGATATACGCAAATAGAAATCCAGGTAATATGTATAAAATAAATGAATAACGTTAAGTATGTAATTAAAATTAAAGATAAATGCGGTTTTGTAACAAGACTATATTAAACAGTGAATTGAGTTGAGGTAAAGCACGCAATGAAGATAGCAATAATAGCAGTAGGCAAGATTAAAGAGCGTTATCTTAAGGATGGTATTGCGGAATACAGTAAGAGACTTTCTCGTTTTTGCGATGTCGAGGTTATAGAGGTTGCGGACGAACAGGCTCCTGAGGCTTTAAGTGCTTCGCAGGAAGAACAGGTGAAGAAAAAAGAATCTGAGAGAATTATCAAAAGGCTCAAGGAAGGAACATTCCTCATTGTCCTTGACGTGAAAGGGGAAAAGCTTGATTCAGAAGGCTTTGCAGATAAATTGCAGGCTTTTTTAGCATCCGGCAATTCACACATAACATTTGTAATTGGCGGATCTCTTGGACTTGATCCGGAGCTTATCAAAAAGGCCCGCTTCCGCTTGTCATTGTCGGACATGACATTTCCTCACCAACTCACCAGGTTGATTCTGCTGGAGCAGATTTACAGGGCGTTTAAGATAATGAATGGTGAGCCGTATCATAAGTGAGAGAAAGGCAGTATTATCCTTATAACATAGTATAAAATTCAGATAGGTTTGTGATATAATATTGGTGTAATATGTATAACAGGCAGGTGAATAATGTGAGTCCGCTATCGAGAGAGTTAATTATTAAGTTAGCGAAGGAAAATGACTCAGAACTTCTTAGAGAAGTTTTAAATTATTATGCCTTTTTAAAGAATAAAAAAGAGCAGGAAGCCAAGAAACAGTGGGAAAGCATTGAAGAAGTCCAGCCTGATAAAGAAGAAATTGAAATCATTAATGAATTTGAGAAGAATCGTGAAAAAGTCGAGTTTATCAGTATGGAAGAAGTTCTGAAGGAGTTAGGGATTGATGAATCAGAACTACAAAATTAACATAAGTAAGAATGCTTTGAAGTTTATTAGCAAACAGGATATTTATCAAAGGAAGAGAATATTATCTGCTATTTATGGATTACCTAAGGGAGATGTAAAGAAGTTAAAAGGCTATGAGTATTATAGACTTAGAGTTGGGGATTTCAGAGTCATTTTTACTAAGAATGATAAAGAACTCATAATACTGGTTATCGATATAGGAAATAGAGGTCAGATATATGAGAATTTATAAACTTGTCGTACATGATGTACGACTTTTTACTTAATATTCAAGGAAAGTCATGTATTCAGTAATACACGGTGAACAGTATCATAAATAGAATGTGATATGCGTTTTAGGAAGTATTAAGGCTTATTGCTATTCGGGATAAAGTGGTATAATGCTTATAAATGTAAAATAATTAAGGGGGATCCGTTTTTGAAGACAATTGGTTTAATAGGTGGAATGAGCTGGGAATCATCACTGGAGTATTATAGAATTGTGAATGAAACTATTAAATCAAGACTTGGAGGGCTTCATTCTGCAAAATGTTTGATGTATTCTGTAGATTTCAGTGAAATTGAATTATTGCAACACCAGAATAAATGGAATGAGTTAACTGATATTATGGTAAATATTGCAGATATTCTTAAAAGAGGTGGTGCTGATTTTATAGTTATATGCACGAATACTATGCATAAGATGGCTTATGACATTGAAAACAGAGTAGGAATAAAAGTCTTACACATTGCAGAGGTGACAGGTGAAAAAATAGCTCATAAAGGGTTGAAAAAGGTGGCTTTGTTAGGTACTAAATTTACAATGGAGCAAGATTTCTATAAAAAAGTTTTAGAAGACAAATTTAATATTGAAGTGTTAATACCTGCTGAAGATGAGAGAAATATAATTCATGATATTATATATAATGAATTATGTAAAGGTATAATAAATGAGTTTTCAAAAAATGAATATCTCAAAATAATAAATAAATTAATCCAAAATGGTGCAGAAGGAATAGTGTTAGGTTGTACGGAAATACCATTGTTAATTAAGCAAGAAGACGTTAATATACCGGTTTTTGATACTACAACAATCCATGCTGTTTCTGCAGCTGAATATGCTCTAATATAGTGAGTTTGTATTGACAAGTATTTTTATTAGGTTTAATATGTTAAAACCTGAAGCCAGCACCTTAAGAAGCTGGCCTGCTGGCCGGTAACAGGGGCTTGTAGCCTCAGAATGTGTTTTTTACTGTTGCCTCACTTATATAAAGTTGGGAGGCAATTTCTTTGTCTGATATATTCTCCAGTGGTTTTAATGCTACATGGCATTCTCTATTGGTAAGTCCATATTCTATAAAAACCTTTTGTGAAAGAGTCGGATCAAACAAACCATTGCCATTTGATGCAGATTCCGTAAGCTGTCCGTTTATCTCTTTTTTTACAGGGTCATTAAGCAATATGTTAAGTATCAAATATATTATGTTGCCATAAAGCATAGGCAGAAGTGATTCGGTAATGTCCCAACCACCGGCTTCAGATGCTTTCATATTTATCCATAGTCTTAAAGGTTCTGGTAAAATCTGAAAAGAACCCGGATGCCGTAATCATGGGTATGCTAAAAGCCAGGATAATCAATATGCCTGGCAGATCAATAAAAAATGCTGAAGAACCAGAGAGAATGGCGAAGTATTATGAGTAGGAGCTTCATAAAGTAGGGATAGCTATCCATAAAGTGGAGACAGCTCTCAAATAACATAAAATAGAGACGGTTCTCAATTAAATGAGGGAGTTGGGATAAGTCACACAATGAATTGAAAATAATAGCAGTAGGCAAGATTAAAGAGCGCTATCTTAAAAATGGTATTGCGGAATACAGAAGGGATGTTTGTAATCGGCGGATTTCTACGCAGATTCATATCGCTAATTAGATTCAAATCATTAATTATGTTATCTGACAAATATTCATTGATTGTGATATAATTTTGTAGAATAATAGATTCAAATATTTACAAAAGTATAAAAATGATTTTGATTTTATAATGAAATATACTTTATGATTCGAGGAGAGGTTTAATGAATACTACACCTAATGCAAATAGAAAACATATAACATTTTTTGGGAAAACTAATTCGGGAAAGTCATCTTTGCTCAATGCAATAGTAGGTCAGGAAATATCTCTCGTATCGCCGGTTAAGGGAACTACTACCGATCCGGTTATGAAGGCAATGGAATTGATACCTTTTGGACCTGTAGTTTTTATAGATACAGCAGGCCTGGACGATAGGAGCGAACTGGGCGGGATGCGTATTCAGCGTAGTATGAAAATGCTGCAAAGAACCGATTTTGCCGTATATGTTATAGACATAAATGATATTGATACTGATACTGCTACTGCTACTGAAGCAAATATTGACGCTTCCAGTAATATTAATATTTACAATAATGTCAATATCAATGGCAATACCAACACTGATATTGATAATAATGATTATTTTGAGATGGCTAAACTATTTAAAAAATACAATATTCCTCATATGTTGGTTATTAATAAAATAGACACCGTATCCCGGGAGAAAGTAGAGGAAGCAGCCAAAAAGTTTAAGGATGCTGTTTTTACTTCTACTGAAGACTGGCAGAGCATATTGGCGTTAAAAGATGAACTGATAAAGAGATTGAGCGAGGATGAAAAGGAGCCTCCCATAGTGGGTGATCTTATCCCTTATAACGGTAAAGTTATACTGGTAGTGCCCGTAGATTCTGAAGCGCCTAAAGGCAGAATTATTCTTCCACAGGTTCAGGTGATACGTGATTGCCTTGACCATGGAATAAAAAGCTATGTAGTAAGAGATACGGAACTTGAGTCGGCTCTTTCGGACATCAGAGACGTTGACCTTGTAATTACTGATTCGCAAGCTTTTAAGAAGGTCGCCGGCATTGTGCCTGAAACTATTAAGCTTACAAGCTTTTCAATATTGTTTGCACGGTACAAAGGAGATTTGGAGGCATTTGTAAAAGGAGTTTCCAAAGTTGAAGAGCTTAATGAGAATTCAAAAGTATTAATAGCTGAAAGCTGTACACATAATCAATCTCACGAGGATATTGGAAGAGTGAAAATTCCAAGGCTGCTTAACAAGCATGTTGGGAAGGAATTGCACTATGATTTCAAAATGGGACATGACTTCCCGGAAAATATTGAAGATTATGACCTTATAATACACTGTGGTGCATGCATGATGAACAAAAAGTCCTTGCAGACCCGTATAGACTTATGCATGGAAAAAGGAGTAAGCATTACTAATTATGGTGTTCTTCTTGCTTACCTTACAGGGATTCTGGACAGAAGCCTGAAAATATTTAATATGAATTTTTAGGAGGTTCGCTTTCAGGAGGCTTAGCTGTAAGAAAAATAACCAGTTATTTTGAAAGATAAGCGTCTGCATTCTCGTGACTTTAGTCTTGAGTAGGGGCGGGATAGTACATTTAAAAAAGCCGTATATAGGATAATTGATTATATTGAAATATAATATGTGATTAAAAAAAGAAGGATATAAATGAAGGATATAAGAGAAAGATATAAAAAAGGGGAGCTATAATTGACTTAACATAACTTATTGTGCTGGCATTTCGATAGCAGGAGTTTCGGGCTCAAGAGCTAATAAGCCCGTTAAGGGGCAAATCAATTCGCTTCTGTTAAAGGATACTTCCTTTAACATAGGAAGTGCAGAGGGGATTTTCCTCGCCGGTTTAGAGGGTGTGCTCATGATGCTTGCATCCGTCGAAGGGGGAAGTAGTTCCCCCTAGCAAAAAAATTGCATAGCAATTTTGCTCAGGAGATTTGCCTTATCCTGCATTGCGCTGACTAGCTCTAAAGCTCTCCACAATGCTATCTCATATCTAGCACAACAAGTTTAATTATTAATTCAAAATAAAGTAATAAAGTCTATAAATAAAGCAATACAGTTGGATATTTTAGTCATGTATTAGCTATCATTCTTAGGTTTTATCTCAAAATTTATCAAAAGCCAGCGGTATATGATTTTTACCCCCTGTACGCCAACCTTTTGTAATTTATCAGCGAATTTGAAAAACGGGTTTGAATCATTTTTGTAATTTTTTATTAAAATTATGACTATTTTCATATGTTTACTAAAGTTTATAAATATTTAAAATAAAATATAAGCTTTTACCATACAAAATTATAATATGTATGTAAAATAAAAACACAAGCAGCCATCGTGAAGATCTTCTCAATTAAGATTAGTTATGTTAACCGTTTTTCAAATAAATTTTACAAGGGGGTAAGAAATTATGCCAAAAAAGTACTTTAATGAATTATCCTACAAGAGTATTGATGATTTCGTTTATGGCACATCCATTCATCCTGTAAACTGCAAAAATGGTCTTGTTGTAGGCGGTGGACAGATTTATCCTGAACTGAATTTTACTCTTCCAACCATGTTAATAACTCAGGAGACAATGCCGGAGGTCTTGCAGCAATATAAAAGTATTATAGAAGATGCGTGCAAGAGGGCACGGGAGTTATACGCACCAGGTTTTGTCGTAGAGATTGAGCTCCTTCCCCCAACTACCTATAACCCAGAATGGGGTATTGAAATAATCAAAACTGTCCGCAGTGTCATGTATGATTATGAACAAAAATATGGTCTAAAGAGTGCTTTGAGAGCGACTCCTGTTGATATACGTGAAGACAGGGAATCCATCCATATGTGGAAAGGTAAACATTGGGATGCCATCCTGGAAACCTTTGAAGGATGCGCAAAAGAAGGAGCAGATTTCCTGGCAATTGAGTCTATAGGAGGAAAGGATATCCATGACGATGCCCTTGTATATTGTGAAATCACAAAATCACTCTTTTCCCTCGGTATTTTAGGTACACGTGATATGTCCAAATTGTGGAGTGCCATTGTGGACATCGCTGACAGAACTGGAAGCGTAGCGTCCGGCGATACTGCCTGTGGATTCTCCAATACTGCAATGGTGCTGGCTGACAGGGGATACATTCCTAAAGTATTTTCCGCAGTTGTCAGAGTCATGTCTGCCGTTAGAAGCCTTGTAGCTGTCGAGGAAGGAGCCCTTGGTCCTCACAAGGATTGCGGCTATGAAGGTGTATATGTAAAAGCGATTACGGGAATACCAATTGCAATGGAAGGAAAGTCAAGTGCATGTGCTCATTTAAGCTCCCTTGGGAATATTGCTGCAGCTGTTGCAGACCTGTGGAGCAATGAGTCTGTTCAAAATATCAAGCTGCTGGGTGGTATGGCACCAACGGTATCTATGGAGCAACTGATCTATGATTGCAGACTTATGAACGAAGCTTCTGCAAGAGGCAAGCAGCAGGCATTATTGCTTAGAGACATGCTTGCTGATTCCGACAGCCGCCTTGATCCACAGGCTTATGTTTTGAGACCGGATGTGGTTCTGAAAATTTCAAAGGAAATCGTTAAGGAAAACGGCCACTTTAACAGGACAAAAGCAGCGGCTCTTGCAACCATCGAGGAATTAAGAGATGCTATTGCCAATGAAAGACTACTTATCGAAGAAAGAGAAGAGTCATGGCTGGATATTATGGAAAGCCAGATTGAAGCAATTCCTCAGGATGAAGAGGAATTCATCCAACAGATGGTAAAAGAAAATGCTTCAGACAAATTCGTACCAGAAAAATATGACTTATAATATTAAAAAAGATGGGGTTATAAAAAGACAGAGTAATAAAAGACAGAGTAATAAAGCAACAGAATTATAAATAGATAGGGCTATAAAAAAAGGGGGAGATTCATGATTTTAGAATCTCCCTGTAATTTTTATCAGTTTTTAATATGTGTCCTGAAATCCAGTCAGCTATAAATTCAACCATTTCAAGCATGACTTTTTCCTGGTCTTCTTCTATATCTTCTATATTAATTCTGGCAATCTTTTTTATAAAGTAATCGTGTTCAATTTTGTGTGCCTCATAATCCTCAAAATTCTTTTGCTTCATTAATTCTTCTTCATAATTGAAATGGTATTTTGTATAATTCCTAAGTTCATCAATAATCTGCATTATTTCATCATAATGGTCATAGTTGTCCTTTAGAGATATAAGTTCATAAAGTCTTGATCCTATCTCAAATAACTTCTTATGCTGCGCGTCAATCTCAGGTATATCCATCTTGAATGCATCTCTCCATTTAAAAAACATTTTATCCGCCCCCGTATACTCATTTTACTTTTGTAATTTAATTCATCCAATATTTACCCATAGAAGTATGAGCTGAAACACAATTATGAAATAACAAAAACTACCAGATACAAACAACTTAAATTACGATAAGGTTAGGTGTCCCCGTGTGTTTATTCCACCTATGCCTTTGGCCCCCGAAATTGTTAAACTGGCTACTTCGCTTGGTGTAACAAATTTCCTTGAATCTGTAATAGCTACTTTTTCGGCTACAATTGCCGGGTCGAGAGCATTTATTAATATTCTTCCGGGGGAGCTTGCAAAGTTTGCTCCGGCTCCCATAAGGCCCTCAAAGTATGATTGACATGCACCGGCAAATATGCACAGTTTATCAAGATTCGGTTGATATTTTCTTGCCTCCTTTACTGCTTGAATATAATACTTTGAGTTTTTATAACTTGAGAGACTGGATTTATCAGCACCCTTTTTCAAGCTGTCATGGCCTGTCAATACCAGTATATCCGGTTTGTAGGTCTCTAAAAGTTGCCTTACCACAGATGGTTGTGAACTTTCAGCAACTACCTTACCAACGGATTTTACACCCCCATCACTATAGTACTCCAGACATTTGTTCATAAAATCTCTACTGGAATCTACATGAAGTATTTTACCAGGTTCTCCTCTAACTTTAAATAGAAAAGATCCAAAAGCGCGTGCCATATATCTGAAAGATACATTTTTTGCCCTGGTTAAATATCTATTCATATCTATATTGACAGAGCGCTGATCAAGTTTTATAAGGTCATCTTCGGTACTGTCAGCTTCAATTCTGTAAAGAAGGCCTTTGAGGACGTATTTTGCTTTTCCACGGCCGTCACTGTAAATATCTGTTATTTCAAAAGCTATATCGCCGCCGTATGACTTTCTTCCTACAATGTCACCTATTCTGAAGTCGCTCATAAGTTTCCCCCCAAAAATTTTCATGTTACATAATATGCAGGAAGGTAAACTTTTGCGATTATGTATAGAAAGCCTGAGCGGTCATAAGTAATTTATGAATTATGTGATGTGGTATAGTGGTATAATTATAGATATAAATTTTTATTTGACGGGATATATACCGGGATATACTATGAGATATACTGGAAGATATATAGCATGATATATTGCGGGTTGCTTTTTGTATTAGAGTATTTAGCAGGGTATTATATCAATTAGGCTATATGGCAGGGTAAATTTATCCGGTAGATTATTTTGTAAACTACTGATATTTTATGTAAAGCAATATTTTCAATATAAGATCGGAGGTATAAAAATGAATTCATTAAAGGGTAAGACAGCAATTGTGACAGGAGCAAGCAGGGGAATAGGACGAGCAATATCTATTGCACTTGCTCAACACGGGGTAAATCTTGCATTGAACAGCCGTTCAATGGAGAGTTTAAAAGAAATATTGGAAGAGACTGCAGCATTTGGGGTGGATGTACTGCCCTGTCCCGCAAACATTGCGGATCCTGCATCGCCTGCCGAAATTGTTAAGAAGACAGTTGACCATTTCGGAGGTGTTGATATACTAATTAATAATGCCGGAATAGCTATTACCAGGCATATTTGTGAAACCCCCACAGAGGAATGGGATTTACATATGGCTATTAATGCAAGAGCACCATTTCTTATGTGCCGTGAAGCAATTCCGCATTTGAAAAAATCTGAAGCTGCAACAATAATCAACATTTCATCAGTAGTAGGAAGTAAGGGATATGTAAACCAGGGAGCATATACTGCTTCAAAGCACGCACTTATGGGTATGACCAAAGTACTCGCCCTGGAAGTTCATGGGGATGGTATTAGAGTGCATGTAATATCGCCGGGAGGGGTTGCAACAGAGATGGTACAAAAAACACGCCCTGATCTGGATATATCAGAACTTATTACTCCTGCAGACATTGTGGATATTGTGATATTTTTACTCACCCACAGAGGAAACGCGGTAATAGATGAGATAAGCGTGCGCAGAGCGGGAAACCAGCCGTGGAAATAAATTCAGAGTTTATTTGTGGATATTAAGTTATCCACAAGCAGGACAAGTATATTTGAGGTTATTCACAGGTTTATCAACATAATCCACAAGAGTTAGTCCACAGAACAGTCGTTTTGTGGACTAAGGATTAATTTAGTTCACAATTTGTTCATAGTTCCATAATATTTTAATATTAACATATTATTAGCAACAGCTTTATTATATTATTTGTTACTCTATATAACCCCCATGTTCGAGCCTTAGGGAGACCTAAGGCCTTAATTTTGATAAAATTCCTGTTTTACAGGAATCCAGTTTGGTAATATTCCAATTTGGCAGCATCCTTATTTTGTCTTCTTATTTGATTTCCAAATTTGATTGAAGATATTTGAACAATGGTATATAATTCACTTGATATAATAGACTACCACATATCACAGGCTGGAAATATGCGTATTACATACCGGGTATATAATATTAAAGTGCCGGCATTTAAATAAGCCAAAGGAGAGCGACATTTTGACAAGGAAAAATGTTTTCAGGTGTATTTTATGTTGCATTTTAATAGCATTTATTTTTCAGTATGTTGCTTTATTTGGGTTTAACATTTCAAAGCCTTATACGAATTATACATATAATTCGGTTATTTTATGTGGAAGCAGAGATCTATACGTTCCTGTAGCTTTCTCTGATTGCGAAGACAAAACCAGTGCATATAATGTACCTCCAGGAAAACAAATGAAATGGATTGTGGTACTGTTTCTTTATCTATGTATCGCAATTTATTTTTATTTTAAATACCAGTATATTATTATCAACAGACGTGAGATCGTGGAAAATCTCCTATCAAATTATTTCCACGAGAGTAAGTACAAATCTGTGTCTACCTCGCCTATTTGAAAATATAAAAATGTATTTCTCAAATGTAAAAATATATTTCTGATAAAAAATTTGGAGGTAGAAAGATGAATATAGGGGAAATAATCCTTGTTGCAATTGTGTGTATTTTAGCTATTGCAGCTTTCATTTATTCCAGAAAAGCTGAAAAGTATGCTGATAAAGAGATCATGAGAAAAGAAACAAAGAGTAATAGTAAGAAATAATAAAACGATAAGAGGACAAAAAGGACTTCAGAACACTCTGAAGTCTTTTTTAATTTTTTAGGATTTAGCCTGTTAAGTATGAAGCGGGTTACTCTAAAGAGAAATGAGCCATACGCAACAATAAGCCACCCACTATGCGGGTGCAGGAACGATTGTTATACAACGGAAACGGTTGTTATACAAAAATCACCTTTCCGTTATAATAGAGTTATTCATGCTACTATAATAACGAGAGGAAAGGTGATTCTGTATTCTAAGGGGGACAGTTCTCTAGTTATAATGAGATGTTTTCTGTTGAGAACTTTCCCCTTTTATTGTATGATTTAATAAGGAGGCGGTGTATTTATGAAGTATCTGATTCGACAGAAAGTATTTTCCCTGGGTGATAGTTTCAGCATTAAGGATGAGGGAAACAACGATGTTTTTATTGTTAGGAGTCAACTTCTTTCCTTCGGGAAAAAACTCAGAATTTTTGATCTGGCTGGAAGAGAGTTGTGTTATATTGAGCAAAAACTTTTCAGATTTATGCCAGAGTATGATATTTATATAGCCGGCCATCATGTGGCTAACGTAAAAAAGAAATTTGCCTTCTTTAAAAATGATTTTGTAGTTACAAGCCCTAATTCACAGTATTATATAGATGGCGATATTTTTGCACACGAGTTTAGTATTTATAAGAATGGCCGAATGGTTGCCAATATTTCAAAAAGATTTCTTTCCTTTACCGACACATATATGGCAGATATTGATGACGGAAGTGATCAGGTCACTACTCTGGCGCTGGTTATTGTAATTGATATGGTATGCCATGATAACGACAGATGACGGTGTACAAAACAAAACGCCATGCAATCGCTGCATACTGCTGCAATTTCATGGCGTCGAAGTTATAGTTTAGATTGTCTTCACACAGTTTACATTGTCTGCATGGGAGCGGCTTCTGTCAATGCGCTAATTGGAACGTCGATTCTTTCATTTGTGCCGATAAGGGTCACTTCCGACAGATCTCCGCGGATGCTCTCAATCCAAACAGGCATTCCGTTATAAGTTGCATTAATTACACCATGGGATTGCATAATCTCTTCTGCTCTTTTACTATCCATATCACACTACCTTTCTTTTTCACAATACTTTTTTCCAAAATACCTCTCTCTTTTCACAATTTAGTGAAAATACTTATTACGGTTTTATAAACGTATTCTTTGCAATTTTATAAATGCATATCAGTATGCATCAACAGTTTGCAGCAGCAATTTGCATCAATAAATTGCAGCAATAATTGCAGTATTATTAGTATAGACATATGGGGGAAAAATAATAAATCGGTAAATAAAAATTATAAAGAGGAAGAAAATGTGTATTAATATATTCTTAATACCTGTAACAGCAGGATTATCATATACCTCACTAATCGGAATTGAACCCGCCAGGGTGTTAGTATATAATAAGTTTTATCCTGAGGTATATTATGCCGGTGTTGAGGTATACTGTTATATTTATATAATGTAAATAAAATAAAAATACTGTCAAAATCGGAGCGCGAACATGAACAGAAAATTTATAATCATCGTATGTATTATATGTATAGTAGGTTTAATTTCATCTCTTGCTTCTTGCTCCGTAACTGCAAATAACAGACAATCAATAGATACGGTATCTTCAGATATGGTGTCTTCAGATACGGTGTCTTCAAACACGCTGTCTTCAAATACGACATCTTCAAATGCAGTATCTGCAAAAACAGAGGGCAAGGAAACAGAAAATTTAAAGACTGAATATACATCAGGTACGGATGACATTGTAGACAAGATAAACAATTTTAATACTGCAAATAGTTTAACTGAATTATTTTATCTTTATTATGATGAAATAGACGGTGCAGCTGCGGAAGGGTATGGTTATAAGCTGTTAAGGCTATATAACGAAAACGGAGCATTAAAATTTGTAAAGGAATTAAGCAATTATAGTAAGCTAAGTAATTACAATAAACAAAGAATAGCTAATATCACATTTTTGCTGGTTTGTGAATTATTTATAGAAGAATGCGGTGAAAATGAAATCAACGATTTCGAAACAGCTTTTAAGAATTTATTAAATGATGATTTGTCATCAATAGAAAAATACATAGTATATAAAATATTAGCAGATGTTTATTATTTAAAAGATAACAATTCATAGCTTGAATAATTAGGTTCATCAAAATAGTGGCCGGGTAAAAATCTGTAAAATAGATTTTAATAATCACTTTGGAGAAGAGTATGCCCACATCTTCCGGTATTTAAGCGGGGTCGCTCCTTCCAGAGATTGAAATACCGGTATGAAGTAGTTCGTATCGAAGAAACCGACCTTTTCAGCGATTTCCTCAAATGTAGGTATTCTCTGCTGTACAATGACATTTTATTGAGCTTTATAAATAAATATGGCTAGCGGTTAGCGTATGTATTCTGAGCAATCTGTGCGGTCACAGAGAGTGTTAAGGTTATGTGACGACAGATTGCTTTATTGTTTTTTCAGATGCTGGTAGTTGTTTTCATAATTTCTTATCAGTTGTTGTATCTTTTCATGTTTTCTTTTAAAGATGCCATGTATTACATGAGGTTAAAGATAATATGCATTACATGCAAAGATACTAAAAATTACATGAGATTATAGATACTGTGCATCATATGTATTAAAGACACTGTGTATTACATGAGAATAAAATACTATATTTCACATGAGGAAAAGCTCTATACTAAATAAAATATCCGCTTGTTTGTACAGCAACTGAACTCTATTAAATTGTGGTCAGAAATTATACCTTGACCATAGTGGTCAAGAACATTAAAATATAATTGAATGTAAAATTTAACTATTTAACCAAATATTCTATATATCTTTTCAGGTTAAAATTATCTTACAAAGGGGAATTTTAAATGAGCGATATCAGGGGGTTGCTGTTTGCAAAGGGCGAAAGGGAAATTTACTTACTGCCACAGATGGCAAATCGTCACGGCTTGATAGCAGGTGCTACAGGTACAGGAAAGACAATTTCCTTAAAAGTTTTGGCTGAATCATTCAGTTCAATTGGAGTGCCGGTTTTTCTTGCGGATATCAAGGGTGATCTTTCAGGAATTTGCAAAGCCGGTCAAAGCAGTTCCAAAATTGAGGAACGCATTAAGATGATTGGAATAGACCATTTCGAGTATCAGGGTTTTCCCGTTGCTTTCTGGGATGTATTTGGGATAGAGGGACATCCCGTGCGTTCGACCATTTCTGAAATAGGCCCTCTATTGCTGTCAAAGCTGTTGAATCTGAATGAAACACAGCGCGGGATATTAAACATAGTTTTTAAAATTGCTGATGATATGGGAATGCTTTTAATTGACCTAAAGGACTTAAGAGCAATGCTCAAATATGTTGGTGACAATTCCAAAGACTTTACAACAGAATATGGCAGTATTTCAAAGCAATCAATCGGCGCTATCCAGCGTGGATTGCTGGCCCTTGAAGAGCAGGGGGCAGAGAAGTTTTTTGGAGAGCCGGCTCTGGACATATTTGACTTGATGAAAACAGATAAAAACGGCATGGGTTATATCAATGTATTAGCAGCTGACAAGCTGTTCCAGTTCCCGGAGCTATATTCAACTTTCCTGCTGTGGCTTTTAGCTGAATTGTTTGAAGAATTGCCTGAAGCTGGAGACCTCGAAAAGCCCAGAATGGTTTTTTTCTTTGATGAGGCACATCTGATTTTTGATGACGCACCGAAGGTATTACTCCAAAAAATTGAGCAGGTTGTAAGGTTGATACGCTCAAAAGGGGTGGGTATATACTTTGTGACCCAGAACCCTGCCGACATACCAGGTGAGGTACTTGGACAGCTTGGTAATAGAGTTCAGCATGCCCTTCGGGCATTTACACCCCGTGATCAAAATGCTGTAAAAGTGGCGGCAGAGACTTTCCGGGCAAATCCCAAAATAGATACAGCACAGGCTATTACAGAATTAGGCGTGGGAGAGGCCCTGATTTCGTTTTTAGATGAGGATGGGCGTCCGTCCATGGTGGAAAGAGCTTATGTTGCACCGCCACGGAGCTTTATAGGACCAATTTCTGCAGAGGAACGCGAGGCGATAGTTCGTGATTCCTTCTTGTATGGAAAGTATGAGGAGATGTTTGACAGAGAATCTGCATATGAGAAATTGAAAGAGAGAGCAAACCGTCAGGCATTTGAAGATAGAGGGCAAGAAGAGCGTGGAAGATACGAAACGGATACATACTCCAGGAAAAATCAAAGACAATATGAGTATAGCGGATCCAGACAAAAAAGGCGTAATTCAGATACTCCACTGGAGAAGCTAGCCAAGTCAGCGATGAGTTCTGTCGGAAGAGAGGTAGGAAGGAAACTGGTTAGAGGTATATTGGGTTCGCTGTTGCGCAGGTAGAGCAGCAAAACGCGATATACCGTGTAAAATATATTAACTTGGCTAGTGGGATATATTAAGATAAACAGTTAAAATATATTATAATTGTATATGTAATATATACACAAATATATATGCATCATGTACATAGTAATAAATAAAAGGTGAAGGTGATATAGTTATGACAAAAGAATTTGTTGAAATTAAACCGGAGCAGATAGCGGATAATACTTTCAAACTTGTTGGCTCAGGTTGGATGCTGGTAACGGCGGGAACATTGGACGCATATAACACAATGACAGCTAGCTGGGGCGGATTCGGTGTCTTATGGAACAAGAATGTTTGCTTTTGTGTAGTAAGACCTAGCCGCTATACTTATGAGTTTATGGAGAAGGCTGACACATTCACTCTAACATTTTTTGATGATAATTACAGAGAAGTATTGAATTTTTGCGGTTCCCATTCCGGCAGGGATGTTGACAAAGCTGCGAAGACCGGATTAACGCCAGTTGAAAGCAGCAACGGGTCGGTATACTTTAATGAAGCCCGGTTAGTGCTTGAATGCAGGAAACTTTATTTCCAGGATTTAAATCCGGCCAATTTCATAGACCGAGGTATCATTGAAGAATGTTACCCGCAAAAGGATTTTCACAGAATGTATGTCGGTGAAGTTATAAGTTGCCTGCAGAAGAAGTAGAGAGGTTATAAGAAGTCTGTGCAGATAGTAAGAGAACGAAATTGCAAGGTATCTGTGTAGAAGGTAGGAAAACGAAATTGTAAGGTATCTGCGCAGGAAGCAGGGAAAAAGAAGCGGAAAATAAGGGAAAAATAAAGGGTGCGGCGTATTGCCGCATCCTGTCCTACATAATCATCCATTAATTTCTATTAATTGTTGTACATAATCCATTAATTGTCGCATATAATTGTTAATTACCTGTCACAAATAGGCATCCATTGCACTTAACAAAATATTTCCAGATTACTCAGCAAATTATTTCCAAATTATTAGCCAAATTATTTGTCAAACTATTTCCCATATTATCAGCCAAACAAATTAATATATCCCTGAATAAGTACTACTACAATGATAATAGGCAATATCCAGGTTAAGTACCATCTTAATGCACGGGGCATTTTTATACCTTCTCCTGTATTAACTTCCTTCAGGTAATTGTCAAATCCCCATCCGTAACGGGAAACACAGAAGAGCAGGTAGACAAGTGAACCCAAAGGAAGCAGATTGTAGCTGATTATAAAATCCTCCAGGTCCAATATACCGGTGCCCTCTCCTAAAGGCTGAAACCAACTTAGAACATTGAATCCTAAAATACACGGCATAGAAAGTACAATAATTAAAATTGTATTAATAAGAGCTGCTTTCTTTCGGCTCCAGCCCCACAAATCCATTGCGAAGGAGATAATATTCTCAAATACGGCAATAACTGTAGAATATGCGGCGAATGTCATAAAGATAAAGAACAGTGAACCCCATATTCTTCCACCTGCCATTGAATTAAAGATGTTAGGTAATGTTACAAAAACAAGACCCGGGCCCTGACCTGGGTCAACGTTAAATGAAAAACATGCGAGGAAAATAATGAGTCCTGCGATAAGTGAAATTGCGGTGTCCAATATAGCAATATTAGCAGACTCGCCAAGAAGGCCGCGCTCTTTTCCAATGTAACTTCCAAATATGGCTATAGAACCAATTCCCAGGCTCAGGCTAAAGAACGCCTGACTCATAGCAGCAAATATGGTTTCCCAGATACCCTGTTCCTTCATACGATTAATATCCGGCAATAAATAGAATTTCAAACCTTCACCTGCGTTTGGAAGGGTAATTGATTTAATTGCAAGTACCGCAATGATAGCCAACAGCAAGACCATCATAACTTTGGTTATTTTTTCCACGCCATCCTGTAAACCAAGAGAACATATTCCAAAACAAACTACAGTTGTTATAACCAGCCATATGGTCATTTCCACCGGATTTGCTACAAAGTTTGAAAATACTTGTCCAACCTGTTGAGTATCGAGCCCTACAAATTGGCCTGTCAGCATCCTGTAAAAATAGGCCAGCATCCAACCTGCAATGGTGGTATAAAACATCATAAGTATGTAATTTCCGGCTATACCGGCATAGCCCATCCAATGCCATTTTTGCCCTTTTTTCTCCAGAACGTTAAATGAAGTAGCAATACTTTTCTGGCTTGCACGTCCCACAGCAAGTTCCATTGACATAATAGGCAAACCAAGCAATATAATAAATATTACGTAAATTAAAACAAATATACCTCCGCCATATTGTCCTGTGATGTATGGAAAACGCCAAACATCACCCAATCCAATTGAGCAGCCTGCGGAGATCAGAATAAAACCCAGCCGTGAAGCAAATCTTTCCCTCTTTTCCATTTTGTACCTCCTTACAATCATAATTAGAATGAGTAAAAATACTTAGCGCTAGAGAATTGCTTGTTAAGTACGAATTGGACATACATAAACACGTAAAAATTATATTACAACTATTAGCTAATATCAATAATGTTCTTTTTAATATAATTTTTAATCAACATCTATTTTTCTTAAGTTTTGCCAATATGATATTTTCAGTTTATGGATAATTTACTGATGTATGTAAAAATAATTAAAAACCGCTTCAACTTTTTACATTGCAACTAAATAGATAGGCCGGAAAATTCAAACAGGACAAAACAATTGACATTATCTTTTTTCTTGTAGTATGTTGACGCTATCCGGCAAAATAAGTTGTTGAAAATGGGCATGCTAAGTGATATATTTAAATTATGTGAACATAATATGTTGACCTTAGAAGGTATAATATGAAAAAAAATATTATGTCCATTTTTTATGGGATAAAGAATAGAAGCTTGAAACGTCAACTGTTTTTGCAGAATTTCAGTTTAATTCTGATGGTTTCGATATTTGTCTGTTTGTCTGCATATATGATTTTCGGAAATATTATCGTCAATCAGATTGGCCGCGCAAGAGTTGATGTCCTGATGCAAATAGGGGAAAGAACGAGAGTAATAAAAAACAGCCTTTCTTTTATATCCAACCTTTATTATTTTGAAAACGAAATTGCCCACTATTTGGACATGCCGGAAATTGATGATGAAACAAACAAAAAGATTAATGACCTTTTAAAGAATTGGGACGATAAATATAAGACTGCGTTTGAAAAGATTAATTTTTACTATTATGTTGTTTTGTACACTCCAAGTGGCATTAGGTACATTTCTACTGAGTCTGAAGGATATGATTTCAATATATTGACAAACTATCTATGGTATAAGGACGTTCTGGAAGCGGGAGGAGACATTCACTGGGTGAGCAGTTTTTTTGACTATTCCGAAAAAAATAATCCTCAATATGTCTTCAGCGCCGCAAGAACTGTTGGATTACCTGATGATAACGGGATTAAAGGCTTGCTGCTTGTCAATACGAATGAAAGGCTCCTTTATGAGACATATAAGGCTGCTCTGACAGGTAAAAACAAGATTTACATAGTAGATGACAAAGGATCCATTGTCAGTGATAATGACGGCAGCATGCTGGGACTTAATTATTTCCACATGAAAAGGCTTGAGGAGTTGTTTGACGGGAAGAGCTATGTCATTGCAAATAAAGCAGGGAAGCGTGTGCTGCTCTCCAGATACAAGGATCCTGAAAGCGGATGGACGATTATGGAGGAAGTCGCAGTTGATGAGATATTTGTTGTACTGTACAGAGCCACAATTATGATAGTCTTAGTTCTCGGATTATTCACAGTGCTGTCCATGGTTCTTTCAATTTTAGCGGCTAAGCGCACTACTGCACCGTTGAAATCCTTTTGCAGCAATATGGAACAGGTAGAGAAGGGAGATATGCACGTAATAAGCAACATTCAAGGGTGGAGTGAAATACAGGATATCAGTGATGGATTTAACCGTATGGTAAAAAAATAAATGAGCTTATGCAAAATATCAAGGAGGAAGAACGCCGTAAACACAAAGCACAGCTTGACTTCCTTCAAGCACAAATAAATCCTCACTTTTTGCATAACACGTTGTTTTCTATTAAATGTCTGGTTTCATTAGGGAAAGTTGAGGCGGCAGAGGAAATGATCGGGGCCTTCATGGACCTGCTGAGAATGACACTGGACAATAAGGACGAATTCATAACACTTAATGAGGAGATTGCAGCCATAAAAAAATACATCCATCTACAACGCTACAGGTACAGTAATAAATTTGAGGCAGTGTTCAATTGTGAAAATTCACTGCTCAATTGTAAAATACCTAAACTGATATTGCAGCCGATTATCGAAAACGCTATTTTTCACGGCATAGAGCCTAAACGCGGCAATGGGCGTATTACTATAAGCGCTACAGAAGAGGATGAGTGTCTAATTATAAATGTTGAAGACGACGGAGTAGGAATGAGCCCTGAGACCATTGAGAAAATAAAAAAAGGAGAGAGTGAGACATCAAGAAGGACTTTTAACATGGTAGGTATTGCAAATATTGAGCAGCGTATTATTCTGAATTATGGCAGCCAGTATGGAATAAATATAAAAAGCACCATTGGAAAGGGTACGTGTGTGACACTCAAGTTACCGCTTGTGGAATAGTGAATGTTTGTGGAATAATGTAATATTCGCTATGTAAAGGAGGAGCCATGGAAATAAAAGTGTTAATTGCAGATGATGAGGCGCCAATTCGGGATTGGATAGAATACTGTATAATGCAGTCCGGACTTCCATACAGTATTGTGGGATTAGCAGCAAACGGTTCTGAAGCGTTGGAAATTTTTGTTGAAAGTAATCCGGATGTAATCATTACAGATATTCGAATGCCGATTATGGATGGTATAGAGCTGATAAAGGAAGCCAAGCGTTTGAAGCAGAGTGTAAAAACAGTAATATTGACTTGCTACAGTGATTTTGAATATGTACGTAATGCTCTAAAATACGGAGCAGATGAATATATTCTCAAGTCGGAAATTTCAAAATCAAAAATGTATGACCTTCTCAAAGGGATTGCTGATAAAATTGAGCGTAAGGATATAACAGGTACACTGAATGAAAGCAAGCTGTTTTCACGGGACTTATATTTGCGAAGTATATTGACAGGAGGAAGCAATTCCGATATAACGGAGCTTACACTGCAAAGTCATGGTATACCGTTAAAAGAGGGCCCGTTTTTCTCGACTGCTGTTAAACCATTTGACAGTATTCACGACAGGGACATTGAGCAAAAGCTATATGACTTTATAAATAATTTTACTTACTTTCCCTATGACACAGATATATTTATACTCATAGCCAATATAGAGCACAATCGGAGCGAGCTGCAGCAGATAGATAAAATAAACAAGTTTGCAACTTACTTAAAAAAATATGTTGGTGGCACTATTGGAATAAGTAAGATATATGACAGGCTCTCCCAATTGGGTGAGGCAATGAACGAATCATTGATTTACTTAAATCAGGGATTTTACAACGGGGAAGGAAGTGTAAATATAGCTTTGCTGTCTCCTGTAGTCCAAAATGCGAGTGAGCAGGAAGAAAAATTTCTGATTTTAAAACGTGCTATCCAGTCAGGAGGGCTCAGAGAGGCTCTGGAGGAAATTGAAAACCATCTTGAATATATTGCATCAATAAAAATGCCGGATATTAAGTTTCTCAAACAGATGTATCAAAATATTGTCGGTATTTTGTACGCTAAGTTTGCAAATGAAACCGAAGACAATACGTATCTTAATGGAATAATAAAAGAGATTGACAGGTGTACGACCTTTAAATCTTTTCGTGATATATTAAGAAACTTTGCAGACCTTATGATAGAGCATACTGAAAGTAACAAGTCATATTCTATTTATGTTGCCAAAGCACTTGAATATATAAACAATAACTATGCTACTATTGGAGGACTGACAGATGTAGCAAAAGTCGTCCAGCTGAGCGCTGAATATTTTTCCAGGTTGTTTAAGGAAGAAACGGGCTGTAATTTTAATACATATCTCACCAGTGTACGCATGAAAAAGGCGATGCAACTTCTTCAGACCACAACGATGAGGATCTATGAAGTCTCTGAAGCTGTCGGATATCAGAATTTAAGCTATTTTTCAAGGGTTTTTAAGAAATATTACGGTGCAAATCCATTTGACTATAGAATTAGTGTTGAAAAGTAGAAATAGTGACATAAAAATCATAAATTTGTTATTTGTACTGAAAGAAAACTGAAAAAAGTCAAAAATATTAAAATTATAAAGAGAAATTGCATTTTTGCGCGGCTCTTTGATTTTTATAATTTGAATATAGCCGTTGGGCTGTATTCAAATTTTTTATGTAGGGGGTTTTAAAATGAAAAAACCAATATGTATCGTTTTGGCAGTAATAATGGCTCTGACACTGCTTGTCGGATGCTCATCATCATCTTCTTCATCGAAAGATTCAGTTTCTGATGGAAATTCCGGATCTACCCAATCATCGGAAACCGGAAATGAGAAAGCAGAAGAAAAAGACCTGCCGGTTTTAAGAACAGCTGTTATCCCGGTTGTATCCTGTATTGCTGTTCCGTATATTATTGAAAAGGGTTGGGACGTGGAAAACGGTTTTAAAATTGAGACTTCAGTGTTTTCTTCAGGTGCTCCTATGAGCGAGGCCCTCGCCGCAGACCTTTGGGATGTTGGTATTATGAGTGCCGCTGGAGTATTTGCTACAGCCAACTATGATGCAATGTGTATTGCGGATGTAAGCGATTCCATCGGGGAAAGGGGTATTGGTGTTTTTGTTCGCCCTGACAGCCCAATTGCGCAAGTAAAGGGAAGTAATCCGACATACCCAACACTTTACGGTGATGTAGATACAGTTAAAGGAAAGACTATCCTTTTCCCACAAGGTACTTTGTCCCAGTTGCAGGTGACAAAGTGGCTTGAGAAGATAGGCCTTAAGGGTTCGGATGTAAACATGGTGCATATGGAATTTGCCCAGGCATATCAGGCATTTATGTCAGGACAGGGAGATATTGTTGCCCTAAATCCTCCTTTCTGCTTTAATGCCGCCGATGAAGGCATGATAGAGGTAGCTCCCGTTGAGGATCTTGATATTGCCCTTAATGATATGGTCTTTGCAAATAAGAAGACCTATGAAAGCAAGAAGGAAATTATTAAAAAGTTCTTGGAACTCGTCTACCGTGCAAATGAAGACTTCAGCAATGACCAGAAGCTAAAGGAAGAGACCCTTAGCAACTGGTATAAAGTAAACGGGTCGGAAGTAGAAGCTGATGTTATCAGTAGAGAGGCCACCAAGAGATCCTTTACTATAGAGGATATCAAGAACATTGAGACGGGTAGTACCCTTATAGATACGGCAGAATTCTTTGCATCCATTGGTAAGCTTGAGATGTCTAAACTTCCCACAATTAAAGAAAACATCAATGATGAGCTGGTAAAAGAAATCGTGAAGTAGATTAACAAGGATTGCTGAAAGGGTTGAACGCTCTAATGTGTTCAACCCTTTGAAAAATAATTTTCAGGAGGAAGCAATGAAAAAGCATAAATACACTATTATATCCATTGTTTCTATAGTGGTGGTTTTATTAATCTGGCAGCTCTGCACAGAAACACTGGGGCTTGTTTCAACGATGATTATTCCCAGTCCTTACATTGTAATAAAGGCATTTATTTTTAAACTCACATCCCCAAACCCGGATACCGGGACACTTTTACAGCATATATGGGCAAGCTTGAAAGTGGCACTGATGGGCTTTTGCTTTGGAGTTGTTATAGGGGTGCCCCTGGGTATATTGATGGGATGGTATAAAAAGTTTGATTTATTTGTAAAACCGATTTTTGACCTTTTACGCCCTATTCCGCCGATAGCCTGGATACCCCTTATGATACTTTGGTTAGGTATAGGCATTCAGGCAAAAGCGGTAATTATCTTTTTCTCCGCATTTGTTCCCTGCGTTATTAATACATACTCCGGTATCAAACAGACATCACCGGTTCATATATGGGTGGCACAAACTTTTGGAGCGAGCAATTTTACAATACTCAGGAAGGTAGCTATTCCAACGGCTCTTCCTTCAATTTTCACGGGTATGAGAGTTTCCTTAATGCTGTCATGGACGTCCCTGGTAGCTGCTGAGCTGCTTGCTGCAACCAGAGGACTTGGCTTTATGATACAGGCTGCGAGGATGATGGCAAGAACAGATATTATAGTTGTGGGAATGCTTACTATAGGTGGAGTCGGAGCGGTACTCTCATATCTCCTTGGTCTGCTTGAGAAAAAATTTGTGAAGGGCTGGGTGAAATGAATGAGTTCTACAAAAAAATCAAAAAAACCGTCTAAAATGAAATTTGATAAAAATGCAGTTTTATTTGGAATACTTGGATTCATATTTGTTTTGCTTGTATGGCAGCTCATTTCAATGATTATACCAAACAAAAAGCTGTTGCCTCCCCCGGTAGAAGTACTTGTAGCATTTATACGGTCGTTTTATACACCTATTGGCAAACTGACTCTTCCTGCACATATAGCTTACAGCCTTTATCGTGTCGTTGTGGGCTATAGCATTGCGACAATATGCGGAATTAGCCTTGGACTCGCAATGGCCAGCTCGCGTGCAGTTAAAGCCGCAGTTATGCCGATATTTGAATTACTCCGCCCGATACCTCCACTTGCGTGGATACCTATGGGAATTATATGGTTTGGTATAGGCGAAACGACAAAGTATTTCATTATATTTATTGCTACATTTACAACTATCGTGATTAATGCCTATACAGGAGCAACAAATGTGGATCCGACACTTATTGGAGCGGCTAAAATGCTCGGCGCAAGCAACAGGAAAGTTTTCTTTACTGTAGTGCTTCCTTCTTCCGTTCCTCAGATATTTGCAGGCCTCCAGGTAGCTCTCAGTACAGGATGGATGGCAGTATTAGCTGCAGAAATGGTGCGTTCAAGCGAAGGAGTAGGTTGGGTAATCATAAGGGGCATGGAAGTTGCAGATACAGTTCAGATACTTGTTGGGATGATCGGAATAGGAATTGTAGGATTCCTGCTGGCGACTGTCATGAGATTGGTGGAAAGGAGGCTTTGTGCATGGAACATACAAGGAATATAGAAAACAAAGCCATAATTCGCTGCGAAGGGGTTTCAAAAGAATTTAAATCAAAAAACGGCACAATTGAAGTAATCAGCGACATTGACCTGACGGTGCGGGAAAACGAGTTCGTAGTTCTCTTTGGTCCTGGACAGTGCGGTAAAACCACTCTGATTAATCTGCTGGCGGGACTTGATATGCCTACAAAAGGCAATATCTATGTAAATGATGTACCAGTAACCAGTCCGGGCCCGGACCGGGGTGTTGTGTATCAAAAGACAGCTCTTTTTCCATGGCTGACAGTAATGGGTAATGTTGAATATGGACCAAAAGTGCGCGGAGTGAAGAAAAGCGAGAGGCGTAAAATTGCACAGCACTATATTGATCTTGTGGGACTTACCGGCTTTGAAAATGCATATCCGATAAAGCTTTCCGGTGGTATGCGTCAGAGGGTCGGTATTGCCAGAGCATACGCAAACAACCCGGTATTGATGCTTATGGATGAACCTTTCGGTCATCTTGACGCGCAAACCCGTTACATGATGGAGGAGGAACTGCAGAGAATATGGCAAAGTGAGAAGCGGACGGTTGTTTTCGTAACCAATAATATTGAAGAAGCAGTTTATCTTGCCGACAGGATCGTGTTGCTGACAAACCGCCCCGCAAGAATAAAAAAAGAGTATATAATAGATTTGCCTCGTCCCAGAGATTATGTTTCCAGTAAGTTTTTGAAGTATAGAAGTGAAATAACGGCAGCTATGGATAAAACGCTATAATTCAGGGGAGGTTGCAAGTGAAATGAGCAACAATGACGTTAAAGTAAAGGTAACCAATCTCACAAAGTGCTTTGGAGATTTAAAAGTATTAGATAATGTGTCATTTGAAGTTAAAGAAGGAGATTTTTTGTGCATTGTTGGACCTACCGGCTGTGGCAAGACAACCTTTCTCAACAGCCTGACAAAGCTTTATGATATTACATCGGGGGAAATTCTTGTTAACGGAGAACCGGTAGATCTAAAGAAGCATAATATCGCATACATATTTCAGGAATATTCAACCATGCCATGGTTGACAGTAGAGGAAAATATCAGTTTTGGTTTGCAAATCAAGGGCTTTTCAAAGGAAACAATAAAGGAGAAAGTAGAGAATGTCGCGAAGCTTGTGGGACTTGAACAGTATCTTGACTATTATCCAGGACAGCTTTCAGCAAGCATGCTGCAGAGAGTAGTTATTGCAAGGGCGTTTGCAGTGGAGCCGGAGCTTTTGCTTATGGATGAACCGTACGGGCAGCTTGATATTGAACTGCGTTTCCGCCTGGAAGATGAACTTTTGAATTTGTGGGAAAAAACAGGTACCACCGTAATATTTATAACCCATAATATAGAGGAAGCTGTATATTTAGGCGAACGTATACTTGTTCTCACAAACAAACCTACCCATATCAAGGAAGAGATTATAAATGACCTGCCACGGCCGCGCGATATAACACATCCTGATTTTGTCGCGCTGAGAAACAGGGTCACGGATCTTATTAAGTGGTGGTAAAATCACAGACCCGATTAAGTAGTGGTAAAAGGATTGAAATATATTCAGCAGTAAGGAGGAGAAACAGATGAATGTGAAACCGAATATTGTATTTATTTTAATAGATGATATGGGATGGCGGGATTTAAGCTGCTACGGAAGTAAATTTTATGAGACGCCGAACATAGACTCGCTGGCATCACAGGGCATCATGTTTACAAATGCTTATGCGGCCTGCCCTGTTTGTTCTCCCTCCAGAGCGAGCATTATGACGGGCAAGTATCCTGCGACACTTGGATTAACAGACTTTCTGGTGTCAAATAACCGGGGATACCTGATAGATGCGCCTTACTTGCACTATTTGCCCCATGAGGAAAAAAGCCTTGCAGCAACATTGCGTGAACACGGATATGATACATGGCATGTAGGCAAATGGCATTTGGGTACTGAGGATTATTATCCTGATAAGCATGGATTTGATGTTAATATTGGCGGATGTGAGTTTGGACTGCCAAGGTACGGATATTTCAGCCCCTATCACATTCCTACTCTTGAGGACGGTCCGGAAAACGAATACCTGACCGACAGGCTGACCAATGAGGCCGTAAATCTTATATCACAGAGTACGGACAAGCCTTTCTTCCTAAATCTTTGGTATTATGCAGTTCATGTGCCGATACAGGTGCCTGATGAGGAAGTGGTGAATAAATACAGGAAAAAGGCGGAAGCAATGGGGCTTAATAATGTCCAGACATTCGAAGAGGGGGACTATTTCCCTGTTGAAAGCAAAAAGAATAAACGTATAGTGAGAAGGCTGGTTCAATCCGATCCTTACTACGCAGCCATGATAGAAAATCTGGATACCAATATAGGCCGGGTTATAAAAGCTTTGGAGAAGGCAGGCAAATTGGATAATACAATTATTATTTTTACATCGGATAACGGAGGTCTGGCAACTGCGGAAGGATCGCCTACTTCAAACAAGCCCCTTTCAGAGGGCAAGGGCTGGATGTATGACGGAGGTGTGCGTGTGCCGTTGATCGTCCGGTGGCCCGGCGTAGTGAAGCCTGGCAGCGTATGTGATGAACCTGTAACTTCACCGGACTTTTATCCGACTCTTCTTGAGGCAAGCGGTATTGAGCTCATGCCGGATCAGCATGTAGACGGTATAAGTATGATGCCTGCACTAAAGGGTGATAAGGAGTTTAACAGAGGACCGATTTTCTGGCATTACCCCCATTATGGAAATCAGGGCGGAACTCCAGGGTGTGCAGTCAGAGATGGAGATTATAAACTGATATACTTTTTTGAAACTGGTGAATGTGAGTTATATAACATTAATGAAGATATTGAAGAAAACAATGATATCTCAAAAGCTCAGCCTGATGTCTGTGAAAAGCTGAAAAAGATGCTTTTTGACTGGCTGGATAAAATAGAAGCAAAAATACCACAGAAGAATCCCGATTTTGTACCATGGAGAGAAGGTAAGGGCACAGGTAAGGATGTTCAACTTCCTTTTGATGAAGATAAATATGATGCGGATGTCTATTATGGGAAAAACCTCAATAATTTTCAATAGTGTTTAATTATATATTGTTTGAGGCAGTGACTTTAGAATTACAGGATAAGAGGGCTGATTTTAAGTAATACCGGTAGCTTGTTGAGGCACTTGAGGATATTTGATAGGCTTGAGGATATTAAAAGCTGTACTCTTTTCGCCCCTAACACTTATTCGAGGCGGAATTCACCAGGTTACTTGCCGTTAAGCCCCAGGATGCAAAATCAGCCTGGAATTCTGCCCCAAACATAGACAAGCTTTTGATTTATCAGCTGATTCCTGGGGCTTAACAAAGGTTTAGATCATGGCTTATAGTCCTGTGTCCGATATGCCAGGATCAATGTGTCGAGGGTGAGGAAGGAGTAATGCTTGATTCTTCTTTTTATCCCTCGGCAATTGATTATTGCGCTTTATTGATATTTTCTATTGATATTTATTAAGATAGATTTTCATTAAGGCAAATTGCGGTATTAAATTGCCATATTTTTGAAGATAAGTCAGCATGATTATTGCTTTGTGTAGAAGTCTTCTCCACATTAACAACAAAAAGAATGTTCAAATAGTGTTTACTAGTTATGAAAGGTGGCGCTGTATTTGTCCGGTGCAAATCTTAATAAGGTACAAAAGTACATACCCTTAGTTGAAACTATTAGAAATTATAAAAAAGAATATGCAAGAAGAGACCTGATTGCCGCATTGACAGTGGCAGTAGTGGCAATTCCGCAGTCTATGGCGTATGCAATCATAGCAGGTGTAAATCCGGTTTATGGATTATACACAGCTATAATATCAGCTATTATTGGATCGGCATTCGGATGTTCAAATCACCTGGTTACCGGACCTACAAATGCTATATCCCTGCTTATTGCAAGCAGCATGAAGAATTATATGGGGCTTGACAATGCATATGAAATGCTGTTTCTGATGACTTTTTTAGTTGGCGTGTTGCAGATTTTTTTCGGATTGGTAAAGCTGGGAAAAGTAATCAACTATGTATCTCATTCTGTAATTGTAGGCTTTACTACCGGTGCGGGCATTTTAATTGCGCTTGGGCAATTGAATCAATTGCTTGGGATATCAATAAAAAATTCATCCCAAATGTCAACAATAAATAAGTTGTTTTATGTTTTAACTCATCTGAATGAATCAAACATTTTTTCAATCGCACTTGGGCTTTTGACAATTGGCATAATAATCATATGTAAAAAAATAAACAAAAATTTACCCGGTTCTTTAATTGGAATTATTGTTCCAATAATATTTATTCTCTCTTTTGGACTGGAAAACCACGGCGTTAAGCTTACCGGAGACATACCGTCTTCTTTGCCTCCATTCAAAATGATTAGTTTTGATTTAAATTCTATTAAAAGTGTTTTCGGTAATGCAGTAGCAATTGCTATTATAGGGCTGGTTGAGGCTATTTCAATTTCAAAATCCATTTCCCGTACGTCCAGGCAAAAGATTGATGCCAATCAGGAATTCATAGGACAGGGTATGGCAAACGTAATTTCATCCTTTTTTCAGTGCATACCTGGATCCGGTTCCTTCACGCGTTCGGCTATAAACTTTTACAACGGAGCGGTTACCAGATTATCAGGAGTTTTATCAGGTTTGGTAGTAGCTATAGTTTTATTATTCTTTGCACCATATGCAAAATACATTCCGATGCCGTCTCTTGCCGGTGTAATAATGGTAACGGCATATAATATGATTAGCAAAAAGGAAATAAAGAATGTTTCCAAAGTGGGGAAATCGGATCAAATAGCAATGTGGGCCACATTTGCTGCAACTGTTCTGATGCCTGACCTGGATTGGGCAATTTATTTTGGGATTGCAGTATCAATAGCATTGTACTTAAAGGATACAGGCAAGGTATCCATTAAAATATTAATTCCGTCACAAAAAAATGAGTTGCAGTTTGTAGAAAAGGAAATTGAATATGTCAAGGAAAAGGAAGATATATTGATTATCCAGTTGGAGGGAAACCTTTATTTTGGTTCGGCATATGATCTTGAAAATAAACTTGATATGCTGGAGGATAAATCCAGAATATTCATTTTGAGAATGAAGCATGTAATTACAATTGATGTTACGTCACTTGAGGTTATAGAAGATTTTATCAAGTCAGTAAAAGAGTCGGGCGGAAGTGTCATTATATGTGGCGTGACATCAGGGCTTAACTCTATGCTCATAAATTCAAACCTGATTTCTGCTATTGGTGCTGAGAATATTTTCATGTCAGAGGAGGGGCTTTTTGCTTCTTCCAATAAAGCTTTAGAGAGGGCAAAGGCCGTACTGCAAAATTAGAAAAATGAAGAAGCATTACGTATTCCCAGTATATAATAAAACTTTAGCCATGCATATGACATATTCGGACAGATCGTTGAAAAATGCCGTAAAGTAGTTATTAACTCCTGTTATGGAATGCTTTATAACTGTAGTATATAAATAAAGGAGGATTATATGCCACCAATCAGCCTTTTAATTAAACCGGCTTCCAGTTTGTGTAATTTGCGATGTAAATACTGCTTCTACCATTCAATTGCTGAAAGCAGGATGACAGCATCCTATGGGATTATGAATACAGAAACACTTGAAATACTTATTAAAAAGGCTATGGAATATGCTGACATCAATTGCACCATTGCTTTCCAGGGAGGAGAACCTACCCTTGCAGGATTGGACTATTTCAGAAAAACGGTTGAATTCGTGGAAAAATATAATGTCAACAATGTTAAGGTGAATTATGCACTTCAGACAAATGGTATTGTCATCAATGAAGATTGGGCAAAATTCCTGGCTGATAATAATTTTCTTGTTGGTATTTCACTGGATGGGCCCAAGGATATCCATGATTCCACAAGGCTGAACTCCGAGGGAAAAGGCTCCTTTAACAGGGTTATGAACACTGTTAGCATGTTAAATAAGTACCAGGTTGAGTATAATATACTTTGCGTGGTTAATTCATATACGGCAAGACATGCAAAAAAGGTTTACAACTTTTTCAAAAAGCACAATTTTAAATATCTGCAGTTCATACAATGTCTTGACCCGTTAGGCGAAAAACCCGGCGGACACGAATATTCCCTTACACCTGAAAAATATTCATACTTTCTTAGGAATCTTTTTGATGAATGGTATAAGGATATCATGAATGGCCAGATTGTCAGTATAAGATATTTTGATAATCTTGTCGGAATGCTTATGGGATATCCGCCGGAATCCTGCGGTATGTCCGGCGTTTGTACGGCATACTTTATGGTTGAGGCTGACGGAGGAGTGTATCCCTGTGACTTTTATGTTATTGAAGAATGGCTTCTGGGAAATGTCAGGGAAAGTGGCTTTGCTGAACTGCAAAAAAGTGAGAGGGCAAAGGAGTTTGTAGAACTATCCAAACATATCGATACTTCGTGCTATGCATGTGAATTTTTCAGATTATGCAGAGGTGGTTGCCGAAGGATGAGAGAACCGTTTATTGACGGCAAGCCTGCCCTGAATTACTATTGCCAATCCTATAAAGATTTCTTCCGGTATGCAGGCAGCAGATTGCGTGAAATAGCGTATATGCTTTCACAAAAGCGGAATTTATAAAAGCATTGCTGATGGCTGCATGTTATGGCAAAATGCCGCCGGTAACCATATCCAAAATCAACAGCTAAACGGGCATACAGAAATTTACGGGCATAAACTGGAATAACTGCAAGGTTTTCCGGTTTATTTTTTTATTTGCAAAAGGATTTTGTTATGCAAAAGTTAAGTTTCTTACCTACCCTATTTTTATTTTTCTAAAGCTTTTGCCAATATAATATTTTTCAGTTTATGAATAATTTACTGGTGTATGTAAAAAATAAGAATAAACTATGTGGGAAGAATAGATATGTTTAGATATATATCAAAAGTAATCCGTTATTTGTCCTTGAAAAATAAAAATGCATCTCAAGATACTACGACGGGAAAAGTTAATAATGAGCCAATATCATCAGATTTAAAAAGAAACCTTGAAGTCATTAAAGGCATCTTGCGTGACAGCAGCGATGTGACATTTCATGAGTTCAACTTCGGGCATGACAGAAGATTCAAAGGAGCGCTAATTTTTATCAATAGTTTGGCAGATAAGAATGAAATCCATAAAAATATCCTGCAGCCTTTAATGTATGATGTGTTATTGCTCAAAAAGGACGCGAATATGGATTTCACCAAAATTGATACTGTCAGTAAGAACCTGATTTCGATAACAGATACCCAAAAATTGGTACTTGCGAGCGATTTGATTGACCATTTGCTGGCAGGGGCAACCATTCTATTGGTAGATGGCGCAAAGGAAGCTTTGGCAATTAAGTCCCAGAAAGTTGAACACAGAGGTATTGAGGAACCAGGGACAGAGGCTGTTGTGCGCGGGCCGAGAGAAGGCTTTAATGAAAATGTGAATGTAAGTATTGCCCTTATACGCCGAAAAATAAAAGACCCTGATTTATGCATAGAAAAATTTAATATTGGAGAAAGATCTAAAACGGATGTATACATAGTATATATAAAAAATGTGGCCAATCCGAAACTGATTGAAGAAATCAGAGAACGGCTGGACAGAATAAAAATAGATGCTATTCTGGAATCGGGATATATTGAACAATTTATTGAGGATGCTCCCTATTCCATTTTTCCTACTGTTTCAAACAGTGAAAAGCCTGACAAGGTTGTATCCAAAATACTCGAAGGCCGTGCTGCCATTTTGGTTGACGGCACGCCCTTTGCTCTTGTAGTACCCATGCTGTTTATTGAAAGCTTTCAAAGCGGAGAGGACTACTATTCCAGACCGTTTCTTGCAAGTATTATGCGGTTAATCAGGTTTTTGTCCTATATAATCAGTGCTTTAGGCCCTGCAATTTATGTAGCATTAACTGTTTTTCACCAGGAATTGATGCCTACCCAGCTGTTGATATCCATAGCAGCAGGGCGTGAAAGAGTGCCTTTTCCGGCAATATTGGAAGCTTCGCTGATGATATTCACCTTTGATATTTTAAGAGAGGCAGGAGTACGGCTACCGAAAGCAGTAGGACAAACAGTCGGGATTGTCGGAGCTCTTGTACTGGGCCAGGCGTCCGTTGAAGCCGGGCTTATAAGCCCAATTATGGTAATTGTTGTATCTTCAACAGCTATTGCAAGCTTTGCTGTACCGGCACAGACGGATTCCGGAACTATACTGCGGTATATATATCTTGCCCTTGCAGGACTTGCAGGCGGCTTTGGCGTAATTATGGGGCTTTTGGCAACGCTACTGCATCTTGCATCCTTAAGATCATTCGGAACGCCATATCTATGGCCAATTGTGCCGCTTAATTTTTCCAGCCTAAAGGATACTTTCATAAGGATGCCCCTTTGGACCATGTCAAAGCGGCCCAGTGCCGTCGTTTGGGATGAAAGTGACAACTATCGTCAAAGCCCTGGTTTGATGCCCTCGCCATATAAGAAAGACAGCGGCGGTTCCAAATAAAAGGAGTGAGGTTAAATTGACAAAAAAGATTAATATAAAGATTAATATATTAACTTCGAAATTAGTTTTATGCCTCCTTATGTTATTTATGCTGTCAGGCTGCTCAGGGGGAAGAGAGATTAATGATTTGGAAATTGTCATAGGAATGGGAGTCGATAAAGATGAAGATACAGGAAATATCTTACTTACAGCCCAGGTAGTTAAAGAGGGAGAAATGGAAAAGTCGTCAGGAAGCGGTGGCGGCGGTGGAGACGGTAAAGCATTTTGGAATGTTACCGGCACTGGCGAATCAGTTTTTGAATCTGTAAGGCAAATAACACACAAGACAGGAAACAGGCTTTTTGTATCCCACAATCATGTGATAATTTTCGGGAAGGATTTAGCTTCAGAGGGTTTGCAAAAATATATTGACTTTTTTTTGAGAGCCCATGAGATGAGGCCTACTGCAATTATCCTTATTGCCGAGGGCCGGGCTTTAGATGTTATGAATGCCAAACCGGAGACTGAGAAGCTTCCTGCAATGAATATTGCAAAGCTGGTTAAGACCTATGGCTTTACATCCCATTTTTATAAAGTGAATATGAAAGATTTTGCCTCATGCCTGATGTGTGACAGCAGATCTCCAATAGCACCTTTAGTTGGCGTTTCGAAGGATGGGGATAACAAAGATATTTATATGTCGGGTATGGCTGTCTTTAAAAACGACAAAATGGTGGGCAGACTAAACGAAGATGAAACCCGGGGCCTTTTATGGGTGCTCGGTAAAGTGAAAAGCGGTGTGTTACTTATTTCTTTTCCAAATAAGCAGGGAAAAGCTGCTTTTGAAATTTTAGAAGCTAAAAGTAAAGTAATTCCGGAGATAAAAGACGGCAAAATAGTAATGCATGTAAAAATCAAAGCTGAGTCAAGTCTTTCAGAACAGACAACAGCAGAAGATCTGGCAACCATTGAGGCCTTTGAAAAAATGCAGAAAGCTCAGGCAGAGGTTATACGGCAGGAAATAATGGCGGCTTTTGATAAATCCAGGGAACTGAATGCCGATGTTTTTGGCTTCGGCGAGATGATACGAAAAAAACACAGTAATAAGTGGAAGAGTTTAAAAGATAAATGGGATGAAATATATCAAACTATAGAATTAAACACTGATATTGAAGTAAAAATTCAAAAAACTGATTTATTAAAAAAACCGGCATCACCAAAAAAAGAGGAGAAATGATATGAGAATTGAAAAAGGGAATATATGTAATATGCAATTGCTTTTCTTAATAACCGGTTTTGTTCAAAGTTCAATTTCGTTGATAGACTTTACAGTAGTAATAACTGAACACCAGACATGGATGGTTATATTGGCAGGACTGGTTATAGCAACCCCTTTTATTCTTTCTTATGTAGCCCTTGCAAAAAGATTTCCCGGCATGAATCTGATTCAAATAAATGATGCGGTATATGGCCGTTTTCTGGGCAAAGTCATATCTGTATACTATATATTTTTCCTTATGATGACATTGTCTTTTAATATTCTGGATGTAGGCGAATTGTATGCAACTTTTTTAATGCCGGATACGCCTTTTATTTACTTGCTGATATTTTTTACTGCAACCTGTGCATATGCTGTTACTAAAGGTCTGGAAGTATTGGCAAGGGTAAGCCATTTGTTTGTAGTTGTCGGGATTATTGTACCGGTCAGCACATTCCTTCTCTTAATTGATCAAATGGATTTCTCCAATTTTTTACCGTTTTTTGAGTTGCCGCTTATAAGAGTATTTCATGGTATCCATATTATGTTATCCATTCCCTTTGGTGAAACAATTGTTTTCCTTATGATTATGGGATCTGTGAATAAGACTGAGGGTATGGTTAAAAACACTCTTACCGGGCTGTTAATTGGTACTTCAAGCCTTCTTATTGCGGCTGTCAGAAATACAGCGGTATTGGGCAATACAGAAGCTATATGGACATCTCCGTCATTTCAGTCAACCCGGCTTATCGATATTGGGACTGTGCTGACAAGGATGGATTTTCTGATTGGCATAGCACAGACGGTATTAATTTTTTTCAAGTGCAGTCTTTTCTTTTATGCACTGGCAGTAGCCGTTTCACAATTATTTGGTTTAAAGTCATATTTACCGCTGGTTTTGCCTTTAGCCGGTATCGAGGTCATTATTGCTGCCACTGTTTTTCAATCGCCGGTAGATCATGCTGCTATTACTCAAGATGCAGGTATTATATATTCTGTTCCGCTTATGTTTGTCATCCCGCCGTTGTCACTGCTGATTGCGAAAATTTGCGGCCTGCCCAAACCTGAAAGGGGTAAAGGCGTATGATACTTCTTATTTTGATTTATATTGCAATTTTATTACTCAGTGTTCCAGGACTTATAAAGAGGAAGGAGTGGAGAGAGCTTACATTTTTTTCTGTTCTGTATATCATTGCCTTTGTCCTGGGCCTGCTATATGTTCTTGACATACCTGTACCAAGTCCGATGAAAGCCTTGCAATATATTATTGCTGATGTATTGGGTATAAAATATCCTCAGCAATAGATTGATAAGAGTGCTTTAGATTGTAAGATTCCCAGTATGATATTGCAGCTTCTTGTGGAAAATGCCATTGTCCATGGGTTGGTATCCAAAGAGGGGGTGGAAGGTTGGAAAGTATTATAAGATGCAGGATAATTCGATAAAAGATAGCTGCAGGACAGGAATTGGGTTCTCCAATGTCATAAGAAGGCTGGAAATCAAGTATGGGAAGAATGTTGTTGAAATAGACAGCCAGGTAGATACCGGCACAGAAGTGTGGATGAAGCCGAAGAAAAGTTAGCCGCCTTATTTTTATGAATTGTTTACACTATCTGGATTCATATTTACGTTGACAACAGCTCATAACTATTGTAGAATAATAAAGTGGCTTGTGTAAATGGACATAATAAGAAAATAGTGTTGCCAATGTATAAGACCATATGGAAAATTACATGGAGAGTTCGCCTAGTTGGTCGAGGGCGCATGACTGGAAATCATGTATACCTGTTAAGGGTATCCAGGGTTCGAATCCCTGACTCTCCGCCACGATTTGTATGAAAACCCTTCCTAAAGCCCTGATGAGATCAGGGTTTTTGGCGTTTTAGACGACAAAGGATGGAGTTTATTCATCCAATTCTCCTTCTGCTTCATAAGCAATATTGTCTGCAACACTCTTTCATTACTTTGCTTTCACGTTTCATTCCCTGTTATACCTGGACTGTCATATTGTACCATATCATAAGTGCAATTTTGTAGCACTTTATTATGTTTTTGTCACATTGTAACTAATAAATCGAACTGATAAGATAAAACTAGTTCAAAAAACATTATAATTGGAGGATGTGAGACAATGAAAAAAGTACTTGCATTATTGTTAGTTTGTGTTATGTGCGTATCCGTTTTTGTGTCTTGCTCATCAAAGAATGATGAACCAAAGACTGATAACAAGACAGGTACACAAGACTCGGGCACAAAAGATTCAGAATCAAAGCCAGCGGAATCAAATGGGCCTGAAGAAACCGGTAAAATGACCCTCTATTATTCTCATTCCACGGAATGGGCAGATCCGATTATTGAAGAATTCATGGAAACTACAGGTATCAAAGTTGAATTAGTTCAGGGTGGAACAAGTGATTTAGTAGCAAAGATAAAAGCTGAGGGAGATAATCCTCAGGCAGATATTCTTTGGGGTGGCGTTATGGACACATATAATGCATCAAGAGATCTGCTTCAGCCTTATGACTCTAAAGAAATTGATAACCTGAAAGAAGTTGCAATTGACAAAGACCATTATTTCTACGGATTTGACATTGGACCTATGTGCATGATTTATAACACAAAACTGGTAAGTAAAGAAGAGGCTCCGACAAAATGGGCAGACATGCTTGATCCAAAATGGAAGGGTAAAATTGCATGCGCTGATCCTACATCGTCATCCTCCAGTTATGCAACGATTATGGCTATCATTCATGCCTATGGAAAAGACGATGGAAAAGGCTATGAATTTGTACAAGAACTTGTTAAGAACCTTGACGGCAAAGTACTGTCAAGCTCATCAGGAACATATAAAGGTGTTTCCGATGGAGAATACCTAATAGGTATGACATATGAAGAAGCAGCGCTTCGTTATAAATCCTCCGGTGCTGACATTGAAATAGTCTATCCGGAAGAAGGAACAACTGGAAGCCCAAGTGGTGTAGGAATTGTTAAAAACTGCAAGAACCTTGCAAGCGCACAGAAGTTTATAGATTTCCTTCTCAGTAAAGAAGTTCAGTCTCAGTTAGGTGGCTTATATAGACGTACTGTCCGTAAAGATGTCGAGGATCCGGATACTATGACACCATTCTCTGAAATTGCATTTGTAGACTATGACATGGACTGGACAGCTGAGCACGACGCTGAGTTCAAAGATAAGTGGAGAAGTTTTGTTACTGAATAATATTCAGTTTGAAAATTTTATGACATGACAGTATGAAATGACAGGAGGAGATGACAGGAGGAATTAAAACTTTTGTCATCTCTTTTTCAAAAAAAAAGAATTGGAGATTGAGATTATGAGCCAAACAGTAAGAATAGAATCTGTAGTAAAAGAATATGGGAATTTCAGGGCGGTTGACAATGTAAACCTTGAGATAAAACCAGGTGAGTTTTTTACACTGTTGGGTCCGTCTGGATGCGGAAAGACTACACTTCTTAGAATGATTGCAGGTTTTAACAGCATAGAAAGTGGTAAAATATACTTTAATGATATAGAAATAAACGATGTGCCTGCCCACAAAAGGAATGTAGGTATGGTTTTTCAAAACTATGCTATTTTCCCTCACTTGTCTGTAAGAGACAATGTTGCATACGGTTTAAAAGCCAGAAAAGTTAAAGGGTCCGAGCTGACAGAAAGAACAGATGAAGCTATGAAGCTTATGCAGATATATGAATACAGAGACCGTCAACCGTCTCAACTGTCAGGCGGCCAGCAGCAGAGAGTTGCACTGGCACGTGCAGTTGTAATCCATCCAAATGTTCTTCTTATGGATGAACCTCTCAGCAACCTGGATGCAAAGCTGCGTATACAGATGAGAACCAGTATAAAGAAACTCCAGAAATCTCTGAATATTACAACTATTTATGTAACACATGACCAGGAAGAAGCATTGGCTATTTCCGACAGAATTGCAGTTATGAACAAAGGTAAAGTGGAGCAGCTGGGTGAACCTAAGGAAATATATATGAGACCTGCTAATACTTTTGTTGCAAACTTTATCGGCACATCAAACTTTCTACATGGTGAAGCTGAGAATGGAGTTGTTAATATATTAGGCAAGGTTAAAATTCCGGTAAAAATAAAGAACGGCTACAAGGGCAAAGTGGTTGTGTCAGTACGCCCTGAAAATGCTGCATTGCGTTCAGTGCAAGAAGGAATGCTAAAAGGTAAAGTTTTGTTTGCAACATTCCTGGGAGATTATGTGAATTATGAAGTAGAACTTGAAGACGGCTCTTCAATAGAAATTAATGAATACACTTCAAATATGGACCACCTAAGGAAATCAGGGGATTTGGTAGGAATTGAACTAAATACAAACCGCATCACAGTATTCGATGATGAAACAAAAAATTCAATTATGGTATATTAATTAAAATATTCTTTAATAACTGGTAAAGATATTCTTAGCGAACTGTATACAAATGTGCTTTGCAAACTGATTCTAGAAAGGTTGATTGCTATGAAAAATATAGGGGGTAAATTCCAAAAGTTACAAAAACATCTAAACTTCTGGAATTTAGTGATATTGATATTTCTCGTTCTGTCTGCTATATTTATAATATATCCTTTTGGCAAAATGTTTTTACAGAGCTTTACATCAGCAACGGAGGAAGGTTTTACACTTGCCAACTATAAAACATTTTTCCAAAAGAAATACTATTATACAGCTTTATTTAACAGTATGAAGATTTGCTTTGTGACAACTATACTTGCTACAGGCTTGGGCGTGCCCCTTGCCTACATTGGTACTCGCTTTAACCTTTATTTTAAAAGAATTATAAATATTATGATTGTTTTGTCAATGCTTTCACCGCCATTTATTGGAGCTTATTCATGGATTACTCTGCTGGGGCGTGCAGGTGTTATTACAAAACTATTAGCGTCAATTGGAATTGAAATAGGATCAATTTACGGCTTTAAAGGAATAATTCTGGTATTTACCCTGAAGTTGTTCCCACTTGTTTACCTGTATGTATCGGGAGCTTTAAGCAGTATAGATTCATCGTTGGAAGAAGCCAGTGAGAGCCTGGGTGTATCAGGAATAAAAAGGATGATGAAGGTAACGTTCCCTGTTATTATGCCTACAATTTTATCAGCGGCTTTAATGGTATTTATGACTTCTCTTGCTGATTTTGGTACACCCAGATTAATTGGGGAAGGTTATAATGTACTTCCGGTTATTATTTATAAAGAGTTTCTGAACGAAGTTGGTACAAATCCCAGCTTTGCCAGCGCACTAAGTGTTTTGATTACATTGATTGCAGCTTTTGTACTATGGGTCCAGAAAGCAATAGTGGATAAAAAGAGTTATAACATGACTGCTCTGCGTCCGCCAGTACCGGTGGAACTGCCTGTCGGGAAGAAAATACTTGCTACGGCATCAGTTTTTATCGTAGCGTTCCTGGCAGTTGTACCGCAAATAACCGTTGTGGTTATGTCCTTTATAAAAACAAGAGGCCCTTTGTTTGTAAGAGGATTCAGCCTTGAAAGTTATCAGAATATTCTTTCGAAGCTGTCCACAAATATAAAAAATACATTTTTGTTCTCTATATTGGCGATAATGATAATAGTTATTATAGGACTTTTGGGTTCTTATGTAATAGTACGCAGAAAGAGCAAGGTGACATCATTCCTGGACCTGCTTTTAATGTTCCCATACGTTATACCGGGTTCTGTAATAGGTATCTGTATGATAGTTGCATTTAATGCACACCCTCTGGTACTGACTGGCAGTATGTGGATAATTGTAATATCCTATTCTATACGTAAGCTTCCATATACTATGCGTTCCAGCGTAGGTATCCTGTACCAGATCGACCACAGCGTGGAGGAAGCTTCTATCAGTTTAGGTGTTCCGCCGATGAAGACCTTCTTCAAAACTACAATGTTCTTAATGTTACCGGGACTGTTGTCCGGAGCGATATTAAGCTTTGTAAATAATATTAACGAATTAAGTTCTACAATTATACTTTATACAGGAAAGACCAGCACAATCTCAGTTGCAATTTTTAACGCAGTAAATAATGATGCATTTGGAAACGCAGCGGCGCTGTCTACTATTCTGACTTTCTCTACAATCATTTGCCTGTTGATTTTCAATAAAATCTCAGGTGGAAAGAGTGTAGTAGGGTAATTCAGTAGAAAGGAGGAGCTATGAGAGTAAGACTAAAGAATAGTTATTTTGTTAAGCTTCTCCTTTCTTTTATTTTTTTCTGTATATTTTTGGTGATAATTTTCGTAACGATGATATATTTTGGATTAAGCTTTTCTTTTAAAACATATATGGAAAAGCATACATTGTCATCCATTTCTCAAGTAACGGAAAGCATTGACTCCATGCTTTTAAGCTGTATCAATGCTGTAGATGAGTTGTCAATCGATAATGACGTACTTGAGTATTTAACTGATACGAAGAACAGTGAAAATGTAAAAGTTGCCAGAAAACTTTATCTTGTCAATGCAAGCCTTTCTAAGCAGGGCAATATTCATGTAATTCGCATTGCAGATTCTGAAGGCATTTCCACAGCCGATATACCAGAGACGTATCGGAACTCCTATTTTCATAACTGGGGTGTCTTTCGAAAGGCAAATCAGTCAAATCAGGTTGTAATACACACGTCGATTAAGGAAAGTATGTTAAACCATATTAGCATTATTTTAGCAAAAGCTGTTTTTGACATTGATGGGACAAGGCTTGGTTACGTAGTATTGGATCTGCCCAGAGTATCAATATCAAAAGTGGCATCAAGGTATCTGGATATGTATCATACAGAAATAATGATGATAAATAAGTTTGATGCTGTAATATTCAGTTCGAAAGGAACAGGCTCTGAAGGACTTGGTAAGTTAAACCTCAAAGAAAATATAGATGCTGCCTGGGCAGACAGCGACATCAGCGGTTTTTTGCATGACGACAGTTACTGCTATTCCAAATCATCTGTTACTGATTATATGATACTATGCAAGATATCCGATGACGTTGTAAATATGAGTATCAACTTTTTGAAGGAAAGTTCCATACTTATATTAGGGGTTGTTGCAATACTCAGCCTGGTTTTTGCTTATGCAATAAGCAAATCAATTTTCGCACCTATACGTGACCTTACACGGTCAATGAAGGAAGTTGAAAAAGGTAATTTTCTTACAAAGGTAACAGTAAAAAGTGAAGATGAAATTGGAGAACTGGGAAGAGCATTTAATCGAATGACCAGCCGGATTGATGAGCTTATACGCAATGTGAAGGAGAAACAGGAAAGCCTCCGTGTTTTAGAAGTGAATGCATTGGCGCTTCAAATGAATCCACATTTTTTATATAACACCCTTGATTTGATAAAATGGAACGCAAAACTTGGAAAAAACAAAGAGGTATCCGAAATTGCAGTACAGTTTGGGAAACTGCTGAGACAGATAATTAACAATAAAAGTGAATTTGTTACGGTAGGCTATGAACTGGATCTGATATCTGCATATGTGGATATCCAAAGGAAGAGATATGAACAGCTTAAAGTTAATTTTGAATTAGAAGAAGACATTATTAATAAGTATATCCCTAAGCTGATGCTACAACCACTGGTTGAAAACGCAATTGTTCATGGCATGGAGAATAAGATCGGAAGTGGCAAAATCAGCATTTCAGCACATCAAAAAGACGGATATCTCATTTTTACCGTTATTGATGACGGTGGCGGCATGACGTCTGAGCGGCTTAACTTTGTAAGGAATCTAAAATCTGAAAGGAAATTAAAATCTGACGGCATGTACCGCATTGGCCTTAGCAACATCGAGAGGCGTGCAAAAATGTACGGCGATGAATCCTGTGGTTTAACTATAAACAGTGTTGAAGGTGTAGGAACCACTATTATATTGCGATTAAAAGAAATAACGGAGGGTGAGACAGATGATAAAAGTAGTCATTGTGGAGGATGAAAAGATGCTGCGGCAAGGGTTATGCCTGACAACTCCGTGGAATGAGCTTAACTGTGAGGTGGTTGGAGAAGCTTCCAACGCTATCGATGGAGAAGCCTGCATCTTAAAATTGCAGCCTGATATTGTAATTACAGATATTCACATGCCTCAAATATCCGGCCTTGAAATGATTGAACGTGTAAAAGACAAGGTAAACTGCCAGTACATCATTATTTCGGGATATGATGAATTTGATTATGCAAAACGGGCGGTGCATTTAGGAGTTAAAGATTATCTTCTTAAGCCTATTGACGATAATGAACTTATGGAAACTTTAGACCGTGCTGTAAAATCTGTACTGGAGCGGCGGGAATATGAAAAAGTAATGAGTATTGTAGAACGGTGGGATGTGCCGTCAGGTAATGAATGCAGCATATGGATCAATAAGAAGGATGTTCCTGATAACTACCTGGAAAAAGCTATCTCCATTATACGCGAACAGTATATGAACGACCTGAGCATCAAGTCAGTGGCCGATCAACTTTATATAAGTGAAAGCTACCTAGCAAAATTATTTAAAAGCAAAATGAAATATACTTTTTTAGAATTACTCACCTTATACCGTATGAAAGAAGCAGTAAGATTGCTGGAACAAAGCGATTTAAAAATATATCAGATTGCTTTGAGAACTGGTTACAAGGATACCAGATACTTCAGTAATGTTTTCCGGAAAATTGTCGGTGTAAAGCCGGCTGAATACAGAAACGGTTACCGGTTAACACCCGGAAATATCCTGAACCAGTTA
>Ga0134104_1000284_pt1 | contig 61134 bp, 57 predicted proteins | sample 15_3_2metaG_FD_94455 | JGI IMG/M metagenome (GOLD analysis project Ga0134104, IMG submission 94455) | Switchgrass degrading microbial communities from high solid loading bioreactors in New Hampshire, USA - 15_59_3.3_214_A2 metaG | ecosystem: Engineered > Bioreactor > Semi-continuous > Anaerobic...
AAGAAAGCTGAAAGCAGATGCTGAAGCCTATCGTAGTGAAGAAGTAACAGATGCCGTTATCACTGTTCCCGCATACTTCAATGACATTCAAAGGCAGGCGACTAAGGATGCCGGAAGAATTGCAGGCCTAAACGTCAAACGCATTATCAACGAGCCGACCAGTGCTGCCCTTGCCTATGGCCTTGACAATGGCACTCCGCAGAAAATAATGGTTTACGACCTTGGCGGAGGCACTTTTGATGTTTCTATTATCGAAATAGGTGAAGGTGTAATTGAGGTCTTGGCAACCAATGGTGACAACCATCTGGGTGGCGATGACTTTGATGAACGAATTATAAACCATTTGACCGATATAATTAAAAAGGAGCACCGCATTGACGTGAGGAACGACTTTGCTGCCATGCAGAGAATAAAGCAAGCGGCGGAACAGGCGAAAAAAGAACTGTCTTATTCTGAAAACAGCTACATCGCGCTACCTTATCTGACACAGTCCCGGGGCAATCCAATAAATTTTGAATATACGCTTACACGTGCCAAATTCAATGAACTGACACGTGATTTGGTTGAGAAAACTGCTATTCCTGTTCAAAATGCTTTGACTGATGCGGGAATTGCTGCATCAGAACTCTCAAAAGTGCTGCTTGTGGGCGGCTCTACGAGAATTCCTGCTGTACAGGAAAAGGTTAGGGAACTGACTGGAATCATTCCGTCAAAGAGCATCAACCCTGACGAATGTGTAGCGCAGGGTGCGGCGGTTCAGGGCGATACGCTTTCAGAAGGTTCGATGACAATCTATGGGAAAGACAGTATCCTCTTGCTTGACGTCACGCCATTGAGTCTTTCCATTGAAACAGTGGGCGGTGTTGCTACACGGCTTGTTGAACGGAATACAACGCTTCCCGTGCGTTATTCGAGGATATTTACCACGGCGGCACCCTTTCAGCGAAGCGTTGAAATCAATGTTCTGCAGGGCGAGCGCCCAATGGCAAAAGATAATAAATCTATCGGAAGATTTAAACTGAATGGTATCAAACGAGCTCCTGCCGGTGTACCACAAATTGAAGTCACTTTTGACATTGATGTAAACGGAATTCTAAAGGTTTCTGCAAAGGACCTGGATACCGGCAGGGAACAATCTATTACTATCACCGGCAATGAGCGCATGTCCGATGCAGAGATCGAACAGGCGATTCGCGATGCGGAGCAATACGCCTCACAGGACAACATTCGCCGGCAGGCACTTGAAATAAATGCGGAAGCAGGCAAGTGCCTGACTATTGCCAGAACAGCACTTGACAAAGTTAAAAAAGATATTCCGAAAGAAGAAAGAAAACAGATCAAGGTGGGTATTGCCAATCTGGAAAAGCTTCTGATGAAGGCAAAACCGGATAAGATGACTAATGATGATATTTCAGCAATCCGGGAAGCCATCGGACATTTAAAATCATGCAGTGCCAATGCTTGCCGGATAGCGGGCATTGACCAGGACAGCAAAAAGGAGAAGTGACAATGCTTGAACTGAAAAATATAACAAAAATATATTCTTCCGCCGGAGAGGATGTACATGCACTGAAAGGAATTGATCTGAAATTTCGCGACAGCGAATTTGTATCCATACTCGGTCCATCAGGTTGTGGAAAAACGACCATGCTGAACATTATAGGCGGTCTTGACAGTTACACCTCCGGTGATCTCGTTATCAACGGAAGATCAACAAAAGAATATAAAGACCGGGACTGGGATGCTTACCGCAATCACTCCGTCGGTTTTGTGTTTCAAACTTATAATCTGATTCCGCATCAGACTGTGTTGTCTAATGTGGAACTTGCATTAACACTTACCGGCGTATCAAAGAAAGAACGCCGTAAACGCGCAAAGGAAGCACTTGAAAAGGTGGGTTTGGCAAGCCAGATTCGAAAAAAGCCTGCCCAATTATCCGGCGGTCAGATGCAGCGTGTTGCTATTGCCCGTGCTATTGTGAACAATCCGGATATCATATTGGCAGATGAGCCGACCGGTGCGCTTGATACCGAAACAAGCGTTCAGGTAATGGATATTCTCAAAGAAATATCAAAGGATCGCCTTGTCGTTATGGTTACGCATAACCCCGATCTGGCTGAGAAATACTCCACCCGTATCGTCCGGATGCTTGACGGCAGAATTACTGATGACAGCATGCCGCTTACCGCTGAAGAGGAAAAGAAGGAAATTGAAAAGGCGCAGAAAAAGAAAATAGAAGCACACAAGAAGAAAATGCCTTCCATGTCCTTTGCAACATCCTTCGGATTGTCGTTAAAAAATCTTTTTACAAAGAAGGGCAGAACCGCGCTGACATCATTCGCCGGCTCTATCGGTATTATCGGTATTGCGCTGATTTATGCAGTATCACAGGGAACAACCGCTTTTATTGATTCGGTGCAGGAAGATACCCTATCTTCTTATCCGCTGACAATCGAGGCTCAAAGTGTGGACATGACTACTCTGCTCTCTACTTTTATCGGAAAAGCACAGTCGATTTCCGAGCACGAGGACGATGCCGTATACCAGAAAGCAATGATCTACGAAATGATGAATTCAATGAATTCACTGGAAACACAGCAAAACGATCTGAAGGCTTTCAAAGAATATATTGAAGCACAACGCGCTGATGAAAACAGTAAGCTCCATACTGCACTGTCAGGTGTGCAATATAGTTATGACTTGGATTTGCTGATATATACCAAAAATATAGATGGAACCATTATTCGTTCCGACAGGCAGTCATTGATGACCGAAATTATGAAAAAATACGCCGGTATGGATATGTCGTCATTGCTGGCTCTGCGTGAACAAACAGTTTTGGGAAGTTCGTCTTCTATTATGGAGTCGTCAATGTCCCTTTGGAAAGAATTGTTGCCGGGAGACAATGGCAAACCTGTCAACAGTGTAACCGAAAAACAATACGATATTATATATGGAAGATGGCCGTCCAGCTACAACGAGATCGTTCTTTTTGTAGATGAGAATAATGAAATAGACGACCTGACTCTTTATGCTTTAGGACTGAAATCTGAAAAAGAAATCGAAACTCTGATGGATGCGGCGCTGAATCATACCACAGTGGATTACGAAATTCAGAAATGGTCCTATGAAGACATCTGTAATATGGATTTCCGCACAATTCTGAGTTCCGATTGCTACACATATGATGAAAAGACAGGAACCTATACCGACCTGCGGGAGTCGGAGGCTGGACTGAAGTATCTGTATGACAATGCCCTGACGCTTAAGGTTGTTGGTATTGCAAAGCCAAGTGCTGATGCGATTTCTTTAGATTCAAACGCATCTATAGGTTATACGTACAAGCTGACTGAATACATTATTGAAAAGGCAAGCGGATCCGATGTTGTAAAGGCACAGCTTGCAGATCCGTCAACAGATATTTTTACCGGATTGCCATTTAAAGATTCCAATGGAAATCTGACTGATGAAAAGAAAGCTGCCGATTTCAGAGAATATATTTCTTCTCTTGATACTGCAGGCAAAGCGGCGGCTTATATAAATATCATGAGCATTCCTCCGGAAGAGTCAGTGAAAGAATTCGTTTCAGGTACCCTAGCAAGTATGGAACGTGCCGATATGGAAATGATGATTGCCCCGGCAATGGTGGAAGAAACAGGGATGGATGAGGAAACGGTAGCCGGGTATATATCCTCTATGAGTGATGAAGAGCTTTCGGGAATGTTATCTCAGGGACTTGAAGAAAAATTCAAGGCGCAGTATGCTGCCCAGGTTTCAGAACAGATGGGCGCAATGACCAACGAACAGCTCGCAGCAGCACTTGATATGGCAATGGGACAGTTCACAGAAGAACAGTGCGCAGTTTACTATGACGAACTGCTGACTTTCTCGGATTCTTCCTATGAGGATAATTTGATCAAGCTCGGACTCGTCAATCTCGACAGTCCAGCGTCCATCAATCTCTATGCGTCATCCTTTGATGACAAGGAAGTGATAGAAGATGCAATTTCAGAGTACAATGAAGGTGTTGACGATTTAAAAGAAATTAAATATACAGATTATGTAGGACTGATGATGTCTTCTGTCACCACTATTATTGATGCGATTACTTACGTTCTTATAGCATTCGTTGCGGTATCGCTGATCGTATCATCTATCATGATCGGTGTTATCACACTGATTTCAGTACAGGAGCGAACTAAGGAAATCGGTATTCTTCGTGCCATTGGTGCATCGAAGAAAAATGTGTCCAGCATGTTCAATGCTGAAACTGTTATTATTGGGTTTACTTCAGGTATGCTTGGTATAGTGATTACCTATTTGCTGTGCATACCAATTAACCTGATACTCCACCATCTGACTGGACTTAACAACCTTTCCGCTTTCCTTCCTCCGCAGGCAGCGATTGTTCTTGTTGTGATCAGTATGCTCCTGACACTGATCGCAGGAATCATTCCGTCTCGAAGTGCGGCAAGAAAAGACCCGGTTGTGGCCTTGAGAACCGAATAGTTAAATTGGTATTTTGATTAAAATTGATATTTTGAAATGAATTGAAGATATATATTTACCTATCTTACTGTTAATTTTTCTGAAAGCCTTGATTTTATCAGGGCTTTCATCATTTTATATTTTTGTAGTTCTAATACTTTTGTGCTTTTAATGTTTTAATACTTCAGTGTTTTGAAGTCTTCAAATGTATCTGGTATTTTTGATGTTTTTCAATTACTTTTAAACCTCCCATTCAGTTTTCTGCGAGACAACAACCTGGCATTATGAAATTAGAATAGAATTCAAAAAACATGTAATTATTCATTCATAAAATACATTAATTATTAAAAAATACAATTGATATAATAAAATAATTGCGGAGCGGTATATGACCTGTTTATGGCTCAAAAGTAAAAAGTGGTTATAGCAGAAAAGTAATAAGAGTTGGCGGCAAATAAGCAGGAAAATAAGTAAAAATCAATTATAAAGCTAAGAGCATCATCAAATAGAATATCATAAAAAGAACATCAAAATGAACATCAAATGGAATGTCATCAGGAACATCAGCAAGTAGCAAATTAATGCTATTACAATTATGCTCTAAGTTGGATTCATCTATCTTATATGGTAAAATATAAGCGATATTATTCATATCTGGAACGTGATAAAATGTTTAATTTCTTTTTTATATATTAATTAATATATTATAGATTTACACATGGATTGCACTCAGGGGGTATAATGATGGGACAAGATTTTAATTATTTTCTTGAGATAATACCGCCGGACATGTATTCCAGGACGAAAGCGACAATTTGCCGGTACATTGCCATCTTTGAGCCGGAAGAATATACTTTGGGAGAAGTATTATATGCTGACGATTACCACTTTCTTCTGTTTCTTTCAAGTGCCCCCATCACAAGAATAAATAATGTTGAGTACCGCGTAAAAAAAGGCGACATGCTGGTGATTCAACCGTGGGAGGGGATTTATGGTGTCCCCGGCAAAAATAAAGAATATGGCAAGTACCTTCACATTGCAGTAAAGAAGGATTTTTTCATGGAAATCGCCTCTGAACTGGCGTGTGAAGGGGAATTTACATTCAAAAGAATAAAGGGTAAATACAGCAATCATCTGCTGAACTTAATCGGCGAGTTCCAGCAGGAGATAATGAATTACGGCCAGTCTTATCCGAAAATGCTTTGCAGCCTCTCTACGCAAATAGTTTTCCAGCTGATCCGGGATTTGCATGCCGAGCAGGAAATCAGAAGAGAAGAAATCGACTGCAAAAACCCATATATCAGCAAAGCTATTATGTATATGCAGGAACACTATCAAGCAAACATCAGCATAAACGATATTTGTAATTCCATTTATTTAAGCCCTTATCACTTTAAACGAATATTTAAGGAGTACACCGGACGAACGCCTCACCAGTACCTAATGGATATCCGAATTGAGAAGGCAAAGGAATTACTGGTGAGAAATAGAAGACCCATTGAGGATATCGCCAGACAGTGTGGTTTTGTAAATGCCGGACATTTCGCGGTAGCGTTTAAGCGTAGCACAAAAATATCGCCATCTGAGTATAGAAAAATACATACGAAAAAGTAAAATCAAATTTGTATCCATACTGTTCACTGAATCAGTGGGCAGTATTTTTTTGCGCAAAAGGGTGTTAAATAAAAAGACAGCACTTTGAGAAAAAGGAGAATAGTACTTTTGAAAAATTATACTTCTTTACATTGTGATAATATAAATAAAAATTTGAGGAATTGAATATAAATTAAAACTTTCAGGATTCTAAGTCGATAAACCAAGCTTACACTTTGCATTATCAGATTTTACATTTCGCATTATCAAAAGAGGGGAAAAAAGATGTATGATTTTACACAGGAAGATACACGGGAAATGGTTATTAAGACAGGTATCGGTGAAGATGGCGGGGATGTGACTGTCAAAACCGGAGGCAACATAACCTGGGATCCGGAAAAGGTGGGTGGTTTGCCTCAGCCGGAAGGCGTGACGGTTTTTATGGAAATGGACATGTCGGAAATATTGGGAAAAAATTTTGCTTACAGCTATTCTGTAACCGGCTTAACCAAAGAAGGTTTTCAGGAATATATCAAGCTTGCCTCAGATACTTTTCCAAAGGTCATTGAAAATACACTCAGCGATGCAGAAGGTACTTTTATAGCGGCTACAGAGGATAATGAGAAACAGCTCCATGTAAGGTTTATTGAGGGTAACATATCCTACATTCAATATATTGATTAACAAGTATTTATATTGACAAGTATTTATATGAAAGAAGTATAAATCAGAAAGGAGAATTAATCATGTTGAAATAATCCTCAAAGAAAAAAGGTGTCATTTCACTTGTGCTGGCAATTATGATGTGCTTTGCCCTGTTACCCGTGACAGCGCTGGCAGATGAGTCTTTTCCGACGGCGCTGGAAGCGCCGACCGATGTCATATTGAGCATACCTAAGAGAGGCCACGGAAAATATGTTTATGTAACCTTTAACAAGAGCGAAGCTCTGTCGGCAATGATCAACAAGAAAATGGAAATCATTAAACAATTTGACTTGGATTATATAGATTTTTATATTCAAATTGACTGGTCCCTTGACAGTAAAGACGATTGGAAATATCATCCCAACTGGGATGTGGTGAATTCAAGCGTAGGTGATCCTTATTTTGAAGGTGAGTATGTCAATAAAATACTGTCATCGGATACAACTGAACGAATACCGATTCTTAATCAGAACTATAAGCCTGACCCTGCAAACTCCAATTGGAGGGAGTTGTCTACACATTTAAAAGAAGGACAATACTCTATCGATGAAAAAGGCGAGTTTTATATAGATTGGACCAAGCATACGGTTTATGTGCGTACCCGCTTTGTAATAAGGTATAAACCTAAAGGCGGTGATTTCGCCTACCTGATTTCCGATTGGTCACCGGTTGCTGCTTACGGCAAGGATTATAAACCCTTTGAAATTCCTGAAAAACTTGAGGCTCCCGTTATATCCGGTTTGAGGATGACAGACCGGACTTTGAACGGAGGCCCTGTTGTAGCATTTAATCTTAAAAACCCGGAGAGTGTGAGAAAGGCCTCCGCAGGCGCAAAGCCGTTGTCGGATTATATTATTGTGGTGGCTGAAGTGAGTATTGGTGGCGGTGAATGGAAAGAGGTAGGTCTTTCCGACCGGGATATTACCGACGGTGAACTTTATGCAGAGCTTGCACGCGCTGCCGAAAGCGTATCAGAGGATACCCACGTGAAGCTCCGGACAAGGTACCAATATCATAAAGGAAACGGTACATTTGTCCTTGCGTCCGACTGGTCAAATGTGATAGAGTTCGGAGTGCCTGCCTGGGGAAACGCATCCCAATGGGCTACAGCGGAGCTGAAAAAAGCTGACGAATTAGGCCTGATTCCCGATTCCCTGCGTGGAACCGATCTGACAAAGCCCATTACGCGCTTGGAGTTCGCAGCTGTATGTGTTAAAGTTTACGAGGCGCTCTCCGGAACAAAAGCCATCCCCGCTGTCGTTAATCCGTTTACAGACACAAAGGATATTGAGGTGTTGAAAGCATACAATCTCGGCATTACTACAGGTACATCCGCCGATAAATTCAGCCCCAATGAGCTGCTCAACCGTGAACAGGCTGCGACCATGCTGACCCGTGTATTCAAGAGGGTAACCATCCCAGGCTGGACGATACAGACTGACAGCCAGTTTAAACTTTCCTACAAAAAGCCCGCACCCTTTGCTGACGATGCAAAGATATCCGGTTGGGCAAAGGATAGCGTTTACTTCATGGCAGCCAATGAAATTATCAAAGGTACAGGCAATAACATGTTCAGTCCCCGTGCCACAACACCCGAAGAAGAAGCGAGAAATTATGCAACCGCCACCCGTGAACAGGCTCTTGTGATTGCTGTACGTATGGTGGAGAATTTGAGATAGTCAAAACGGCGAGTGAAATCTGCATGCTTTTGTTTTATTGATCCTTTTGAAAAATATAAATCTATAAAAAATATAAATCTATAAAAAATATAAAAATTTTTTGGTGACACATAGAATTCTTTACAATTACGGCTGTTAGATAAAGTTGCTTTTTGTACACTTTGTCCAACAGCTTTTTTTTTTAAAGAATGCCGGCCCAAATACCAAGTTGACTTGCTGTACTGGCATTTCGATAGTATAAGTTCCAGAACACAAAAAGGTATATTAGATTAACATTTACACACACCGGAACATAAAATAGTATACGAGAAATTAAGAGGAGAAAATTTATTATGCAAATATTCTATACTGTGCGTTCCGGTGACACGCTCTACAACATAGCCATGCGATGGTCCCTTCCCCTGCAGTCACTAATTGCTGCCAACAATATTGCAGCACCTTATACCATTTACCCCGGCCAGCAGTTGTCTGTACCTCCCGGTTTAACTACATATGTAGTCAGGCCTGGCGATTCAGTGTATTCCATCTCCCAGGGCTATGGAATACCCATGAGCGTAATCATCGATGCAAACGGCCTGGAGCCTCCGTATATAATCGAGCCAGGCACTGTTCTGACGGTACCGCCAGGTGTGCCTTTTTATGTAGTCAGGCCGGGAGATACCCTTTTTAATATTGCAGCAAAATACAATGTGACAGTGGATGGGCGACCAAGGCCTGACCTGATCATAAAAGCAAATAACGGCCTTACTCCTGACATCATTCCAGGTATGAGGCTGCGGATTCCCTATGCCCCTCCAGTGGGAGAAGGGCCACTGGCAGTTTTATTTACTGACGGATTTGCCAATTTTATATCAACCGACATTCTGGCTCCGACAGGTACGAATACCGTTAAAGTAGACGATGCAGGCAGAATGTCCGCGATATTCTGGTCTCCCGACCGGAGCAAGATCGCTTATGTGGCAGATACCGGAGTCATTTCAATAATTACTGTACCGACAGGGAATATTTCAAAAATCGATCAGATTGGGTTCCCGGCTTTTGTAGATTGGAACCCGGATAACCGCAGGTTGGTTTATTCCACCGGAAGAGTGATCCGGATTTATGATGTTTTAAGCAATACCTATGTGTCCATTGACCGGCCTGGAGCTTCATATGTCCAATGGTTTCCAAACGGAGTGGAATTGCTCTTTGAAGCGAAGGATGGTACGGGCATCAGCCAGTTATACAGAAGCAATGCAGACGGGAGCAACCAAAGGCAGATAACAAACAACCAAAATGGCACTTTAAACGAGGTGAGACTCTCACCAAACGGCAATTTTGTTCTATTCACATCTCCTGGTGTGAGTATTTCAGAGATTTACACATTGGACCTGGCCACAGGAAGGATATATAAAATTCCGGGAGGGCCTGAGGCTAAAAACTACTATCCGGTATGGTCTCCGGATTCTACCCAAATCGCGTATAGTTCAACCTGGTTCAGAAATGGGAAATACTATTCGCAGATACGTATGTCGGGGGTAAGAGGAGAAGGTGATACAATACTGGCGATTTCCAGCTGCTATGCCACTCCTGTTACCTGGTCACCTGACAGCACGAAAATAGCTTATTTGTCCGGGTGCAGGGAGGACGTTCCTCCTGTGGAAGTGTGGAGTATAGACATCAGAAAGCCGGTTCCCATAAATGTGCAAAGCGGATATTTGTTCTTCAACCTTGATTGGTCACCCATAAGGTGAGTGACCGATCAAGGAAGCTCATTTCTTTAATCAAATCACTTCTCATAGATTAAAAATAAAACTTTTATAATAAAAAATAAAAATAAACTATTTTATATAAATAAACGGAAGCCGGTTAAATAAAGGGAATTAATGGCACCTGAAATCCGTCGGGACTTTTATCTTGATTTTATTTCGCCAAAATAGGATGTTAATAGCAGGTTTTTGCTATTGTTAATTCGAACAAATGTTCTAAGAAAATATTGTAAATTAAAATATTTTACCGTATAATATTATGTGTAAACAGTAATCAGGTTTGAGATGGGTGATATGTCTTTTTAGGTTCCTTTCTTGTGATTCCCACACGTGAGGATGGCGACGTTATAGTTGCTGCAGGGAATTCACCTGAGAGGAGGTGGTTGATATGCGCGATGATTTCTATACTGCATTCGGCTATGTTACGTTTTGGTTAATAAAATACATAGCCGTACCCATTGGAGTAGGGGTAGCAGTAAAATTAATTACCAGTAAATTGCTTCAACCACAGCCTGAAAGACAAAGAAAAAAACGGTCTTAAAAAACCGTTTTTGAATATAACCCAATAGTACAAACCTGACAGCAACAAGCGTCGCCATCCTTATCTATATTATAACACAGTTGCAAGTGAAGTAAACTATTAAATTTGAAATAATAGTTTTCAAGAGGTTATCATGCATAGCTATAGTTTATTGGAGACTTTACTTTTCCGCCTATTCACGTAAACGCAAAAAAGCTTGAAGAAAAACTTCATGGTCATAAGGTAGGATTTCTGTGAAAAACCATTCCTGGTTAATTAAGGTTTTATTTGCGGTTTCTCAATTGGGGGCTGATATGTATTTGCTTAATGCTGAGATGAGTAGCAGCCAGTTTAATAATATTTTGGGTAATAATAATTTCCACCTGATTATATATGATTTCGGGTTGAGTCCTTTGATCGAAGGGGCATGTTATAAAAATGATAAGATTTTGAGTTATCATGATTATTTGCCTGAAATCAACAATTTACCCAATCTATATCCAGTTGAAAGTTTAGGTGAGAACCTGAAAATAAGGCGTTCCTCAGCCGGTAAGCTGGTGTTGCTGACAGGAGGGACGGCAGGAAATTCCAAAGAAGAGGCACATAAACCATCGTTATTCAACTATCTGAATCCATTTGTAACGTTAATAACCAGACTTAAACTTATAAAAATAATACTGCTTATATTGCAATACCAATTTACCATGGATATGGGATAGCAGTTTTATTGCTGTTTATTGTCCTGGGAAAAAAAGTAATTATCCAAAAAGGACTCGATACACAAGAGTCGGGCTTAAATATTATAGCGACGCCTCAGGATTTAAGATATTCGCCAAATACCCTCAGTAAAAAAAATAGGGGGGTTCAGCTTAAAATATTGGATGAAAACGGAAATGGAGTCAAAGCTGTTGAAGTAGGCCAATTTATTTACTGAAATAGGCCATAGATTTACAATTTATCGTAATTATGTTGATTTAGTCGTTAGAATAGATAACATTCAATGTAATATGGAGGGCATTAAAGTAGATTATATATATAAGACCGGCGATGTATTAGAAACAAGTTTTTTAATGACTATAGCACTAATAGAACTTCTGGACAGGGAAATATGGCGAAGTTTAGAAAAGGTACTTATGGGGTGAATATTTTTAAGTTTGTTATTCCTAAATCATATTTAAAGGATTTCGCAAAGGACATTGAAATAAGCTTTGGACATTTTAATACTAACTCGTGGCATATAAACAATTATGTTATTGACGTTGAGATAAATCAAATATCTAGTGACAATGCAACGCTGATACAAAAGGTATATAAAAAGGAAGCCCGAAGGCTTCCTTTCAAAATGTGGTTTTTATTATAAAATTGCGGCAACTGCTGATGCATCTCTAATAGAACTCATAATGGTACCTGGCTGCTTTGCATCTCCTATGAGCCAAACCGGTTTAGCAGTAACAGCATCAATCTTTCTATACAAATCATTATTTGCAACATATCCGATTGAAACAACTACACTAGTACATGGTATTGATTTTTCTTCGTTATTTGTCTCAAAAACTACTTTATCACTTTCAATAGCTTTTACCTTTGCTGATGTGTATGTAGGAATTTTCTTATAAATTAAGAGTTCCAATAACATGTCTCTGTTAGCTTGTGCAATTGGTTCTGCTGTTGCGGCAATCAGGCTGTCTTTTGCTTCAATAATAGACACTTCATAACCCTGATCTTTAAGCCAAATTGCTGTCTCGCATCCTACCTGTCCTCCACCGATCACAACTACAGACTTGGATAGTTTCTTTTTTCCAGTAAGAGCATCCGCTGCAGTCAAAACATTATCGCCGTTAGCTCCGGGAACATCAAGCATTCTTGGTGTTGACCCAGTTGCGACTATAATGTCATCAGCATCCAATGAGTCAATTAATTCAGGAGTGATTTCTGTATTAAGCTTTATATTTACTCCTAGCTTTTCCATTTGTAATTTGTACCAAGCTAAAAGTTGTCTGTCATTTTTCTTAAATTCTGGCACTTCTCCTGGAATCATTAATCCGCCCAGATGATCTTCTTTTTCATATACAGTAACATTATGCCCACGTATAGCTGCTACTCTTGCTGCTTCAAGACCAGCTACACCGCCGCCAATAATTGCTATCTTCTTAGGTGTGTCCACCTTTGCATACTTCGCATACTGTTCACGTTCCGCAAACAAATCAGCATTAACAGCGCATGCCATAGGCATACCACCAAGAACTCTCGCCAGGCAACCATTATTGCAATACAGACATGGACGAATTTCATCAAGTTTTCCTGTCTTTACTTTAATTGGCCAATATGGATCTGCAACAAGTTGTCTTCCCATACAGATGGCATCAATTTTTCCTTCCTCCAAGGCCTTTTCCGCAAGATACGGATCACTTAATTTTCCTGGGCATATTACAGGAATATCCAATACTTCAGCTAACTTGGATGCTTCTTCAATATAACAACCGTCAGGCATATACATAGGCGGGTATAACCAATAAACGCTGTCATATGTTCCTGTACCAAACACTATACCGTCAAATCCGGCAGCCTGAAGTTTCTTTCCTATTTCAAGAGACTCTTCCATATCTCGGCCAAATTCTTTGTATTCTTCTCCCGGCAATGCTCCAACACGCTCAGCTTTCATATGTGATTTTGTTCCCAGACGTGTTGTAACAGGGAAGTTTGGCCCACAGACTTTACGAACTCCTTCAATTATCTTGGTCATGACACGAATCTTACCATCGAGGTCACCACCAAATTCATCTGTACGGTGATTGAAAGCATCAATGGCAAACTGATCTCCTAAATAGCCACCTTTTACACCATTAATATTTACTCCATCGCAACCTGCCATTTGAGCCAGTGCAGTAAGACTTACTACAGAATCAATGAGTTTATAAACCTCTTCAGTTGTAAGTTCCCGGCATATAATGTTTGGATCATAACGATTACTTACCGGTGATGGTGCGATTGGCTGCGTTTCATAGAATTGTGACACTGCATTTCGGCCTGTTCCCAGCTGAATCTGGAAGAAAAGCTTACATCCATATCTATGGACAGCTTCTACTAATTTACGAGTCTGGAAGAGAAATGTATTCGGATCAGTTTCCGGTGATTTTGTGAAATCTGCAATTTCCAGTCCGGCATTTGGAAAACTTGCACCTACAATTATTAATCCGGCTCCTCCCTTTGCACGTTCTTCATAATAAGCAATTGTTTCATCTGTCAGATTCTTATTTGGATCTAATCTTCCATTTGGAAGCATAGGAGCCATAACAATTCTGTTTTTAATTTCAAGATTGTTTATCTTGAATGGCTTAAATAATTCAGGAAACTTATTGACCATAATTTAACCTCCTTTGGTAATACTCGTGGCTATTGTTTCCATTTCATTATAGCACATTAAAAACCGCACAAAAAGTCCTAATTCGACAAATTAATCTATATTGCGACATCAATTATCACGGTGATATGTACTCAAAATGTTAGACAAAATCACATGGAGAAAATACCGATGACACATACATCAGAATTAAGAAAGTGGCTGTTTCCTCATAACAATTCTAAGGAATGCGGCCTTTGTGTGAAGAGAAATCTTAAAGCAAATCCTTTGAAGGAAGCATTGTTGCCGCCTATATTATAGGCTGTCAGTGAAATTTCTACGCCACACGCTGGCTCATAAGCCTGATCACTAATCAGGTTAATCGCATTCTTTGCGCCGTCCCAGGTTACATTGAACTGCTATTCAGAACCCCTTAGAACTAATGAAATTTATTGACGTAAATAATTTAGTATATTAAAATAAATTATAAAATTGAATAAATGGTGATGGAGTTCACCTGAACCGCATAATGCTGATGACTCCTACAGGAAGAAATAATACTGTTCCTGTAGGAGTTTTTTTATGATTTTGAGAGGGGTTGCTTTTATGGCTATAAGTTTATCAGTAATTTTATTATTGGGATTGCCGGCAAAAAGGGCGTTTGAAAAATTAAGATTACCTGGTTTATTAGGAATGTTAATATTAGGTGTTCTTATTGGACCTCATGGCCTTAATTTACTTCATGAGGATATGCTTCAAATATCATCAGATTTAAGAGGTATTGCATTAATAATTATTTTACTAAGAGCAGGACTTGGACTGAAAAAAGATGATTTGAAGAGTATTGGAGTCCCAGCATTAAAAATGAGTTGTATACCTGGATTTATAGAGGGTTTATTTATTGCATTGGCTTCTGTATATTTTCTTGACTTCACATTTGCTCAAGGAGGAATGCTAGGGTTTATTATTGCCGCTGTTTCTCCTGCTGTTGTTGTGCCATTTATGCTTAAGTTAATGGAAAATAACCTTGGAGCAAAAAAAGGAGTACCAACTTTGATATTGGCTGGAGCAGCTATTGATGATGTCTTTGCTATTACCGTATTTAGTACTTTCTTAGGTTTATATAGTGGTTCTGATACGGGTATAGGTATACAATTACTAAATATACCAATCTCGGTTTTATTAGGTATTATGGCTGGGGTGCTTTCAGGATTTTTACTAATAAGAATTTTTAACAGGTATCATATTCGTGACACAAAGAAGGTACTAATAATACTTGGTTTTTCTATATTACTCAATCAGTTAGAAAGTGTATTAAAGACAAAGTTACAAATAGCATCCCTTTTGGGAGTGATGACTATTGGCTTTATATTAACTGAAAAACTGCCTGATGTAGGTAAGAGACTATCTGATAAATTTAATAAGATATGGGTATTTGCAGAAATATTATTATTTGTATTGGTAGGAGCAGAGGTAGATGTGGGTGTAGCATTAAAGGCAGGTGGAGTGGGAATTATATTGATAATTATTGGTTTAGCAGGAAGAAGTATTGGAGTTGTTATTTCTTTATTAGGCACAGACCTCAATTGGAAAGAAAAATTGTTTTGTGCCATTGCATATATACCAAAAGCAACAGTACAGGCCGCAATGGGTGCAGTACCTTTGTCATTGGGAGTGGTATCAGGAGATGTAATCCTGGCAATTGCAGTATTATCAATATTAATTACTGCACCATTAGGAGCAATTGGGATTCATTATTCAGCAAAAAAGTTGCTAGAATAAAAATTAATATATGTGCTTTGGCTCTTTGGAAATAAGGTTGTTTAATTACGATAAAGTATATTGAATTTTTAGAGTTTATCTATTGCAGTTAAGAGATTTTTGAATATAGGCTATAAAAATAGATGTCATTATAGGTGATTTGTTGTAAAATAAAGGTGTTAATACACATTAGTAGAATGCTGCTTTTAAACTTTGAATTATAAGGAGAAGTCCTATAATGAAAAGATGTATAATGGGCTAGTATAAATTATTCTTTTTATAGTGTGTTGCCAAAAGATTACCTTAGAGGTAAGCAAATAGAAATAGTTAATGGTGACAAAAAGCATAAAGTGTTTGAGGTATTTATGTTTATAGAGAAAATTATTCAAGAAATGAAAGACATCTTTAAAGAAATTCCCTTCGGAATAGATCACATCCTTAAAGTATTGAAAAATGCAGAGGATATAATGGAGGGCGAGAGCATCCGGGAAGAAGAAAAAGAATTGATTAGAATTGTTGCAATACCTCATGACATTGGTGCTGTTGAAGCACAAAGAAAGTATGGTTCTATAGATGGGGTGTACCAGGAAAAAGAAGGACCTGCAGCAGCACGAAAGATACTGGAAAAGGTAGGCTATAACAAAGATGTCGATAGAATATGCTTTATAATAGGCAATCATCATACTCCTTCAAAAATTGATGGGATTGATTTTCAAATACAATGGGAATCAGACTTGTTGGAGAATTTAACTGTAATGGATAAACAAAAACAACAGCAGGAAATAAAGAAATGTATTGAGGAAAATTTTAAGACAAATACAGGAAAAGAAATTGCATATAAACACTTTGTTCTATCTTAAAGAATAAAGAAGCAATATGTTTAAGCCTTATAGGAGCTATGATTCTTTGTTTTGTTCATGATGCGTATAATTTATGCTGGAGAGAGAGACAATGTCAATCAAAAACTTTACAAAGATCAATTAATGGAGATATTGAGACAGAGAAGATGAGCTATGGAAATTATTTGGATTAATATTTTAAGATGAAATAATTAAGTGTCTTATGGAACAATAGGGCAATTATACCGTCTGAATAAATAGGCTATGATATAATAAATAGTATTTTGGCGCATATCTATGATAGGAGAGTGGGACATTGGCAAATAAAAAAGTAAAGCTGACTATAATTATAATGTTCATTTTATTTGGGTTGTTACTTGCAGTTTGGTCCATACAGCCTAAAACGCCGTTAGCTGCACTGGAAAAAGAGTATATGGGTAAACAAGAAAATATACTCAGGTATTCTGAATTAATCAAACAAATAGACATAAGTCCAAAGGAAAGTCTACTCTTTTATTTCAATTGTAACGGGAATATAAATTGTGCAGTTGCAGAAAAAAGGATCACCGGATATAAGATTGTTGATGTTAATGCAGAATTAGCACCATATCGGGAAGACTTGAGGGCAGGATTGTATGGCTCAACTTATGATAAAGGAAATAAGTGGGCTTACTATGGAATTATCTATGATAATTCCGTAGAAAAAATTGTATGGAATGATGCAGAAGGCATAAGGTTTAGTTCATCAAATCTGGACATGGTTTATGCTGTTGGAGATGGAGAATTTAAAGGTAATGAGTATTATCTTTATGATGCTGTTGGCAACGAATTGGAGCATCAAAGGTAAGTTTTGACATTATCCATACAGTTTAGAACCTTCTATTCATCGGAAAAGCCATCGGAATAGGAGCACAAAGATATGAAAAAGGTGGTTTTTGGTGCGGTAATAAGCATTATTATCTTCTTTGTTGGACACTATATTGTTGCAGATATTTTCAATAAACATACGAGAATTAATGCCGGCGATGTACAATCTATAACAATAAATGCGATAACGTTTGAAGCGGAAAGCAACCCAAAAGAAATTGCTGAATTTTTGCAAATATACAATAAAGCAAAGGTATCTAATAAGATTGGTGACACTACTCCTGCATATGGTATTGAAATAAAACTGAAAAACGGGAAAAAGGTTGATATACAAGGAACTACACAGGGGTTTCATTATGTTAATGACGGTGAAAAATCATATATAATATCAAGCGCTGAAATGACTTACTACTTAAAAGATATAGTAAAGCAAAAAATGATTACTGAGAATTAGACAAAAGTTATGCTAAAAATATACATAGAATTATACTAAGATATTATACATACTTGCAGGTGAATATAGTTTGGCAAAGCATGAGTTTGGAATAATTGATTCAGCTGCTTATTGAAAAGGTATCTTATGCAATAAATGAAAATAAATATTTAATTCACTATGGAATATAGGAATTTTATATATGATACGAATATGCATATGAATAGGGGGACTTGTTACGAAAAAATTATATTTGTTTTTGCTTATCATATTGTTGATGACTTTCTTTTCCTCTTGTTCTGCTAAGGAGTATGAAAATTTTCAAGAACTAAATAGCGGTTCAAAGTTACAGCGGGGTGACATAATTTATTCTTTTTATAGTGCGTTGCCGAAAGATTCCCTTAGAGGTGAGCAAATAGGTATAATTGATGGTGACAAGAAGCATAAAGTGTTTGAGGTAAAAGGCTTTTCATCCGATGAATGGATTATAGAATATTACGATGTAACAATGTCGGTTTATAGTTTATATAAAGCAGATACAGTGACCGAAATTCCTGAAGAATTTAGATAAAGAATTGTGAGGTAAAATATGCCGGAAAAAACTTTAACAATGAAATTATTAAAAGGGAAATATGGGGTTTGCAGGCTAGACAAAACTGATTTGATTCCTGAATGGGCACAAAATAGCGACTTTATCTCTATTACAAGAACATTAGATGAACTATCAATTGTCTGTACTGAAGAGAGTATTCCTAATCATATCAAGTGTGAGAAAGACTGGAGAATTTTAAAGATTGAAGGACCATTAGACTTTTCACTGATTGGGATACTTGCTAAAATCAGTACAGTATTAGCCAAAAAGAAAATAAGTATATTTGCTGTTTCTACTTATGACACAGACTATATTCTTGTAAGAAACAAGGATATCAATAGTGCGGTAGAGGCATTGGTTGATGAAGGATATGAGATTATGGGTTATACTAACCCTGCATTTTGAGGCATGACTTGCAGTGTATGATACAAGTACTCCCAAATAATAATTTGTAAACAGGGGAAGAATGTTGATTTGTTTTTTTGGAACAATAAGTCAATTTGCCCGTCTATCTATATAAATATAAACTTTGAAAATAAAGGAATAGTATGATGATGAATAAAAAATTGATTATTGTAATCTGTGTATTAGTTCTTGGATTTTCGGCAGTTATGTTATTTGGTACATTAGGGAGAAAACCTTTTGCAAAATTATCTGCCAATGAAATCGTATCTGCGGAATTGTTCATTGTACCACCTGATGAAACTATAATCCTGACCGATAAACAAAACATTTCTGAATTGACGGATATTTTAAATGAAATTACTATTTATCGGGAAGATGATTCAGGAAGAGAGTATGAAGGTCAATTAGTGCAGGTAACGATTATATTAAAAAACGGTGAAACACATATTATTGGAGAGTATAATCCATTCCTGTTTTTAAATGGAAAATGCTATCGTACAAAGTACGAGCCTTGCCAGAAACTTAATGCCTTCGGGAACCGAATTTTAAAAGAGCAGTGATTCTATTTGTTTGCTTTCTGACTGAAATATACAGTAGGGAAGGACTTTTCAGGTGCCAATGACATCAATAAAATTAAATTGGTTATTTTTTCGTAATCAGAATTATGTACTATAATGAATTTTAGACATATTAATACTGAAGAAAGGAGTAATTATGGATAATAATAAACATTTTTGTACATGTGCCGATTTGAGTTGTAAGTTGAATCCCCATAACAATGCTAAAGGATGCGACCTTTGTGTAAAGAAAAATCTAAATGCAAGAGAAATTCCAAGTTGTTTTTTCAGATTAATCAATAATGATTTATCTGAACTCAAAGAGTTTACAATTGAAAGTTTTGTTGACTTTTATATTAAGAATAAGAAACCGTAATTTAAGTATTTGTATGAAACGGTGATTAAATATTTGCGTTAAGCATGTATTCAAGTTTCATAATTCTTTTAACCTTTGATTGCATACCACAAAAACTTGTTACGAATAATAATTATTGTTAATAATAGAAAAACATGTTAGGATCATGGCGAAAGTAGGGTAGAAAGCTTTATTTGAACTATATAAAAAAATAAAAACCAACTCCGTAATGATGAACTTTAATCTATAAAAATGAAGTTCGTTCCAAAATCCTGTAGTAGGTGTAGGAAGAAATCTTAATTTACTGCGGGATTTGCTTTTTTATTGAGAGAAATGGATATTGGGTAAAGGGTTAAGATTATTAGATTCAGATAGTAAGAAATAAGGACAAAGGTAATGATTTCAAAATGACTTTATCGTTTATACAGGAGGGATTTTCTTGGAAAAAAACGTTGCATGGTACATAGATAAGAAGATTGAAAGAACAATAGAGGGATTAAGAAAACGCAACATGGAAGGATATGTTGTTAATAATGAAGTAGAATTGATCCAATTGTTAACAAAACTAATTCCTCACAATTCTTTAGTAGGAGTAGGAGATTCTATGACGCTTTTTGAAACAGGAGTAATAGATTTTCTTCGTAAAGGTAATTTCATTTTTCTTGACAAATATAGAAATGGTATAACAAGTGAAGAAAAAGGGAGTTATATATAAAAAACTTTTCTGCTGATACCTTTATGTGTAGTACAAATGCTATAACCGAAAGTGGTGAATTGTATAATATTGATGGTAATGGAAGTAGAGTTGCACCTATGCTATATGGACCTGGACAGGTGATTTTAGTTGTAGGTGTCAATAAAATAGTTCGTGACATTGAGGAAGCGGAAAAAAGAGTTAGACAATATGCAGCTCCAATAGATGCAAAAAGATTGGGCAAGGATACACCTTGCACTACTTTAGGCTACTGCATAGATTGCAAAAGTCCAAATAGAATATGTAATGATTTTGTAGTCATTAAGGGTCAATTTATCAAAGGCAGGATAAAAGTAATTATTGTTAGAAAACATCTTGGGTATTAGCAATTTGGTCTATACAATCCCATAGTAAATTCTACAGAAATCCTGTTCTACTGCCGCCCAAATAATACTATATTGGCTATTGGATAAATGTATGATAGAATATCTACATCATACGGTAACTATAACGCATAATCAGGTAAATGGGACATAGTTTTAGTAAGTTATTGTAAATTCTTATTGTTATTCCAGTATCGTCATTAATTATGAAAGCAAATTAGTTTATTTATGTATATGCAGTCCTTGTAAATAGCACCTATCTGGCAAGAAAGATGTAATATATGTCGAGATAATGATTCCAGCACTCTGTGCCTCGGTAGCAGAACACAGAACTGGTTCCACTGTATTATCTGGCTGATGCTGAAGCTTTCAATTACAGAAAGGGATAAATCATTATTTATTATTGAGGTGACTCTATGTATCCTAGAATTTATTTGGCAGCTGACAACTGTGTATTTTACAAAAGATGGACAGATCCTGATGAATGGGCACGCAAGTTTAAGGAACTGGGGATTGAATATATTGAGGCCAGTGCTGACACAGAATTAGATCCTCTTTATATGGGACCTGCATATTTATATGCTTGGGTTCAAAAAGTCAAGGAAGCGGAGATAATGCACGGAGTAAAAGTTTGCAATTTGTACTCTGGACATGGAACTTATACCACATTGGGGCTTACGCATTCTGATGCCCGTGTTCGCCGGCACATGGTTGAAAATTGGTTTTTTCCGATGATTAGAATTGCCGGTGAACTTAATTGTGGTATGGGATTTTTTACACATGCAGTGAAGCATGAAGTACTGCAAAGTGAAGAACTATATAACCAATACGTAGATATATTGGTGGATATTCTGGTGGAGCTCAATCAATATGCTGCAATAGTTGGCTGTGAAAGTCTTTCAATAGAGCTGATGTATACACCGCATCAGTATCCGTGGAGACAGAAAGATGTTCGTGAACTGTTGAAGCGTGTAACACAGAAAAGTGGAAGGGATTTTTATTTTACGGATGATGTCGGACATCATCATGTGAAGTTCCAAAGGGCAACAAAGGAGCAGTTTATGGAAAGCAACGGTACAAACCTGTGGCTTGGCACTGACTTAGCATATGAATTAGCACGGCGTTTTGGAAAGGATGCATGGTCTCAGATCACGGAAGAAATGGATAAGGTACCTCATCTGTTTGCAACGAGGGAAGATGGGGATTGTTATGATATGTTGCGAAAATTTGGTTGCTACAGTCCAATCATCCATTTGCAACAGACCAATGGCGCTCAATCTATACACTTGCCGTTTACAGAAGCAGAAAACAGTAAGGGCATCATCACTCCGGAAAAAGTGCTTCAGGCTCTGAAAGAAAGCTATGACATGCCATATGAAGAAGGAATGCCGGAAAAGTGTCAGGAAATATATTTAACTCTGGAGATATTCTCTCAAACCACTTCAATTATGAATCAGGTCTTGAATGATTACGCAGAAAGTGTTCACTATTGGAGGAGGTATATTCCTCAGGATGGTTTGCCGTTGGATCAACTGCTGCAATAATGGAGGCTGATGCAATGTGAGTTGAAAGAGTATTGGCGTTCGAATTAGGTATCAGCAGAGGTCGTGGCATTATTGACGTATTTGATGGCAATAGATTAAGGCTTGAAGATGCCGGCCGTTTTACGAATAGTCCAAAGTTATTGGAAGAAAAAGGAAACTTTGCAAGTGCTAACTGATTTTATTGTGTAAGGAGTGAAAAAGATGTTGATTCCTATAAGTGTCGAAGGTAAAAATATTAAAACCAGAGATACTGAGATTAGTAATTCGACCTTCAAAGATTTAGAATTAAAGGAAGAGGATATCGAAGAGTTCCTTAGAAAAAACATTGGGACATTATTTGGTGAAGAAGAGAGTCTTTTAATAGTAGGACAGCAAGTTATGCTAAAATAAAGTAGCCGGATGTTTTAGTTAATAAAATGTTCTCAAGATATATTGAAAAGCATAAAGAAGAGTTTGAATTAGGGGATTTAACTCCTGCCGAGAAAGGAAAAAGAATAATAAATGATTTTCTAATAAGCAATAATTCTATAAAAACATTCAACCAAAAGCAAAGAATAGTATTAGTGGCATCATCATTTGACAATCAAACGCTATCTGCTGTTGCTTGGCTAATATCAAATAATGTCGATATCAGTTGCTTTAGTATCATGCCATTAAAGATAAACAACCAGGTGTTTTTACAGGTTGACAGAATTCTTCCTCCTCCAAGTATAGACGGTTTTTATGTTGATATAGAAGATAAAAAGGAAGCTGGAGTAGAAAGAAACTCTACCGATATTATCAGAACCAATCTTCCCAGGATGCCTAAATTGTTCGAATGGGGGCTGCTGAAAAAAGGTGATAAGATATATATAAAAAATCATGATAAGGAAGAATCAATGGCTGAAGTTATCGACCAGAGATTAATTAACTACAAAGGCAAAAAGATTACCTGTAATCAGTGGGGACAGGATGTAACTGGGTGGTCGTCAGTATGTATCTATGAATGGGCTATAAAGTTGGATTGTGACAGAACGTTAGATAATTTATGAAGGGAGAAACTCCGGGAACTTGATAACGGGGAATAGTTAACGGTGATGCTCCCTTTTTACTTTGATTTTTACTTCTGCAATGATATTATAGATAACTGAAAAAGCATCATTTCGTGTTTGTATTTGCTATTCAAAACTTATGAGACAGAGGATAAAAATGAAAAATAAATATTATAAAGGTAAATATTATATTGAAAATTATGATAATAGAATTTATTATACTTTAGTCAAAACCAAAAGGAAAACATTGGGATAATTGTTGACATAAATGGTGAAGTAAAGGTACATGCACCTTTATATGTTAGTGACAGGCAAATCTGTGAGGTAGTGCAGAAAAAGGCAGATTGGATTATAAAAAAAGTAAATGAAATATCAGAAAGAAATTCAAAGTTGATAAACAGGCAGTTTGTCCATGGGGAAAAGCTTCTGTACCTTGGAAAAGAATATAGCCTTATGATAGTGGAAAAGGATTTATGCAAGCCTGAGGTACTTATCCGGGAAGATACTATGACAGTGTATATATCTAAGGGATTATCTGAGGAGAGCAGGAAACAGGCAATAAAAGAGGCATTAGTAAAATGGTACAGACAACGTTTTGCTGATATTGTTAAGGAAAGACTTGATGAGTATTCTGTGCAACTCAAAGCGGCTCCCTGCAAAGTGGTTATCAAAGACCAGAAAACCAGGTGGGGGAGTTGCAGTAAAAAGGGAAATATTAATTTAAACTGGAGATTGATTATGACTCCCATTGAAATAATTGATTACGTGGTTGTGCATGAACTATGCCACTTGAAAATAATGAACCATTCGAAGGACTTCTGGAATCTTGTTGAGTCTATCCTGCCAGACTATTATGAAAGACGGAAGTGGCTGAAAGTAAACGAAAACAGATTGGTAATTTAGTCTATTGCAAATTAACCACAATAATGTATATTTAAGTATTGCTTTTTTCAGGAAGAGTATATATAATACAATTATTGAAGCCTTTCAATAAATCATGGAGGTTTTAATGGTTACTTTAGTAGACGTAGCAAAAAAAGCTGGAGTGTCGCTGGCCACAGCTTCTTATGCAATGAACGGAAATAAAAAAATTAAAGAAGAAACCAGACAACGTGTACTAAAAGCGGCCGAAGAAATAGGCTATGTTCCTAATGCTATAGCCAGAGGCCTTTCAGCTAAAAGGACAAAAACCATTGGGTTAGTCGCTTCAAATATAAGCATGCCATTTTCTTCTGAGGTTATCCAGTGTTTAGAAAAGGATATTAGAGAAAGAGGTTATAACCTGCTTCTCGGAATATCCAGAGATAATTTGGAACTTGAAAAGAAAATTATCGAAGACTTTAGGGAAAGAAGAGTAGATGGAGTTATTATTTCTCCTGGGCATGATAGTATAACTGTTAATAAAGAAACTGACATTTCACATATTCACCTCTTAAAAAGAAGCAATATACCATTTATATTTATTAATGCTTTTTACCCTAATATAAAGGCAAGCTATGTTATAACTGACCTGGAGGAGGGAAGCTATAAATTAACTTCATATCTTATACAAAAGGGCTATAGAAAAATAATTTTCTGTGTTAGCAAGATGCAGCATTATTTTTCTTATATAAGATTTCAGGGCTATAACAGAGCATTTAACGATATTGGGATTAATATTGAAAAAAATGACCCTATGATAGTAGAATGCGGCGATTACAGCTTCCATTCTGCATATGAAACAATTAAAAGATGGCTTGAAAATAATGATTTGCCCGATGTCTTTACTGCATTGAATGATACCATGGCTTTAGGTATATTAAAAGCCTTAAATGAAAAAGGGATACGAGTTCCAAATGATGTAAAGCTTGCAGGATATGATGATATAACATATCCTACTGTATCTGATATTTCATTAACGACAGTTAGAATTCCAATCAGTGAAATTAGTGCCAAGACTGTTGAAGTCCTTATTTCAAATATAGAAGGTGGTAACCGCACTATGCAAAAGATATTATTGGAACCCGAATTGATTTTGAGAGATTCAGTGTAAATTTCCAAAAAAAATTTAAAAAAAGAAGGACTTTTTGTTTTAATGTAGAATATATAATAATTGAAACCTTTCACTAACATAATAGTATTAAAGTTTATTAGGAAAATGTCTGAAAAACAATATATTAATGCAATTTAAACCATGTATATGCTCTATGTATTATATATATATATCGATATTACTTTTAATAATATGCCATGTAATCTGAGCAAATCTTTATCTATTTCACTAACGGTTAAAAGTAGCAGTAATAGGTAGATAAAGATTTAAAATTTAAGCGCTTCACATAAAGTAATTAAAATATTAGCTTTCCAGCATTAATGGGAAGTTAGTATATAATGCAATAAATTTAAAGTATTAAGGAGGAAAGAGTCATGAAAAAAGTCATATGTATTCTTCTTAGTATGCTGATGATTTTGTCCTTATTTACAGCATGTGGAGCAAAGAATGGCAATGGGTCAAAATCCTCAGAGTCGAGCACAAACCAAGATGCATCAAAGGGCGAAGCACAAAAGAAGGAAGAAAGCAAAGAACCAGTTACTATTAATGTGATTCATTGGAGAAGTGAAGACGCTGAGGTATACAGAGAGTTAAACAAAATGTTTGAAGATGCGAATCCCGGTATTAAAGTTAATATGGAAATCACTTCTTCGTCAAATGACGACTATTATGGAGTATTAAAAACAAGATTAATGGGTGGAGGAAAAGACCTGGATGTATTTGCTACACATCCTGATGCCCACTTTAGAGAATATGCACAAGCAGGAGCTTTTATTGACTTAACGAATGAACCTTTCCTGAAGGAAATTAATCCTGGACTGCTTACGGTAGGTACATACGAAGGTAAGGTATATGTAATTCCACAGTGCAATAATGTAGAAGGTTTATTCTATAACAAAGATATATTTAATAAGTATGGCCTGTCAGTTCCTACTACATGGCCTGATTTTATAAACACATGCCAGGTATTAAAAGACAATGGAGTTGAGCCAATAAGCATAGGGCTTGCAGATGGATGGACTTCAGTGTGGATAACTATCCAGCTGCTAAACCAGGTACTTGATTGGGATTATTTCCCGAAACTTCAGGCCGGAGAAGTTAAGTTTACAGATCCTGTATGGGTTGAGATACTTACAGGTATTCAAGAACTTGGTACTAAAGGTTTCTTCCAGAAGAATGCCGTTGGTACAAAGTATGAACAATCCATCACTTTATTTGCTCAAGAGAAAACTGCCATGCTAGACAGTGGAACCTGGTCAATTGGTACTATAGTTTCACAAAATCCGGATATTAATATGGGATACTTTATAATGCCATATCCAAAGGAAGGGGTTGAAGTTAAAGCAAACCTTGCACCTTCACAGAGCTTTGGAGTTGGAAGCAAGTCGGAACATCAAAAAGAAGCATTAAAATATCTGGAATTTTTATGCAGCAAGGAAGCGCAGGAGATATATGGAAATTCAACTGGCCAGTTGGTTGCTAATGTAAATGCAAAGTTATCAAGTCCTATATTAGATGAAGTTACTAAGCTTTCACAGAATGCTTCTACTTCACCCCATTATAATTGTACTGAACCTAAGATATCAGATGGAATATTGTTTGAACTGGGTGCAAAAGCAATATTAGGTGAGAAAATTGAGAATATTTTGAATGATGCCCAAAAGCAAGTTGACGCGTTAATAAACTAGCAATTAATCAACTAAAATCATCATGTTGGAGGGTAATAGCAATTACTCTCCAATATGATGGTTTGCGATATAAGAGCAGGAAGGGTGTGTTATAATAAATGAACCTGTTCAGTAACAAAGTCAGAACGCTGATTAAAAACAATTTGGAATATCTGCTTTTTATTATACTTCCTATTTTGGTGTATATAATATTCTTTATTCTCCCGAATGCATATTCATTTTATTTAAGCTTATTCAGGTGGAGCGGGCTTGATGAAATGAAGTTTGTCGGACTTAGAAATTTTATTGAAATGTTTACAATTGGAAATTCCTTTATTACTGCTTTAAAGAATACTGTCATTTATACTATAACTGTTACAATAGGACAAAATGTACTTGGCCTTCTTATAGCCGTATTAATATATAAAAATTCAAAATTTCATAATATCCTGAGAACGGTATATTTTCTTCCAGCCATTTTTTCTTCCGTTGCAGTAGGATTTATATGGGGATTTATTCTTGATCCTAATCTTGGAATAGTAAATAATTTTTTGTATTTAATAGGGCTTGATTCTCTTGCAAAGGCATGGCTGGGAGATCCCCAAATAGTAATGTATGCAATTGCTTTGGTACATATATGGGTAGGAATAGGATATTCCATGATATTGTTTATAACCGGTATCCAGCAAATACCAGATGAATTGTACGAATCAGCCGACATCGAAGGTGCAAATAAATGGCAGTCTTTTGTGTATGTAACTCTTCCGCTCCTTAAGTCCACAGTAATGGTATTGGTAGTCCTGACGACAATTGGTTCTTTTAAAGCCTTTGATTATGTTTTTATATTGACCGGAGGAGGTTCGGCAGGTCAGGCTGATGTGCTGGCGACTTTAGTTTTTAAGGAAGGATTTACATATAGCCGCTTAGGATATTCATCTGCTGTAGCTGTCATGCTTTTATTTATTGTTTCAATTATTTCATTTTGTCAGATGTATTTATTAAGAGATAAAGAATGAAAGGGGGTAGCGTAAATGAGGGTACGTCATGGTATCGGTTTTTATATTTTTAAATACGTGGTAATTATACTAATGCTATGCTTCATCTTTTATCCGGTTTTTATAGTAATTATTTCCTCATTTAAGAGCAGCCCTGAAATCTTAAACAATGTTTTTTCTTTACCTGGTAAAATAGGGTTTGAAAATTATGCGAGAGCATGGGTTGAGGGTACTCTTTATATGTTTTATGGCAACAGCATTATTATTACTTTTATTTCAGTAGTGCTAATAACGCTGTTTGCAAGTTTTCTGGCGTTTGCTATATCACGGGAAGATTTCATTATTAAAAAGCTGATTTATTTTGTGTTTATAATTGGAATAGCAGTTCCTTCTCAGGTTGGAATTATTCCTGAGTATCTGTTAATGGCCAGGTTAAATATATTAAATACCAGAATCGGATTAATACTGGTATATGTAGCTTATGGCTTACCATTCGCTGTTTTTATAATGTATAACTTTTTCAGGAAAATACCAAAGGAAATTCAGGAATCTGCAGTAGTTGACGGTTGCGGTAATTTCCGCATGTATTACAATATTATCATGCCTTTGTCCCCTTCAGTAATTACAACGGTAATTATATTCAGTCTTGTATGGGTATGGAATGACATGTTTTTCCCACTGATATTAATCAAGTCAAGAGAGTTGAAAACTTTGCCATCCGGGCTGCTTGGATTTAGAGGGGAGTTTACAACAGATTTTTCAACTATGTTTGCAGGAGTTGTTCTGGTGTCTATTCCAATAACTGTTGCCTATCTTTTGTTGCAAAAGAAGTTTGTAGAGGGTATGACAGCAGGAGCAATCAAAGGTTAAACGGCAAAAGTTATGTTTATACAAAAATTTATTAAACAATAGTACAGTTTAGGAGGAATTGTTATGTCTAAAATGGGACGTATAGCTGTTACAAACAAGGATGGAAGTTTTGAATTCAGAAACTGCCCGGTATTACCGGTAAAGGATGACGAGATGCTTATAGAAGTTGCTATATGCAGTATTTGTGGAAGTGATATTCATTTTTCAGAAGTGTCGGATTTTTATCCAAGGGCATTTGGCCATGAAATTGCCGGTAGAGTTGTTGATATCGGTAAGAATGCACATAATACGATAAAATCAACTGAAAGAATTAATATAGGAGACCGTGTTGTAGTTTATCCTGCAGCTCCCTGTGGGAACTGTTACTGGGATACATATTACGGAGCAAATCATACCTTTATTTGTACAGATACAAAAGACAATAGGACTTTTGAAGATTATCCTTACTTCATAGGGGGATTTTCTGACTATTATAATGTTGCCCCGGGAATGTGGCTTACAAAAATACCTGATGATCTTTCATGGGAGGAAGCAGTACTGGTTGAGCCTTTAAGTATAGCAATAAGAGCTGTGGAGAAAGGAACTTCCCTTCCGGCATGGAAGAATGAGCAGACTTTGGCTTTTGGTGGGACAGTTGCTGTGCTGGGTTCTGGAGGCGTTGGGGTACTTACTGCTGCAGCAGCTAAGGTGGCCGGAGCAGGTAAAGTAATTCTTGTAGGAGCTCCCAAAAACGCATTGGAAAAAGCTTTGAGCGCAGGAGTAGCTGATGTTATTGTAGATATTGAAGAGAAAAACAACTCGAAAGAAAGAATTGAGTACATAAAGAGCCTGACAAAACATAACATTGGCGTAGATATGGTTTTTGAAGCAGCAGGATCACCACAGGCATTTTCTGATGCTTTGGATATGGTAAGAAGGTTGGGAACTGTAGTAGAATTAGGATGCTTTGTAGATACCGGTGAAACTATACCAATAAACGTGGCTTCTCAAATTACTCAGAAGGATGTGACAATATTTGGGTCATGGTGTCAGGCACCACAGACTTTTGAAAAGGCAGTTTTAACGCTGCAATCAACCCGGAAGCTAATTAAATGGAAAGAGTTAATTACCACTTTCCCTCTCGATGAAATACAAACAGCCTTTGATTTAAGCAAGGGCAGAAATAAGCAAAATATTAAAAATGCTGTAACAGGTCCGGCATATAAATAAACTCATTTATTGCATAAGGTTAAGTTCAGAAGGGAGAAGGTAAAATGAAAGCAGCATTCATGAAATCTCCGTTTGAATTTGAAGTGAGAGATGTAAATTTAAGAAACATAAAGCCAGATGAAGTGCTGGTAAAGGTAAAAGCTTGCAGTGTATGCGGGCATGATATGATTTTAGCAGCTTCAGGCACGGATAAATGGCAATCCTTTGGACATGAGATATCAGGTGTGGTGGAAGAAGTAGGTAACCTGGTACACAATGTAAAAAAAGGAGATAAGGTTGTACTTGAGAGCGGAACATTTGACCGTTATTCAGATAATTCCAGAAATGGGCGTGTGGATCTGGATAATAAAGGCCCCAATTTTTGGATGAAAGAAGGCGAAACCATGGGGTTTGCCGAGTACATAATAGTACCCAATGAAGTTTGTGTAAAATTTGATGGTATTTCTTTTGAAGAAGCCAGCATTGTGGAACCTTTGGGTGTAGCTCTTGATTTAGCAAAGACAGCCAGCATTAAATTAAATAATGATGTTTTGGTTATCGGCTTAGGACCCATTGGTTTAATGGCAGCAAAACTAGCGAGAGCCATGGGTGCCCGAAAAGTATATGGATGTGAGTTTTCTTATTCAAAAGCAAAGCTGGAGTTAGCGAAAAAATGGGGAATAGGTGAACTTATATACACAGATAAACAAAAATTAAATGAATTCAAATTTGCACGCGGGGGTGTTGACAGAGTACTTATAACGGCACCACCAAGAACTATACCTGATGCGATAAGCGTAAGCAATGTTGGAGGCATTATTGCGTTTCTTGGTATTGATTATGGACCTGGAGGTCTTGTTACTTTTGATTCTAATGAATTCCATGTTAAGAAGCTGCAACTAAGGTCATCTTTTGCTTCACCGGCTCTATATTTTCCTGAATGCATAGACCTTATTAAATCAGGAGTTGTGAACACTAAAGAATTAATAACCAATACATTTAAACTGGAAGATATTAATAAGGCAATTAATGAGTTTAAAGAAGATAAAGAAAATGGGATTAAAGCTGTAATGATAAATGATTAAAGACATGTAAGGGGGTATTGATTTGAAACCTGGATTTGGGATAGTTGGATGCGGTAATATATCACGCTTTCACTTTGAAGGGCTTGAAAAAGCCGGTGCCAATATAGTGCATATTTCAGATATTAATGAAGAAGCAGCCAAACCGTGGGTGGACAGATTCGGTGCCAAGTTTTCAAAAGATTATAATAAATTGATTGAAGACCCGGATGTGACAGTTGTAAGTATACTGACGGGAAGCAAATTTCATAAGGATATATCATTAAAAGCAATAGCAGCGGGAAAAGATGTCATATGTGAGAAAACAATGATGGATAGTGCAGACGAAGCAGAAGAAGTGGCAAGAGTTGTTAAAGATTCCAATGTATTATTCTTTACGGCTTTTATGAAAAGGTTTTTCCCCGCAGTAATAAAAGCAAAGGAAATGCTTCCGTCATTAGGCAGGCTTTTTAGTGCGCAGATAAGAACATATCAGGCCTGGGGAGATTTTTATAAATCAAATGAGCTGGGTGATTATGGGTTTGTTGTTGGCAATTATGGCGGAGCTATTATTAAATGTGCCGGCAGCCATATGATTGATATGACTGTTAATTTGTTGGGCAGGCCTGACAGTGTTTATGCAAATGTTGACTATGTGCCCGGCACTTCATTTGACAGGAAAGCTACAGCGCTTTTTGAATATAATGATGGTATGATTGTGAGCTTTGAAGCGGCTGCTCATCCGTTAAAGAAAATTGGGTATGAGAGAAATTCCTGGGATGAGTATATTCAGATTAATGGAGTCAACGGCCGCTTAGAATTATATACAGTTATGTGGGATTATCCGGAGAGAAATGGCGTTCTGTTGGTACATTACGACAATGAAAAAGAGGCTTCCACTGAATACAGGTTCGATCCTGTAAATCCTTTCGATCTTGAAATGAAGTACTTTTACGAATGTTTAAAGAAGAGAGAACAGGGAAAGCCTGACGTAATCGATGGTTTCAACGTTGATGTTGTTATTGGGACAATGGTGGAATCAGCAAAACAAAAGAGATCTCTGCCAATTGACTGGAGAGGGCTCTAAAATGACAAAAAAAGAGCGGGTATTGTGTGCAATAAACCATAAGGAAGCTGACAGGGTTCCAAAAGGAGAAATATGGGTAGACGGGAACCTTGCAAATAAGTTGCTGGGAAAGGAATACCCCCTTGACTACCAACACTTTGAAAGGGATAAGGAAGTAAGAGAACTTTTGAAAATGGATCTGGTGAATGTTGGAGACTGGCCTTCTGAAGAGATTGGTATTGATAGCAGAGGAAACAAAAAATATAAAAGTAATTACGGATATGAATATATATGCAGCGGCAAGAGTAAACGCATAATTAAACCACCAATTGATAGTATAGAAGATGCTGATAAATATAAGATCCCCGATATAAAAAAAGTATCGGCATCAATAATTAAAGATTTTTCAAGCAAGACTGACTTCTTTGTTTTTGCGCAGATAAGCGGGCCGGTAAGCACACTTGATGAGATGTTCCCCATGGAAGTCTTTATGGTTTATTGCCTTACCAATACCAAAGAAATGAAAATCATTGGGGAACGAGTTATAGAATATGAAATAATGAAAGCCAGGCTATTTATTGACAACGGTGCTGACGCGATACTCGTAACCGACGATATTGCGTTCAACACCGGAGTGTTTCTTCCACCTAAAATAATGGATGAATTAGTATATCCCTTCTACAAGTTTATAGTCAAAGAAATAAAAAAGTACAAAGATATTCCTGTGTTTTTTCATTCTGATGGTAATTTAAACAGTGTAATGGACAAGATCATTGAGTCAGGATTTGATGGAATTCATTCGCTCCAACCATCAGCGGGAATGGAAATTTCAGAAATAAAAAAGCAATACGGCAGTGATCTCTGCTTAATGGGAAACATTGACCTGGATTACATACTGACTTTTGCAGAACCTTGTGAAGTAGAAAAAGTAGTTAGGAAGACAATAGACGCAGCAGCTGACGGTGGAGGGTTTATACTCAGTAGTTGTAACTCACTTGTAGATGCCGTGACAGTTGAAAACGCACTTGTAATGTATATGACAGCTCATGATTATGGACTATATAAAAAATAAAAAACGAAATAATCCAAAGATAAAAGACAAGGGGAATGGTAAAAATGGAAAAAGAAATACAAGTTGTGGTAGCGGGCCACATTTGCATTGATATTATACCGGAATTTTTAGATAATATGAAAAGAAATATGCAGGATATATTTGTTCCGGGCAAGCTGATAAATATGGGAAAAGTAAATGTATCAACCGGGGGGCCTGTTTCCAACACCGGAATAGCATTGTCAACTCTGGGTATCAATACCAAGCTTATGGGCAAGATAGGCAGGGATTTTTTTGGAAACGGCATTGTAAACCTTTTAGAGAAAAGGGGCCTACATGACGGAATGATAATGATTGACGGTGAAGATACATCCTACACAGTTGTTGTGGTACCTCCTGGATTTGACAGAATATTTCTTCACAATCCCGGAGCAAATGATACTTTCAGTGCTGATGATATTGATTATGAGTATGTAAGTAAGGCAAAATTATTTCACTTTGGATACCCGCCTCTTATGAAAAACATTTACAGCAATAATGGTGAAGATCTTGTAAAAATTATGAAAAAAGTTAAGGAATTAGGAGTGACAACCTCTCTTGATATGTCCCTTCCCGACGTTTCATCAGACTCGGGAAAAGTTGACTGGGAAGAAGTGCTTAAGAGAACCCTTCCATATGTTGATATATTTATTCCAAGCGTTGAAGAAACCATGTTTATGCTCAGACGGGAAGATTTTGATTATCTGAATGAGAAATCCAACGGACATGATATTTTAGAAAATCTCGACATAAACAAGCTTCAGCTTTTAGGGGATAAGCTTATATCGTATGGAACCAAGATAGCAGTTATTAAATGCGGGGTGAAAGGCTTTTATATCAGGACTCAAGGCAAGGATATATTGAATGATATGGGAAAAGCAAAACCTCGGGATATTGATAACTGGAGTGAAAGGGAACTCCACGAAGAGAGTTTTTATGTTCCCAATGTTGTATCTGCTACAGGTTCCGGCGATAGCAGTATAGCAGGTTTTCTGGCTGCACTGTTAAATGGAAAGACAATTGAAGAATCAATAAGGATAGCTTGTGCTGTTGGCGGACAGAATGTTCAGGTGTTTGATGCTATAAGCGGAATAAAAAGCTGGGATGAAACAATTAAAATGATAAATGGCTGGAGCAAAAACAGATTGACCATATCAGGCGATTACTGGAAGTATGACAACGATAAAGGAGTATGGGTTGGAAGAATGGATAGGAGTGTAAACTAATGGATAGTAGAAAAGAAAAGGGATACATTGTTCCTCATACTCACTGGGATAGGGAGTGGAGATATCCAATTTGGCAGAGCAGAATGATGCTTGTCAGGTTTATGGATGAGTTGCTGGATATCCTTGATACAGATGATAAATACGCTTCTTTTGTACTTGACTCCCAATGTGTGGCATTAGAAGACTATTTTGAAGTAAGGCCTGATAAAAAAGAAAAAGTATGCAAATACATAAAGGAAGGCAGAATATCAGTAGGCCCGTGGTATACTCTTCCTGATCTTTATCCTGTAGACGGAGAGTGCCTTGTAAGAAACTTGCTTAAAGGTATTAGATACTCGAAAAGCCTGGGCGGTTATCTTAAAGTCGGATATAACACATTTGGGTGGGGACAGACTGCCCAGTTTCCTCAAATATATAAAGAATTTGGTTTTGATGTGGTAATTACTGCAAAAAATGTTTCTAAATCCAGGGCGCCTGAAAGTGAGTTTATCTGGGAGGCACCGGACGGGACAAAGGTGCTTGCTACACGGCTTGGTGAACATGCCAGGGCGAATTTCTTTATGAATGCATACATACCAATATTATATGGCAAGTACTATTTGAGTGATGAATACAGATTTGAATGGGGTAAGACCGGGCTTAGCTATCACCAGGCAGATGAAGCCGGTTTCTACAATGACCATATTTGCATTGAAGACAAGGGATATATTCACCATGATATTGTTAAAGAAGCTGTCTCAAAAGCTTGGGAAGGAACGAATGACACAACTGTTAAATCGTTGAGGCTCCTTATGAACGGAAGCGATTTTTCCACACCACAGCCCAAACTGACCGAGATAATTGAGAAGGCCAACGAAGTTTTCAATGATAAGGAATTTATTCACACCAAGTTGGAGGATTATACCGACGAACTAAAAAAACTGGTGGATTACTCCAAACTTAAGGTTGTGAAAGGAGAGTTAAGAGATGGCCCGGCAAGTGCCTGTTCAAGTAATGCACTTGCAACAAGGTATTATATTAAGAGTCTGAACAGAAAGGTTCAAAACTCGCTTATACTTACGGCAGAGCCTCTTTCTGTAATGGGACTTCTTGCAGGAATTGTCTATCAGAAGGAGTTTATTGACATTGCAATAGAGTATATGTTGAAATCTCAGGCTCACGATTCCATTAACGGAGTTACACAGGACAAGACGGCAGATGATACTGTTTATAGATTAAAACAAGCACTTGAAATCAGTGATGTCGTAATTAACAATGTATGTAGTGAGCTGCTTAAACAGATTAACTCCTCAACCTTTAATGAGAATGATATTCTGCTTATAGTCGTCAATCCTTTACCTATGGAGAGAGAGGAAATAATTAAGGTATATATTGATATACCAAAGGAAATGAACGTATGGGAATGTGAGATTGAGGACTGTGAAGGAAATAAAGTCCCGGTACAATTTGTCTCAAGGCAGGAAAAGGTTGTTCCTGTTCATGATTTTAATTCCAGGCCATGGCCATTTTACATTGACAGGCATTGTCTGTATATGGATACCGGAACATTACCTCCTTGTGGTTATAAGGTGTTTAAAGTTATACCCAAATCTACATTCAGCAGGAACATAGTTTTTTGGCCTGAGATGCGCAAGAGTGAAGGAAATGATATTCTTAAGCATCCAAATATTTTAGAGAATGAATACCTTAAAGTAAAAGTCAGGGAAAATGGCACTGTAGATATACTTGAAAAAGAGAGCGGAAGGCTGTTCAGCCAGCTTAACTATTATGAAGACACGGGGGATTGTGGCGACTACTGGGTATACTATCCTCCATACCATAACAAGACATATAATAGTTTAGGATGTAAGTCGGAGATATGGGTGGAAGATAATGGACTGCTCAGTGCAACCATAGGCACAAAAATAAAAATGAATGTACCTTCTCATGCATATGTACCTGAAAACGGCATAAGGGGTGAAAGTAGAAGAAGCATTGAGATGACGGAACTGCAGATTATTACACGCTATACTTTGGTGCGTGGCAGCAGAAGATTGGATGTAAAAGTTGAGGTGAATAATACAGCAGAAGATCATAAATTAAGGGTACTGTTTGATACAGGCATAAAATCTGAATTCACTGATGCAGCAGGCCATTTTACCGTGGACAGAAGGGCTAATGTACCGGAAAAGGATGAAAACGGCCGGTACTATCCTGAGATGAAAACATATCCCATGCAGCAGTTCGTGGATATCAGCGACGGAAAAAACGGTTTTGGTATAATCAGTAACTGTCTTTCGGAGTATGAAGTTGTTGATGATGATGGTACTTTATCATTTACTCTGTTTCGAAGTGTAAGGAATATAATCTGTTCAGAGTTCAGGTCGGCCGGAGTATTTCCTCATGAAAAAGGTGGACAGAGTTTGGGGATACAGAAATATGAGTACTCAATATATCCCCATTCAGGAAACTGGAGAGATGGAGCGGTTTATAAGGAAGCCCGAAGGTTTAATATACCGACTCGAGCAATTCAAACCTCAAGAAATACAAATGGTAATTTGCCGCTGAAATATTGCTTTTTCAGTGTAGAGCCTGATAATCTTATTATGTCTTCTTTAAAAAGGGCAGAAGACAGAGATTCAATTATAGTAAGGCTGTATAATCCTGCAGATGAAGAGGTTGAAGGATGTGTCCATATTAATGTTCCTATAAAAGAAGCCTATCTGACAAATTTAAATGAGGAACGGTTAAACAAGTTGGATTTGAATAATAACAACAGCCTGAAAATCAAAGCCGGAGGGAATAAAATTATTACTTTGGAAGTGGTAGTTTAATTACTATGGAGGTAATAATTTGACCAGGGCTTTGCAGATAGGTGAATCAGATTAAAAGCGGCAAGGTGTCTGAAAAAGTTATGTTAAAAAACCTCACAGTAAAAGTGGTAAAACTTTTGAGGCTTGTTGGCCGGGTTCCGGCTAACAAGCCCTTAATCATAAAGAAACAAAACATATTTAGTTGATATCCAAGTTGTGTTATATTAATGTAAAAGCAGAATATAGCTAAAAATTGACATTTAATACACAATGGAAAGGAATAAAAAATGGAATTGATAATAGAGAGATTACCAAAGGATTACATAGGAGAAGCCCTTATTCTATTAGAAGAAGTTTTTGCTTATGAGCAGGGTATTCCAGTTGAGTTGCATAATCTGAAAGAAGAGTTAAAACCAATTTGGTGGTGTGCAAAAGTTGATTTGGAAATTGCCGGTGTAGTAGCAGGTTGGATTGAAAAAGATGGATGGCATTGGGGAAGGTTTGCAGTTAAAAAAAGATTGCGAGGCTTAGGTATTGGTAAGAAACTAGCCATATTTTCACTGAATGAAATTTTTAGTCTGGGTGCTGAAAAAATTCATATTGGAGCAAGAGATGTTACTGTAGGCATATTAAAAAAACTTGGAGGTAAAGTAGTGGGAGAGCCGGTGATTTTTTATGGTGAACCCGTCACTCCTATGATACTGGAAAGGCATGACTTTACCGGTAATTGATGCTGCCTGTGTTCAGTTTTTGTGATAAGTACAGATGAAAATACTAATTATTTATGGGCGTTGTGCATTTACAGGTGATCTTCCGGAATTCGGCCTTATGGAAACATTACATGGAATCTCATGTGCTAGGCAGTAAAAGAAGCATTAATAAAAAGGAGCCAGAGACCAGAAGGATCTCCGAGCTCTTTAAGAAAGGAGAATGTTGTATATGGCAACTTAGTAAACGGAGGTTAGAAGTTAGTTTCAAATAAATTATTACCAGGCTTTTTATATCTGTCGTTCCATAGCAGGTCAAAATATATTCTGTTGAATTTTTTGCCAATGCAATTAGAAATATCAATAGCCTTTTTTAATAGTATATCTTGTAATGCATTATATGTTTTTCTAATCTGAACATCTTTAAAAGTTGCATTATCTTTAATTCCGTATGAGTAAAGCTGTGACCTGCTGAATATGTAAGGGGAGCTAAATATTTGGCTATCTAGCGGAAGAAACAAAAATTTTGTAATTTTGATTCTATTGCCGGAAAATTCTGAACACATGCTTACGATATGTTCGATGTACAAGTCAACAGGCTTTCTTATCTTATTGTATGAATTAAGCTGATCAGCTCTAATATTGCCAAAGAGTTCAGTTTTAATATCATTGCAGATGCTGTCTTCCAGTGAATCCAATTCTTCCGTACTTTTTATTGATTCCAAAGCTCCTAGTATTTTTTCCTTATTTTGAATGAAGTATCCTGTAAATATTTCTTTTGAACCGTAAATACTATCAAATGTTCTGTGAAAGCCTCTCCAGGTATTATTGCTTACAGCATACATGGTTTTGCACATACCGCTAAAACTGCTTGTCACAATACAACCATTCACAATATTTTCATAAGAATAAAGTGGATTTGGTTTTAAAAAAACATCTTCAGCTTTTTTCACAATTGAAATAAAGATCTCTTTCTCAAATGTAGAAATATTGCTCATTACTTTGCCCCCTTTTTAAAATATTAGCTAAATATTTGTTAACTCTTGGTATTTAGTCATTAAATCGTCATATATCAATTCCTGCAAATCATATTTTGAACTGCATAAGGATATGGCTCCCCTCATATTTGATGGTAATTTGTTAATACCTATCCGCAGACCGGAAAGGTCATTTGTCAAAGTGATTATAGCTAATCTCTTGCTATTCATGGTATTCAGCGTAAAGGTAAAAGCATCTTTATTGCCGGTTTTTATTATAACTTCTATCCCTTTTTCATCAATAAAAGAAATCAGCTCTTCGAGAAGTTCTTTGCCTTTATCATTGCACTGCTTATAAATAAGGCTTTTTTCAAATGACTTAATATCATACTCTTTATTGGAATCATACCGAGGGAATACATTTTGCCGCCTAAAACGGTATAGCTCGTCTTTAATAGAAATAATATCATTAGTTATTAAAACAGCATTCAATGCAACCTGCATCTCGTTCTTGTCATAATAAAACCATTCCAAAGCATATTCCATGTCTCTGATAATGCCTGAAGTGTAAAGTTCTATTCCAGCTTCCATTAGGTCGAAATCCGGGTGAAGTATATCAGCTAAATCTTCAGGAATTTCAACTATTTCATCCTTTCCTTCAATTCTATATATCTTGTCAATATATTCCATTAAAATTCCGTCATAAGCGACTATATAGAAGAATGCTTTGCGGCTCGAGTCATTATTTTTAGGACAATGAATTTGCTTCATTATTGTATTGTAGTTTTGCATATGTCTCCAGCTAAAAAATGGGTATAACATTTGATTTTCTACAGCATTTACTACGAAGTCGTTCATTTTGATATTTTCCTTATCGCTTCTAATTTTTATAAGATCAATGAATTCTTCCTCGAAATATATTGATGTTTGTTTCTTTGCCATAAAACTCCTCCTTAAAATCATTCGAATTTTCCGCAAATAAGTGTTGCTGATTTATGAGGCAGCCTGTATTTTATTTCTGTTCGATGTGGTCTTCTTAAGAAGTCCTCCTTCTAAACATAAACTTAACGATAATGTTTTTAGCCCAAAGTCTTTAAAATATACATCTAATAAATAATCCTCCTTGTTGTAAAGATAAATACTATAATCATCCAACCTAATTTTTTGAATTGTTCCTTCTCCAAATTTACTATGTACAATATTTTCTCCAACAGTGAAGTAATGGCCTAAGAATGCAGGATTTGTAATACTCTTTTTCATATTATCAACTCCTTTGGTTAATTGTAAGATTATTATTGCATAAATAAATATCTATGTCAATAGAAAACACACTAAAATATAATTTGTAGTATCACAAAAGCTGATAATGCTTATAAATAATGGATTTGAAGCGTATTTAATTCGAAGTAAATGAACTGCCAGACTGTGTAAAAAATCATTTGGACTGGTGCTCCTGCCTGACTTACATGGTAAAATGGCTTTGAATTTTGATTTGACATCAAATAATGAAATAATTTTGATTAAGTCGATCCGCTTATGAGAAAGTCAATGGCACACTATTATAATATTTTTTGTATATTAATTAAATAGAATTACATGGCAATATGCATTATATAGTGAAAGAAAGCGGTGTGTTTATTGAAATTAATGAAAAAGTTCACATTGAGGAATATAATCATGAATGGATCAGACAATATGAACATGAAAAAGAATATAATTACCGAAGGTGTAAATAATTTCTTGGAATACTCAGAGCGTAAGGCTGACTTATTTATGAAATGCTTCAGAAAGCAAAAGAATGGCGTAAAACAAATATATCTCGCTTCATTTAACCGGTCAAGCTTGTTTTCTGAAATCCCGGGGAGTTTTTCCCGTAACCTTCTTAAAAACAGTGTTAAAATATTTTATATCTTTATATCCAACCTCTGCTGCAATGTCAACAACTTTTTTATCAGTATCATTGAGCATTCGGCAGGCTTCCTCAATCCTGATTTTCTGAGCATATTCAAAGACTGTCATCCCGGTACAGTCTTTAAAGAGCTTACAGAAATAGTTTCTGCTGAGAAAGGCCATCATGGATAATTCCTCAAGACTTAGCTTCTGAGCGTAGTTCATTTTCATATATTGAATTACAGTATCAATGATTTGCCTTCTGCCGGCTTCAATTCCGTTGTCCAGCCGGTCTTTTTTTCGATACAGGCGGAATATTTTAATTAGCAGTTCTATGACATTGGAACGCAATACCTCAATGTAGCCAGGCTCTTTAATCTGATACTCCTTGTACATTTTTTCATAGATATCCTCAATGTCTGAGCTGTTGGTGTCTGATAAATGTATATCTACATCCCAGTCAACCTCTTCAGGAAAAAAAGACCTGAAAAGAAAATGGTTTGTAATACTCGAAAAATCCTTGCAATTCACTAAAGAATAGTCTATAAACTCAGGTTTGAAAATACAGTTGTAGACCCACAGCGGAGCATGGGAAGAATCCGCATGGGACCTGAATTCATGCGGTATATCGTAGTTAATAATACACAGACTTCCTTTCGATACAGAATACTCCTGATCGCCAATCCTGTGAATACCTTGACCGGATATTACATATGCAATTTCTATAAAGTCATGGGCATGCAGATGGGGTGAAGCCTGTTCAAGAGCCTTGTTTATATAGACAGATTCTCCCGGACTAAACAGACTATCTCCTGTATGATAATAAGCCAGCTGCCTTTTCAATAATATCCCCCCCCAAACATATTACTATAACCCCGGGAAAAATGAAATGGATTTTATTAATATGAATCAGTGGACAAAAAGAACCAGGATAAAAAGTACCAGGAAAAAGTGCTATAGGGTATTTTTATCTTAAAATAATAAATAAATTAAGTTAATTAATGCCGGAGGGATAGAAATGTTGAAAGCAGTGGAACTGAAGTGTGAATATCTGGTGAATCCTGTAGGTATTGGTGAAACCAGACCAAGATTTTCATGGATACTTGAATCCGATTTACGGAATGTGATACAGGAAACATATAGAATCCAGCTTGCTGTTGATGAATGTTTTGAAGCAGTTTTGTTGGACACGGGAACAATTCATTCATCTGAATCGGCCCATGTCGAATATAATGGACCTGCTCTTGCTTCATCTACAAGATATTTTTATAGGGTTAAAATAACTGACAACCATGGGCAGGAAAGCCCCTGGAGTGATGTGGCATATTTTGAAACTGCCATGCTGGACAATTCGCAATGGAAAGCCCATTTTATTACACCGGAGAAAATGGGTGCAGGTAACTCTTCCAGAGGTTATCTGCTGCGAAAAGAGTTTGTATTGGACGGAGAAATAGAATTTGCCCGCATCTATTCTACTGCTCTCGGTTTATATGAACTTTCCCTGAATGGTTGCCGTGTTGGCGATGAACTTCTGACTCCAGGGTGGACAGCTTACAAAAAACGATTGCAGTATCAGACTTATGATGTTACGAATATGCTCAGGAATGGAATCAATGTAATCGGAGCTACGATAGGGTGTGGATGGTACAAGGGAGATCTTGCATCATGGCAGGGAAGACATATTTTTTATGGAGACAGGAATGCATTACTGCTTCAGATGCTTATCTGTTACAAGGATGGCCGGGAACAGCTTATATTGTCAGATGAAAGCTGGAAGACTACCGATGGACCTATTCTCTATTCAGAGTTTTATCATGGAGAGATTTATGATGCCCGCCTTGAACAAAATGGATGGGATTCTCCTAGCTTTGATGACTCGAATTGGCGTTCAGTAGAAATTATTGATTATGATATGTCTATACTTACACCTCAGGATGGATTACCGGTTAAAAGGCAGGAAAATTTTAAGCCCATATCCTTTATAACTACACCTAAAGGCGAACGTGTTCTCGATTTTGGCCAAAACCTGGCCGGCTGGGTCAAATTTACGGTAAAGGGCAAGGCTGGTGACCGTGTAGTTCTCAGACATGCAGAGGTACTTGATGCTGCTGGAAACTTCTATACGGAAAACCTGCGGAGTGCAAAGGCCCGCATAGAATATATCCTCAAAGGCGGTCCGGTAGAAACTTTTGAACCCCACTTTACCTTTCAGGGCTTTCGCTATGTAATGGTGGAAGAGTACCCGGGAGACCTGTTGCCGGAGGCTTTCACTGCTGTAGTCATTCATTCCGATATGGAACCAACCGGAAGCTTTTCTTGCTCCAACGAATTGCTTAATAAACTACAGCATAATATTCTTTGGGGCTTAAAAGGAAATTTTGTGGATATACCGACGGACTGTCCCCAACGTGATGAACGCCTTGGTTGGACAGGAGATGCCCAGGTATTTATCCGTACGGCCTGTTACCTGATGGGTACAGCACCATTCTTTAAAAAATGGCTTAGGGATTTGAAGGCTGAACAGTTTGAAAATGGAGGCATTCCTCATGTAATTCCTAATGTGCTGATAAAGATTTATGAGAATGGTAAGCTGATACAGGATGACAATTCATCTTGCGGCTGGGGAGATGCAGCAGTTATATGCCCATGGACGGTATATCAATGCTATGGTGACCACAGAATTCTGGAAGAACAGTATGAGTGTATGAAAGGGTGGGTAGAGTACATACGTTCACAAGCTCAAGATGGTGTTCTTTGGAACACAGGAATTCACTACGGAGACTGGTGCGCATTGGATGCCAAGGAAGGCAGTTGTTTTGGAGCTACTCCAAATGATTTTGTAGCTACAGCATTTTATGCCTATTCTACCGAACTGCTTGCAAAGTCGGCTGAAGTATTAGGTTTCATAAATGATGCTGAAAATTATACACAGCTTCATAAGGACATTGTAAAAGCTTTTCAGAGAGAATTCTTCACACCTGCAGGCCGATTAGCAGTGAGAACACAAACAGCGCATATCCTGGCACTCATGTTTGGCCTCGTTCCGGAAGAACACCGCAAACGCACGGTGGATACGTTGATAACCCTTCTGGATGAAAATGACGGTCATCTGACAACGGGCTTTCTTGGTACACCTTATTTTTGTCATGTACTGAGCAGTAATGGAAAACTTGATGCAGCGTATAACCTGCTATTGAAGGAAGACTATCCATCCTGGCTCTATCAGGTCAAGATGGGTGCTACAACGATTTGGGAACACTGGGATGGATTGAAGCCCGACGGTTCCATGTGGGATCCGGCTATAAACTCATTTAACCATTATGCCTATGGCGCTATCGGTGATTGGATGTACAGGGTGATAGCGGGACTTGACACTGACCCGGATGCTCCAGGTTATAAGCGTATTATTATGCGGCCACAGCCAGGAGGCGGATTGACACACGTAAAAGCCGAGTATTTAAGTGTATATGGCAAGATATCCATTCAGTGGCGCATTTGTGGTAATGAGCTCTTTATTGATGTTGTTGTACCTCATAATACCATAGCACATATAATTCTTCCTGATGCATCACCTGAGTGCATAAAAGGTAATGATGTGACTTTTACGTCCTGTACCGGAGGGGCGGAAGCAGAGCTGGGATCAGGAACCTATCACTTTAATTATGTTTATAATAAATAGCCTTCCTGAATATATAATTTTAAAAAAGATTTAAAAAAAGCAGTAAATTGGTGATAGACAAACTGTATATGTCCCATTTACGGCCTGGATGAAATGAAGTCATTAGCCAATAAGCATATACCGCCAGAAAAAGTTAAACGCAAACTTTTCTGGCGTTTTTACTTATATGGCAAAAGAATGGTATAATAGAAAAGAATGGTATTATTGCGTAACGTTATTTATGTTGGAGGCATTTTTGTTTCAATTGCTGGTGTCGTTGGCATAATAGCTTTTTTTATATTTCCACAATAATACCTCTCATTTTCTTTTGACTCGTAGTTTATATGGAAATTAGCACGATTGCCAGGGAGTTCTTTAATTATACTCACAATATTATAATATTATGTAAATAGTAATAAAATTATAAGCTGTCCTCCAATATTCTGCTTATTCATGAAGATTATATAAGGCCACTTCTTGCAGGAATGGTGCAGAGTTTTTGTAAAAAAGAGGGTCTAAGTATAAGAATACATAATACTTTGATGTATAATTAATATATAAAGTCTGACATATAAGGTCTGTTATGGCAGTGTTTGAGTGTTGTCAGCAGTTTTCAGGGGGGTTATTGTGACAGAAATGAAGAATGATGATTCAAAGCTGTCTTTTGTAATAGGTTCTGTATCCACCGTTGAAAATGCTAAGAGTGAAGATTCAAGGAATAATGAGATTAGTGCCAGTATGGCGTCGATGTTTTCTAGAGGAATGGAGATATTTGATGATGCAATTATTGGACTTACGAAGGACTATAGAATATCAGTTTGGAGCATAGGTGCAGAGGAGAAATTCGGTTACAGCAAAAGTGAAATAACCGGAAAAAGTGTTAAAATATTAGTTCCTGATGATAGGTTAAAGGAGATAGAAGACGAAGCAAATACATTATTGGCAGGTAATATTGTTAAAGGATATGAAACCGTCAGATTGCATAAAAGCGGTAAGCCAATTGATGTATCAATATCAGCAGCACCGGTTTATGGTTCTGATGGTACAATTAACGAAGTAGTTGCAATATATAAAGATGTTTCTGAAAAGAAAGAGGTGTCAAAAAAACTGAATGAATATGAAAAGAAATGTATGATTGCCCTTGAGGGAGGGCAATTCGGAGTATGGGATCTTGATATTGAAAAGAAAAAGTTGTTTCATTTTAACAGTTGGGAAAAAACTCTCGGCTATAAAGAAAATGAATTAGATGTGAATACCGCATAATGTGTAAAAATAATGGGTATAAATGGATAAGGTCTAAAGGAAGGGTTAGTCAATGGAAAGAAAACGGCGAGCCCTTAAGGATGATCGGGACACATGAAGACATATCAAAAGAAAGACTAATACAAGAAGAACTTAAAGAGAGATATGAACAATTGGAATTACTTAAACAGGAAGCGGAAAGTGCCAGCAAAGCAAAGTCACAGTTCCTGGCCAATATGAGTCATGAAATAAGAACACCAATGAATGGTGTGATTGCGACTTTACAACTGCTTCAAATAAGTAATCTAACCGATGAGCAGAGGAGATATGTCGATTTATTAAAAAACTCTGCAGATAATCTTGTTGCAATCATTGACAGTATTTTGGACATTGCCAAATTAGAATCAGGGAAAATAGAGTTAAATTGCGAACCGTTTGATCTAAAAGAGACAGTAAACAGCATTTACCAGACTCACTTGCTGGCTGCAAACGCTAAAGGGTTAGAGGCAGGTTGCTTCTTTGATCCTAACCTTGACAATGAAGTTATTGGTGATGAGTTGAGATTAAGACAGATATTAACAAATTTACTCAACAATGCGGTTAAGTTTACTGATAAAGGATATATTTCATTCAGAAAAAGGCTTATATCATCTGATGATGACGAACAAAAGATTGAGTTTAGTGTCAAGGATACCGGAATAGGGATAGACGAAAGTTATAAACCGAAAATGTTTCAAAATTTCAGCCAGGGGGATTTGTCAAAAAAGAAAAAATATATGGGCGCAGGATTAGGTCTTGCGATTTCTAAACAACTTGCTGAGCTAATGAACGGAGATATACATTTTGAAAGCGCAGTAGGAAAGGGAAGCACTTTTTACTTTACATGCACTCTTAAGAAAAAAAGGAATCCACTTAACCCTGTTAAAGAAAACAGTATTTCAGAGCCAAAAGAAACACGTAATCAATCAGTTAGTGATAAGGTTATTCTGTGTATAGAAGATAATTTAATTAATCAGGAAATTATGGAAAGTATAATAAAGAAACGCGGATATAGATATTTTGCAGCATACGACGGTAATGAGGCATTGGAAAAACTTAAAGAAAACAAGGTGGATTTAATCCTAATGGACATACAAATGCCCGGATTAAATGGATATGAGGTTACCAGAATCATTCGAAACATGCAGAATAACAAAAAAAACATACCAATAATTGCAATGACGGCATATGCGATGCATGAGAATAGAGATAAATGTATACAGGCAGGAATGGATGACTATATCTCTAAACCTATTGATATAGATAAACTATATAGTATTCTGGATGCTTTTTTATAAAAATAAATACAAAAACCTTCATTATGGCATATTTTTCTATTATATTAAAACTCTACATGTCTAATTATTTCATATTCTAGCATATTGTGTAGCCTATTGCTGAATGGTATAATATACCTAACGAACGTTCGATAGATAAAACATTGTATTGTTTGTATATCATAATACTGTTTAACCGGATCGTAAGCAGCTATTGTGGCTGGTTAGGAGGCTGGAAGGTGTGACAAGCAGTACCAATGAAAAAATCAGGTACGCTGCCTTCAAGTTATTTTTAGAGAAGGGATATGAGGCTACAAATATAAGGGACATATGTGAGGAAGTTGGAATAAAAGCATCCTCTTTATATTTTTACTACAAATCCAAGCAAGAATTGTTTTTTAGCATTTATGATGAAGTATGGAGCGATAAGATAAGATTTTTTGAAAGCATTGGAGAATTAAAACAAAACATCTCTCCGGATATAAAATTATATACTGTGTACAAAAGTACAATTGAATATTGTTCTAAAGATATGGCAAAGCAAAAATTCTTGCTTAGATACCATCTATTCCCACCTGAAGAGTTGAGCAAAATGATACGGGACAGATATAAATTCTGGACTGATAATGAAAATTCCATTGTATCCGGTCTGGTGAAAGATTGTATAGACAAAAAAATATTGAGCAGTGACAGAAATATTACTTATTATTTAAAAGAGTACATCAAGTTTATCAACTTTCAGATTAGTAAAATGATTATTTCCGGCATTAAGATAAGTAACACAGAAATCGATAATTTATGGTTAAAGTTTTGGAATTGTAATTTTTTGAATCAATAAATCTTTTGAAGGGTAGAGTTTGTTTTCCGATTACTTGCTTTATTGGAATGCAGATTACTTTTATAAAAAAAGAAAGGTTTAGTGTTATCCAAAATGAAAAAGAAACCTTCATTAGTAAAATTTAATAGAGAAGTGAATATATTAAGCAGAATTGAAGAAAGCAGAAAAAAGATATATGACATGATTAACCTTGATAAAAGTATTATATTCAATGATGAGACAGTCAAAATGAGCCAGTATTTGGACAAGTTAATTGTTGAGTATATAAAACATTCAGGGGGAGAACGAAGTGGAGAAAAGGGCTGATAGTCATAAATTTTACTATGAAAAACTGATAGATTTGTTTCCATGTGCTCTATATGTTATAAGAGATTCAGTAGTAATCGATTGTAACAGTACTGCGGTAAAAATGCTTGGCTATACAAGTAAAGAGGAAATATTGGGACGAAACCCTTACGAGTTTTCACCTGAGAAGCAACCGGATGGAAGTTTTTCAATTAAGAAAGGCCAAGAGATTATCGGAAATGCATTAAATAGTGATAAAGAGACAGTTTTCAAATGGATGCACAAAAGAAAAAACGGAGATGTTTTTGTTGCTCATGTTATTATTCATAATATAAATGGAAATCTATATGCAGTAATGACAGATATTAATGAATTGGAGAAATTAAGGGGAGAATTGGAAGGAAAGAATTATCTCTATAGTATTTTATTTGAAAATCACAAAACCGCAATGATGCTAATTGACCCAAGTACCGGTCGTATAATGGAAGCAAACCAGGCAGCCATTAAATATTATGGATATAACAAAGATGAACTTCTTAATATGAATATAAAGAGTATTAATACTCTTGCCCATGAGCAAGTTGACGAAGAAATGCAGCTGGCTAAGGCCGGAAATAAAAGCTACTTTGAGTTTGTTCACCGTTTGGCCAATGGAGAAGAAAGAGAAGTAGAAGTATATAGTTTTCCTGTGACTATAGACGAGAAGGTATTGTTGTTTTCTATCATTAATGACGTATCTGACAAAAACTATAAAGAATTGATGTTTAATACATTGTTCCTTAGCTCACCTTATGCTGTGGTTATTTTAAACAGAGAACAAAGAATTGTTAATATCAATAAAAACTTTACTCATCTATTTCAATATAAGCTTGATGAAGTAAAATGGAAATACATTAACCAGCTGGTTTCATCTCAGGAAAACAGGATTCAAATAGACAATAATATTCAATTGATTTTCCAGGGAGAGATTGTCAAACAGGAAGGCATAAGAAGGCGGAAAGACGGTAAATTGATTTATGTGGAGATAGTAGGTTATCCTGTAATAAACCGCCAGTCCATAATTGGGGCATATGTAATTTACAACGATATTTCAGATAAAAAGGCTTATGAGGAGCAGTTGGTATTATTCAAAAAAATACTGGAGAATAATTCCGAAGGTGTAGTAATTACTGATATTGATGGGAATATTGAGTGGATAAATGCAGCCTTTGAGAAGATAACCGGGTATACATTGTCAGAAATAAATGGCTTGAACATGAATGTATTAAAATCAGGAATTCAGGATCAATTCTTTTACGCTGATATGTGGAAACAGTTAATAAACCGGGGAACATGGAGCGGCGAGATATGGAATAAAACCAAGAAAGGTGAAATCTATTCTGAGTGGCTGACAATAAGCAGCATCAAGGATAATTTTGATAAAACAGCACATTATGTAGGAGTTTTCAAGGATCTTACAGAAAAGAAAAGACTCGACAGGCGGATGGCTGAGCTACAGCAAAAAGATACTTTAACAGGACTGTATAACAGAGATTATTTTGTTAAACTTGTAGATAATCACATTAAAAACTGCAAGGATTGCGAACAATTTTCAATAATTTATATTGATATTGACGGCCTAAAAGAAATCAACAGTTCACTTGGTCATCATATCGGAGATAAAATACTGGTTAAACTGTCTAAAAGATTGTTGCTTTTGACGAACGGTGAATATATTCTGTCAAGATATAGCGGAGATGAATTTGCAATTCTCTGCAATGAAAAAGACATAAAAAGTATTGCAGAAAAGTTATTGGAAAAAATTAAATACCCTTTTATGATAGAAGATACATTATTAAATGTGTCGGCTAATATTGGTATTAGCAGGTTTCCTGGCGACAGTCAGGATGCAGAAACCCTGATTAGATACGCAGAGACAGCTATGTATAAATCAAAAGGACAGTTGGAAGGAAAAGTATTCTTTTATTCAAGAGAGATGTCTGAAGAAATTAAGGAGAGATTTCAAATTGCGAATCTTTTGACAAGGTCAATAATTAATGAGGAGTTGAAAATTTATTACCAGCCGATATTCAGTATTAAAAATCCCAATAATATTGTGGGGATAGAGGCATTACTTCGATGGGAGACCTCCGTTTTGGGGAATGTGGTACCAAATAAATTTATTCCCCTGGCTGAAAAAACAGGATACATAATAAATATTGGAGAATGGGTACTGAAACAAGTGTGTAAACAAATCAAACTATGGGAAACAGCCTGGGAACGCATTTTGCCTGTTGCAGTTAATGTTTCTGTAAAACAATTGGAACAGATTGGTTTTTCCCAAAGAGTATTGGAGATTGTAGAAGATTATGATGTCAAGCCTGATAATATTGAATTTGAGATAACAGAAAGTGTATCTTCAGGAGATTTGAAAACCATTGTGAAAAACCTTAAAGAACTTAAAAAAAGTGGATTTAAAATTTCTATGGATGATTTCGGAACGGGATTTTCTTCCCTTGGGCAGATAGACCGCTTTGAGTTGGACAAGCTAAAAATAGATAAGATTTTTATAGATGACTTATTAAATGTTTCGAAGAAACAAAACCTGGTTAAATCAATTATTGCAATGGCAAGAAGTCTGAATTTAACTGTAGTGGCAGAAGGAATAGAAACAAATGAGCAATTATTATACCTGAAGGAATTTGGATGCCATTTGGGACAGGGGTATTTATTAAGTAAGCCTTTGCCGGCAAAAGAAATTGAAATCCTGCTTGGCATGTCTAAAAACAATACATAATAGCGTATTGGAAGCCGCAGTTTTCTGATAAAGGGGAGTTTTTTTATGTATATAGCCAAACATGATATGTTAAGACAAATAATAGATCCTTATAAGAATTTGTTTGACATTATACAGGTTGTAGACCCGAAAACCTAGAAAACTATCGCAATAAACGAAGATAAATTAATATATCCGGACATGGATTGTTACTCATTTTGGAATACCAATGAGATGTGCAAGGATTGCATAGCTGCAAGGGCTATAAAAAGAGATAATACTTTAGTGAAAATACAATATGATATGGAGAAGATGTACATATTTTTTGCAACACCCATAGTGATAGACAGGAAAACAATGGTCATAGAATTGTTAAAAGATATTACCAGTAATTTGGTTTTTGAGGCAATTGACAGGGAAAATGAAAATGAAGTTAGAAATATTATACATGACATACACAGTCTTTTGTTAAAGGATTCCCTTACAAATCTATATAACAGAAGGTATATGAATCAAATGCTGCCTGTTGAAATAGAACGGAGTAATGATAATAATCATTATCTGTCTATTGTCATGGTGGATATTGACGGTTTTAAGAAAATAAACGGCACATATGGACACTATGTAGGCGATGTTGTTATGAAAAAAATTCAGCGATACTATGACAAATTTTATTAGAAATGATACTGATTGGATTGCGCGCTACGGCGGAGATGAATTTCTGATATGCTTACATAATGTTGACAGCTGTGAAGCTGGTAAAATAGCGGAACGATTACGGAAGACAGTTGAGAATATGACTGTAGAAGTTGAAAATGTGGCGATAAAAATAACTGCTTCTTTTGGACTAATTACAGTAAAGAACACCAGATTGAAATCCGATGAATTGATAAAACTGGCCGATAGCAAGTTATATGAAGCAAAAAAACAAGGACGCAATAAAGTTATAGCATAAGTAAAAATTCACTACTAAATACTAAAAAAGCCATCAAATATAAAAAAGATGTAGTGTTACCGGTCATGCAGCTTTATTATTAGTATTTGAAAATAAACACATAAAATCTATGAAAAATCCGGAAAATAAATTACGTATATAAAAGTGTTTTACTTCCTTCATATTTAAAGTAGGTTTATAGATAGGTCTGTCTGCTTTCAAAAGAATTAAAAGTTAAATACAAATTCAAAATCAAATGAAAATTTCACGGAATAGAAATTAAAATTAAAATTAAATGAAATTTACATATGTTTTAAATATGTCTATGAATGTAAAATGCAGGATTAAGAGGACTTCGCATTAAATCAGGTTAAGTAATATATTCTTGGATTATAAGAAGCATAAATATTGTGGCTGATTTGCATAATTTTTCGTGTAAATTTTAATGTTTTTTATGCAAATTTTATTATTTTTAGTGCAAACTATTATTAAATAAATTCCGCATTTAAAGCCAAATTAAATAAATTTTATCTATTAAAATTAGTTTAAATTACGGCTGTTTTTTTAATTTAACTTGCAGTTGAAATATGATATTGGTAAAATAAAAATACATCGGCGGGTTAATTATGTAAACTAGCATAACTAACCTAGGGTACTTTTCGCATTTTTATGATAAGCGTTTTTGAGGGGGGTGTTTTTTGTAGAAACTCTCAGAAGAAAAAGCGTTACCATGGCTGACATAGCACGTAATGCAGGTGTATCAGTTACGACAGTATCACATGTACTTAATCGTACTGCGAATATTTCACAGGAAACTACACATCGTGTATTAGCAGTAGCTCAGCAGCTTAATTATGTCCAAAATAAAGCACTGGAAAATAAAGCTCTTAAGAGAAAGACTATCGGTATTCTTGTACCGGATATTTCCAATGAGTTTTATTCGCGTTGCATTCAATCAATTTGTGATGCTGCCTGGGCTCATAATTATAAGCCAATTGTATGTGGAATGTGCCATGATAAGCGTATCGAAACAAAATATATAAAAACTTTTATTAAAGATGGAGTTAGCGGTTTGATATTTTTCGGAGGTTTTTTAGATGAAAAATATATTATTAATGCCGCCAAAAAGGTACCGGTAGTTTTGGGTGACCGATATCTGCTTAATCACTCAATACCCTCTGTAATAACTGACAACAGCGGTGTAATGCGCCGATTAGTTGCTAAATTGGCAAAAGCCGGCTACACAAAGATTGGGTTTATAACTGAGGACCTTGAAATGTCTAATATAAAAGAGCGCTATATGGGATTCAAAATGGGTATGGAAGAAAACAACCTACCCTGGATGAGTGAGTTTATCATCCACGACAAGCGCCTGAGGCTGAATAAACTGACAAATGGTAAGGAGCTTATGAACGAATACCTTGCGGATAGGCGCAAATTGCCTGAAGTATTTTTGACGACAAGTGACCTGATTGCAATAGGCGCTATGTCATCCTTGCGGGAAAGAGGATACGATATCCCTAAAGATATAGGAGTTGTTGGATTTGATGATATAACCATAGCTGCTCATGCATATCCACCTCTCACGACTGTGGCACAAAATATGAAACTACTTGGTAAAAGTTGTTTTATTAAGCTTTTAGATAGCATTGAGGGAAGGGACACTGCCAACAGTCAAATGGTTATTAATGCAAAAATAATCATTCGTGAGTCAGTAAAAATATAATTCAGTAAAAAAAGTAAAAATATAAATAAGCAAATATTATTTTTTTACTTTTGTAAATAAAGAGGTGTTAATATGGCTAATTACAGTATTATTTTGGGAAATGTGGGTAATTTTTCCGACCGTTATATGGGTTGTAGCTATGGAAGGGATTACAGCCTGGAAGAAATGTTTGACCGTGTTGCGTCGGTAAGAGGAGTAACTGGTGTGGAACTAGTCAGCAACTGGCATATTTCCGCAAAGAATGTGGAACAGGTTAAGAGAAATCTGGAACGAACCGGCCTTAAGCTGGTATCCATTATACCTGATCATTTCGGTGTAAAGAAATATGGCAAGGGTGCGTTCACCTCAAAAGATCCTTCCATAAGGCGGCAGGCTGTAGAAGAGACAAAAGAGTTAATTGATATTGCTCAATATCTCGGATGCAATCTCATAAGCTTATGGCCCGGACAGGATGGTTATGACTATCCTTTCCAAGGGGATTATATCAAGGAGAGGACATGGTTCGAAGAAGGCGTAAAGGAATGTTGCCAATACCGTGCCGACACAAAGATTTCCATTGAATATAAGCTTAAAGAACCTCGCAATTTCAGTTATCCTTCGTCTGTTACCAGCGTACTTCTCATGGTAAAGGAAATAAATGAGCCTAACTGCGGTGTTACTATTGATTACGGTCATGGGGCAGTTGCCTATGAAAACCTGGCAGAAAGTGTAGCATTGCTTAAAAAGTACGGAGACAAGCTGTACCATGTTCATATGAATGATAACTATGGTTTCTGGGACGATGATATGATTACAGGTTCCATTCATACCATTCCATATATTGAATTCTTCTATTGGCTCAAACGTACCGGTTACACAGGTTATATTTCTACAGACCAGTATCCGTACCGTGAAGACGGACGTGACGCTTGTAATGAAAGTGTTCGTTGGTTTGAAGTGTTTGAAGACCTTGCCGGGAAGATTGACGAAAAGCGCATTGAATCTATTTATGAGACAGGGAATGCATGTGAAATCAGTGCATATATGCGTGAACTAATGTTCAATAGATAAATGCACATAATCCCTGTAATTAGGGGATGATAATATAAAATATAAAAATAAAAATTAAGGAGGAAAAAGTAATGAAAAGATTGGTTGCACTTATTTTGGCTCTCTCCATGGTGTTTGTTCTTGTTGCTTGTGGAGGATCATCAAGTGAAACAAAGGACAACAATGGAGGAAAGACTGAAACAAAGGACAACAACAATGGAGGAACAACTGATACCAAAGACAAAGATTGGGAAATTGCTGTAGTTCCTAAAGATGCTACAAATCCATGGTTTGTTCGTATGGAAACCGGTGTTAAAGAGTACAAGGAAGAGACTGGCCTGAATGTTTATCAGAAAGGTCCGTCAGAAACCGATGCTACTATGCAAGCTCAGGTAATACAGGACCTTATCGCAGCAAAAGTTGACGCTATTTGTGTAGTACCGGTTGACCCATCTGCACTGGAACCTGTTTTAAAAGAGGCAATGGATGCCGGTATTGTAGTTATTGCTCACGAAGGTGCTTCTCTCCAGAACTGCCATTATGACATTGAAGCATTCAATAATGAGCAGTATGGTGCCTTCATTATGGATAACCTTGCAGAGGCTATGGGTGGAGAAGGTTTGTATACAACAATGGTTGGGCACGTAACCAATGCTTCCCACAATGAATGGGCAGATGGCGGTGTTGCTCATCAGAAAGAAAAATATCCCAATATGAAGTTACTTGAAGCAGAACCCAGAGTTGAATCTGAAGACAATGGTGATGTTGCTTATCAGAGAGCAAAGGAACTTTTAAAGAAATATCCTGATCTGAAGGGTATTATGGGTACTTCATCCTTTGATGCTCCTGGTGTTGCCAGAGCTATTCAGGAACTTGGCCTGGTTGGAAAAGTGTTCACATCCGGAACAGGTATGCCTGCAGCTAATGCTGAGATTTTAAAAAGCGGTATTGTTAAGTCATTGACACTTTGGGATCCTGCATTAGCAGGCAAAGCTATGATTTCTTTGGCTGTTAAGGTTCTCAATGGTGAAAAAGTTGAAAATGGTATAAATCTTGGCGTCGAAGGTTATGAATCAATGAACTTTAAAGAAGGCAGTGATAAAGTTCTCGAAGGTAAAGGCTGGATTGTTATAAACGCTGAAAATGTTGACAGCTTTGGCTTCTAATAATAACTACTAATGAATCTGCTGCCATCCCGTTTGGTGAGTGGCAGCAGATTCAAATTTTAATATAAATCATATTTTTCAATAAAAAATTTGGCTTCATTAGACTTTTGAAAGGAGTGTTATGCTCTATGGCACAGAGCGTAATAAAAGTTGTAGATATAAAAAAGTCCTTTGGAGCTGTTAAAGCATTAAAAGGGGTGTCTTTGGAAATTGCACCCGGTGAGATTCATTGTCTAGCAGGTGAAAATGGGTGCGGAAAATCTACATTGATAAAAGTTATTTCTGGCGTTCATGCACCTGATTCCGGTCACATTGAATTTGGTGGCAAGGTATATACAAAGATTTCTCCTATTGAATCCATCATGAATGGTGTGCAGGTTATTTATCAGGATTTTTCAATATTTCCAAACCTCACAGTTATGGAAAACCTAGTGTTTAACAGCGAATTAAAGGATAGAAGAAAATTTGTAAACTGGAAACGCTTCCGCAGAATTGCACAGCAAGCAGTAGACAGAATTGGTTTTAAAGTAGATTTGAATGCAAGAGTTGGTGACCTTTCAGTTGCCGATAAGCAGCTTGTTGCAATCTGCCGTGCGTTGATGTTCAATGCAAAGCTGATAATAATGGATGAACCAACCACAGCTTTAACAACAAAAGAGGTTAATGCTCTGTTTAAAATTATTATGTCCTTAAAGGAGCAGGGTATTGCGATACTATTTGTCAGCCATAAGCTGAACGAGGTATTTGAAATTTCTGAACGTTTCACTATTTTAAGAAGTGGTGAAAAAATAATAACTGGAAATACATCTGAACTGGATGACAAAAAATTTACCTATTATATGACCGGCAGGGAGTTTGAAGATTTAAGATTCAAACCTAAGAACGTAAGTAAGGAACCTTTGTTGGAAGTTGAAAATCTTGGACTTACCGGGTATTTTCATGATGTCAGTTTCTCACTGAAGAGAGGGGAAATTTTAGGTATTACCGGTCTATTGGGATCAGGAAGGACAGAGCTTGCGCTCTCACTCTTTGGAATTCATCCGGCAGACCAGGGGAAAATCCGTATTAAAGGACAGGAAGTTGTTATTGATTCTGTTGAATCTGCCATGAAATATAATATTGGTTATGTTCCGGAGGACAGGTTAAGTGAAGGTTTGTTCCTTCCTCAAAGCATTGCCGATAATATTGTTATTTCAGAGCTTGAAAATATATCCAGCAAAACTGGCATAATAGACCAGAAGAAAAGAAAAGCTGAAATTGAAAGATGGGTAAAAGAATTAGGAGTCGCAACAAATAATCCTGCTAATGCATGTAATACTCTATCAGGTGGAAATCAGCAAAAAGTGGTTTTGGCAAAATGGCTTTCCCGTAATCTGGATGTCTTAATTCTCAATGGCCCCACCGTCGGTGTGGACATAGGAGCAAAACATGACATACACACAATTCTGCAAAACCTAGCTCATGAAGGTCTTGGTATTATCATTATTTCTGATGACTTGCCTGAGATATTGCAGAACAGCAGTAAGATTATCATAATGAAAAACGGTACTGTCACAGCTGAGCTAAATCCTGAAGAAATCGATGAAGATAAACTTTCAGAGTACATGATGGGGGGGAATGAATAATGAGGAAAAAAGTGAAGAGTCTTCTTTCGAAACATGAATTTTATATATCCCTCGTAATTGTGCTGTTATGTATTATGATTGAAGTCCGCTCAGGGCAGTTCTTTACTCCCAATAATTTGGTTGACTTGTCCTCGGCACTTATTGTTCCTGGATTGTTTGCAATCGGAGCATTTATGGTTATTGTAAGTGGTGGAATTGATGTCTCTTTTCCTGCACTTGCTTCACTGAGTGTTTATGCAACAACAAAAATACTCACAGATGCCAATTATAAAGGCGGAATCCTTCTTCCAATTGTAATGGTTTTGGTATTTGGCGCACTACTGGGTGCTTTCAATGGATTCTTTATCGCAAGACTGAAGTTGCCTACAATGATTATTACATTGGGAACATCCAGTGTATTTAGAGGAATTATGCAGGGTGTATTAAATTCCACACAGATACCCAATATTCCTGAGGGAATGAAAAATTTCGGGAATGCTGCATTGTTCGTTGCAAAAAACCAGCAACTGGGATTGACTTCAAGAATGCCGGTTGCTGTGCTGGTTTTAATAGCCGCAATTGCTTTGGCATATTTTGTACTTCGCTATACCATGTTCGGAAGAGCTCTTTTTGCAATAGGTGGTAATGAAACAAGCGCCTATAGAGCCGGGTTTAATGTAGGAAGAACAAAATTCATTCTATATGTGATAGTGGGTGCAGTTTCCAGTCTTGCCGGTCTGATCCGAACTTGCATGATGGGGCAGATGCATCCAACTAATATGCTTGGTATGGAAATGATGATTATTGCAGGAGTAGTTCTCGGAGGTGTTGCAATCACCGGTGGTGATGGGACATTGACAGGCTGCATGTTAGGAACAATACTCATTGTTATGGTTCAGAACTCATTGATTTTGCTTGGTGTTCCGACATACTGGCAAGAATTTTTCCTTGGAACTTTAATCATTGTTGGAACAGGTATTTCTGCTATGCAGGTTATGCGAAACAAGAGACGCCTGGTTAGCAGGAAGTTAGAGGAGGGATCATAATGAATGAAAACAGAGTGAGTATTCGCAGGAAACTATCTAATTTTTACTATAGGGATGAATATACCAGCAGACTGATTATTATGCTGCTTGCGGTGCTTATCAGCATGCTGATTCTCAGACCGGGAAAATTCTTTACCTTTGTTAACTTCCAGACCATGGTTGCTCAGTTTCCGGAATTTGGGCTTATGTCCTTAGGAGTAATGGTGTGTATGATAACTGGTGGTATTGACCTCTCAGTTGTTGGTGTTGCTAATCTTGCCTCTATTTGTTCAGGTATTTTAATGAAAGCAATGGTGGCAGAGAGTGGTTCTTTGCCGTGGTATGGTATACCGGTGGGCATGATTTGTGGTATTGTCATCGGATTAGTGGCTGGTATTTTGAATGGTGCACTTGTAGCTAAAATTCATATTCCGCCTATTCTGGCAACTCTTGGAACTTTTGAGCTGTTTTCGGGAATTGCAATTGTTCTTACTAAAGGTAAAGCAATAAGCAAACTTCCTATGGAGTATTCCGCTTTAATTACCAGCAAATTGTTTGGCATTATACCTGTACAATTGATTGTTTTCGTTATCATGGCTGGTATTATATCTTTTCTATTGTCCAGAACTACATTTGGTACCAGAATTTATATGCTTGGAACCAATATAAAAGCGGCAGAATTCAGTGGACTTGATACATCAGGACTTCTGATCAAGACTTATGCTTTATCAGGCATTTGTGCTGCCCTTGGCGGACTTGTAATGCTGGCCAATTATAACTCTGCAAGAGCAGATTACGGAGCGGTCTATACTCTCCAATGTGTTTTAATTGTCGTGCTTGGTGGTGTTAACCCTAATGGGGGTAAAGGCCGTATCAGCGGTGTTGTATTTGCAATCCTTGTATTGCAGATGCTTTCATCAGGCCTTAATATGTTCCCGCAGATAAGTAATTTCTACAAACCTTTAATATGGGGTGGCGTACTTCTCCTCGTAATGACTCTCAACTATTTCTCTGAAAACAGAAATAGAAGTAAATAAGGAGTAATAAAATAAGGAGTAAGAGCTATGAATAAAAAAATCAATGTATTGCTTATTGGTGAATCTTGGTTTATTCAGACCATAGAAACAAAGGGTTTTGATTCCTTCAGTGTGGGAGGTTATGGTACAGGAATAGAATACATTCAAAGAGTGCTTAGCAGTGATACGACAACCTTTACTCATATGCCTTCCCATCTGGTGGACTCACAATTCCCAGATAATGTTGAAGGACTTTTAAAATATGATGTAATCATAATTAGTGATGTGGGAGCCAATACTTTCCTGCTTCCGTCAGAAACTTTTTTCAACTTAAAGGCTAAACCTAATAGGTTAGAGCTTTTAAGAGATTATGTGGCAGAAGGCGGCGGACTTTGTATGTGTGGTGGCTATATGTCCTTTATGGGCATAGAGGGGAAAGGGAGATACCATGGCACTGTTATAGAGGAAATATTGCCGGTAACATTTGCAAACTGCGATGACCGTGTAGAGTGCCCTCAAGGTATTTATTTTTCCCAGAAGCCTGAGAGACATCCCATTCTCAATGGAATGCCTGAAACCTGGCCTATGGTGTTAGGCTACAACAAAGCCTTTGCTAAGCCTGATGCTGAGGTTATAGTAAGTTATGACGGAGCCCCCATATTGGCGCTCGGAACGTATAAGAAAGGACGAACCCTTGCTTTTGCGACTGACATAGCTCCTCACTGGTGCTCAAAAGAGTTCTGTGAAGATCCTTGCTATGAAGTCCTTTGGAAGAATATTGTTTATTATCTGGCTGGAGAACTTGGATAAGAGGAGGTATACATCATGTTAAAAGGAGTACCCCGGATACTTTCACCGGAATTATTAAAGATACTGAGTGAAATGGGTCATAACGATGTTATCGTCATTGGAGATGCTAATTTTCCAGGAACAGCACTTGCCCGGTCAGGCGGCGCAAATATAGTACGTGCTGATGGTATAGGTGCGGTTGAAATGCTGGATGCAATTCTTACTATGATTCCAACAGATGCATATGTAGATACTCCGGTGGTTCTTATGGAAAAGGAACCAATGGACAAAGATCTGGAAATACCGATCTGGAAAGAATTTGAGGCTGTAGTTGAAAAGCATGATCCACGTGGAAAGAATGCTATTGGATTTATAAACAGATTTGATTTCTATGATCAGACTAAAAATGCATATGCAGTTATTCAAACAGGTGAACAGGCAGTATATGCATGTGTAATGATAAGAAAGGGCGTCATAAAATAGTAGTTGAATTAAATTGGGCATCAAATATTGAGTCATTTAATGGAAGGCTTTCGATGCCCTATTTTAGTTCAATAGAATACCGGAGATGTTTCAGGCCTCATTTCGATATTTCAGGTTCCATTTACAAATGGTACAACAGGTAAAACTTCATTTCTGCCTTAAAAGTAAAAACT
>Ga0134104_1000291_pt1 | contig 60893 bp, 41 predicted proteins | sample 15_3_2metaG_FD_94455 | JGI IMG/M metagenome (GOLD analysis project Ga0134104, IMG submission 94455) | Switchgrass degrading microbial communities from high solid loading bioreactors in New Hampshire, USA - 15_59_3.3_214_A2 metaG | ecosystem: Engineered > Bioreactor > Semi-continuous > Anaerobic...
CTTTTCTGCAGGCATTTCTTCTTTATTTATGATGGCAATGCACAAAGACTGGTTCCCGTTAAGAACCCTGATCCGATAACCCTTGACAAGCTTTACCTTGTTGATGCACAAAAAGAAACAGCGTTAAAGAACACCAGGATATTCCTGTCGGGCAAAACAGCGAATAACATTTTATTTTACGGCGACAGGGGAACTGGCAAGTCTTCAATGGTTAAGGCACTGGCAAATGAATTCTGCCATCAGGGGCTCAGACTGGTTGAGGTTCCGAAAAGGTACCTGGATCAAATGCCCCGGATTACATCAATGCTGTCAGGACGCGGGCTTAAGTTTATTTTATTCATCGACGACCTTTCCTTTGATAATGATGAAGGTGAATATGCTGCATTAAAAGCGGTATTGGAGGGAGGAATCGAGCACAGGCCTGACAATATCCTGCTGTATGCAACATCGAACAGGCGGCATATGGTAAAGGAGAAGTTTTCAGACAGAGCAGGTCTTTTTTCGGATAACTCCGATGATGAAGTCAGGGCAAGGGATGCCATACAGGAAAAACTGTCCTTGTCAGACAGGTTTGGTATCACCATTGTATTCTCGTCCCCGCTTAAAAAGGAATATCTTCAGATAGTCCATAAGATGGCTGAAGACAGGAATATAAAAATAGATCCCGCACTGCTTGAACAAAAAGCGATGCAATGGGAAATAGCGTATAACGGAATGTCTCCGAGAACAGCCAGACAATTTATGGACTGGCTTGAGGGGGAAATGGATCCGGTCAGGCAATGATTTATTTTCCAATATCCGGAGAAGACTAATAATTATTTGTTAAACACGTCACAAAGTGTGGTAACAAATAAATTAGGCTTCTTTGGGAGGATGGAAGAATGGAAGTTGTTGAAAAGCAATTATATGATTTGTTTGTTATTTCAATGAGAGGTCAGATTCTTCTTTGTACTGAAAATGAATGCAGGAAATACTTTGAAAAAATTGCGGACGAAAAGAGCAATAAAACTGTAATTCTTGATATGTCGGGCGTGGGTTATATAAATAATGCCGGAGTTAATATGATTGTAAAATGCATAAAGAAGTTCAGGGAAAATGGAGGAAGGCTTGTATTCTGCGGCCTGACTCAGGAAGTTGGTAAGCTGTTCGATATTATAAATTTGACAAGGCTGATTGAAGTATATCCTGATGAAGAAACGGCATTAAAAAACATAATATAAATGGAGGTTTTTATGGTCAATAAAGAGTTCAAATTGGGCGATCTGGTAGAAATGAAGAAACCTCACCCCTGCGGAAGCAGGATATGGAAAGTTGTTCGTACCGGTGCTGATATACGCATGGAATGCCAGGGTTGCCGCCACCAGGTTATGATACCGCGAAGCAAGTTTGAAAAAAACATGAAAAAGGTTGTAACAGACAGCGTCAATTAATTATGTTATTGATATTTTGTTAAATAAGCACTAATATATATATAACAAGGCTCTTTGTCATTCTCCGCCTGCGGCAGGCGGGAATTGTTTTAAATAATTGTAATCTGGTTCGGCTTGTTATTTTTTTATGCATTTTGCGCTTTAGTTGATGAAAGTGTACATGTTTAAATCCAATTAATAGCTTGGTGCGTATAAAAAGATAATAAGCGGATTTTGTTTCATTATGTAAGGGGCGAGTAACATTTATGAGAAAAAAGAATTATCCGCTGTATGAAACCACTGTTTTTGAAGATTTCAGAATTATGACCGAAAACGTAGCCAAAAAGTATCCCGACAGAATTGCAATATCATACAAGAAAAACCCGAAAGACAAGGAGACGGTTGATGTAACATTTGCAGAAGCAAGGGATTATATCAGGGATATGGGTACCGGGCTCATCAATATGGGCTTGAGGGACAAACACGTTGCACTGATTGGTGAAAGTTCCTATGAATGGATATGTTCGTATTTCTGCCTGATGTCCATTGGCGCAGTTACCGTTCCTATCGATAAGGATTTACCGGCTGACGAGATGGCCGGAATAATAAATTTCTCAGACATTGAAGCTGTTTTTTACAGTCCTGTGATAGAGGACAAGATTAAATCAATTAAAGACAAAGTGCCAAGTGTAAAAACTTACATATGCATGCGTGAAGCAGGTATGGAAGGTGCGCTGGACCTGCCTGATATTGTGCGGAGTGGCGGTATTAGGTTCAAAAACGGGGACAATTCATATTACGATTATGAAATAGATACCGACAGGCTTGCCACCATTGTTTTTACATCCGGAACAACCGGTAAGGGAAAAGGTGTCATGCTTTCCCAGAAGAATATTGTTCTTGATATGACACTGGGCATGTATAATTTCGCAATAACGCCAAAAACAATGAATGTTCTGCCGCCGCATCATACATACGGTTCAACGGTGAATTTTGTAGGGCATTTTGCCCAGGGAGCCACCATTTACATATCCAGCGGCCTGAGATATATAATGGAAGAAATGCAGGAGCAGAAGCCGTCGCATTTGATTCTGGTGCCCCTGTTTGTTGAGACAATGCACAGGAAAATATGGCAGACCGCTGAGAAGAACGGGAAGGCAGGAGCACTCCGTGTATTGATAAAGGTCAGCAACTTCCTCAGAAAATTAGGCATTGATTTACGCCGTAAATTTTTTAAAAGCATTCATGACTTCTTCGGCGGTAAACTTGAATTTATAATCTGCGGCGGAGCGAGCCTGAACCAGGATATTATCGATAATTTTGAGGCCTTCGGAATAACCATTCTTAACGGTTATGGCATTACCGAATGTGCCCCGCTGGTTTCGTGCAACCGAAATAAATATCAGAAAAAAGGCAGCGTGGGTATACCAATTGTCGGTGAACAGATTAAAATCAAGGATCCCGATGAAAATGGCGAGGGAGAAATCTGTGTAAAGGGACCCAACGTAATGCTGGGGTATTACAAGGATCCTGAAGCAATTGCTGCAGTTTTTGATGAGGAAGGGTATTTTAAGACCGGGGACTATGGCAAGCTTGATGAAGAAGGATGGCTGTATATTACCGGCAGAATTAAAAATATCATTGTCCTAAGTAATGGCAAGAATGTGTATCCGGAAGAAATTGAAAACGAGATTTCAGGAATATTCGGGGTTTTGGAGGTTGTTGTCTACGCAGGCGAAAGCAAAGCGCAGAAAAACAAGGAGGTCATTGTAGCCGAAATTTATCCTGATTTCGAAGCACTTAAGCTTAAAGGAATAGAAGACGTACAGGCATATTTCAATGAAGAGATTAAGAAAGTAAATGAAAGAATGGTTTCATATAAAGCAGTAAAGATGGTTAAAATCAGGAACGAGGAATTTCCGAAGAATACGTCGAGGAAAATTCTTCGATTCAAGATTGACAAGAATATTGAATGAGGTGTATGAAAAATTCTTTGTTATAAGACAGATAAGAATATTGAACAGAGCCTGAGAATGTGTTAAAATAATTTCGTCTTGGTTCTAGTTCTTTGCGGGTGTAATTTAGTGGTAGAATATCAGCTTCCCAAGCTGACCGTGTGGGTTCGATTCCCATCACCCGCTCCAAAATTCCCGTGCTTCTCGCCAGAAGCACTTTTTTTATTAATATTTTCATTATATTACCATATGCAAACCCTGGTGACTTCATCCATATAAATCCCATGATATCCTTAATTTCCTGCATCTTTAATAGCCGTAACAATATTACTGTATGGAAAGCATCATAAGCCATACCGGAATTTTATGAGCATAAAGACCGCATGAATTGATGATATCATTTACCTGTTCCGGTCCAAAATCCCGGTAAGTAATGCTTAAACAAGCCATATTCCGGTATCGTCAGCATCCAAGTCAGGCATTAAGATTTTTACTGCTTCAGTGTCAGTAATAGGTCTTAACAAGCGCAGGAGTTCAGGCATAAGTTTAGTATGTTTTTAATATCCGTCTTGTTGATCTTTTGTAAAAACCTAGTATAATTAAATTATAAACGCGCGTTCACAAGGAGTTGCTGATGAAAAGCGAAGATATTGCAAAGCTTGCCGGTGTATCGAGAAGCACTGTATCGAGAGTTATAAACAATTATAAAAATGTGCCCGAGGAAACCCGTAAGAAGGTCATGCAGGTAATTGAACAGTATCAGTTCCATCCGAACATTTCAGCAAGGGTTCTTGCGGGAAAGAAAACCGATACGATAGGCCTTTTCATTGTAAGTATTGCCGAAAAGGATAGTACAAACCGTGTATACAGGAATAATTACTTTTCACCGTTTGTTGATGCCGTTATTGATAATGCAAACACAAACGGCAAATATGTACTGGTTAATTCGATATATGCGGAAGAGGATTATGATAAAATAAAGCGATCATTTCTGGAAGGAAGGATTGATGCGGGGATAATCGTCGGAACCGAGAAGGAAATTGATGTTATAGCGGATGTTGCGGCCATGGGTTATCCATTTTCCATAATAGACTATTCACCTGAAGAGATTTTGCAGAGGATAAAAAAAGGCAGGGTGGCTGTAATAAATTCCACCGATGACGAAGGCACTGAAAAAATGCTTGAATACCTGGTTGGCCTCGGCCATAAAGATATAGGCATTCTGAGCGGAAGAATGAACACTTACTCAGGCAGGATCAGGTACGAAACATACCGGAGGGTTTTAAGTGAATACGGAATAAAGCCTATGGAAGAATGGGTATTAAAGGGAGAATTCATTAAAAAGGCGGCAGCCAGGGAAGTATTGAATATGGTCAGAAATGGAAAACTCCCGACCGCATTGTTTTGCTGCAACGATGACATGGCTTTGTCTGCATTTGAGGTTTTTCAGAATGAAAAAATCAATATACCCGATGATATCTCAATTACAGGATTTGATGATATTATGCCCGCATCCATGGTAAAACCTGCCCTTACGACAGTCCGGGTACCCTTGTATTCAATGGCTCAAAAGGCAGTGGACGAGGTTTTGAAAATGATGGGGGATACCTCGGGAAATATAAGCATATTCAGCCTTGAGACCGAATTGGTAATCAGGGACAGCTGCACCGGGGTAAAAAAGGTTTAACATATGACATACGTAAAGCCTGCCGGGTATTAGCAACACAGGCAGCCGGTTTTAGACTGCATTATGAAGAAAACTGCAATAAACAAAAAAACTACCGTTAACTGGTTATTGCCCAGGAGTCTTTTACAACATAATAAACGCGCGTTCACAAATTAAAGGGGGTTTTCAGATGAAGTTTGGTTATTTCGATGATTTGAACAGGGAATATGTAATCACCACGCCTGCCACACCATACCCATGGATTAACTACCTTGGCTGCCAGGATTTCTTTTCGCTTATTTCGAATACTTCGGGCGGATACAGTTTCTACCGTGATGCACGTTTAAGGCGTATAACAAGATACCGGTACAACAACGTGCCGACTGATAACGGCGGAAGGTACTTCTACATATACGACAACGGGGACTATTGGACTCCCGGGTGGATGCCCGTAAAAAGAGAGCTTGACAAGTATGAATGCAGGCATGGACTGGGATATACCCGGATTACAGGTGAAAGAAACGGTATTGAAGCAAGCCAGTTGTCATTTGTACCATTGAATTATAACGGCGAAGTTAATCAGATTGTTATTACAAATATAACAGGAAAAGAAAAAGAAATATCGCTGTTTTCTTTTATTGAATTCTGCCTTTGGAATGCGATGGATGACATGACCAATTTCCAGAGGAATTTCAGTACCGGTGAGGTTGAAATAGAAGGATCGGCCATATACCATAAAACAGAGTACAGGGAAAGAAGGAATCATTACGCATTTTACTGGGTTAATTCCCCTGTTGATGGATTCGATACCGACAGGGAAACCTTTTTAGGCCTTTACAACGGTTTTGATTCCCCGAAAAATGTTGCGGCAGGAAAGGCTTCAAATTCAATTGCCAGCGGCTGGTCACCGATTGCTTCGCACTATATAAAAATGATTCTTAAGCCAGGAGAGAAAAAGAGTTTTATCTTCGTGCTGGGATATGTTGAAAACCCGGATGAGGAGAAATGGGAAAGGAAAGGTGTAATAAACAAGAAAAGGGCAAAAGAAATGCAGGAGCGTTTTATTGATGATTCCTGCGTGGAAAAGGCATTCTGGGAGCTGAAGGATTACTGGACCGGTCTGTGTTCAAAATATACCGTGCAAAGCCATGATGAAAAACTGAACCGCATGGTAAATATCTGGAACCCGTATCAATGCATGGTCACATTTAACATGTCCAGGAGCGCTTCGTATTTTGAGTCGGGAATAGGCAGGGGAATGGGCTTCAGGGATTCTGCCCAGGACCTTTTGGGTTTTGTCCACCAGGTACCCGAAAGGGCAAGGCAAAGGATCATTGATATAGCATCAACCCAACTTGAGGACGGAAGTGCATACCATCAATACCAACCCCTTACGAAGAAAGGAAACTCGGATATAGGAAGCGGTTTCAATGACGATCCGCTGTGGCTTATCCTGGCGACAGCCCAATATGTAAAAGAGACCGGGGATTTTGGAATTCTGAACGAGATGGTCCCGTTTGACTGTGATGAAACTAGAAAGGACACGCTTTTTGAGCATCTGAAAAGATCATTTTACCATGTTGTCAATAACCTTGGGCCTCACGGTCTTCCTCTTATCGGAAGGGCGGACTGGAACGACTGCCTAAATCTGAATTGTTTTTCTACAGTGCCCGATGAATCTTTCCAGACCTGCGGGCTTATTGACGGCCGGGTGGCTGAATCGGTATTCATAGCAGGCATGTTTGTCGCAATAGGACCCGAATATGTTGAGTTCTGCAAAAGGCTTGGGTTTACAGAAGAAGCGGCTGAAGCCGAAAAACACATTGAGAAAATGGTGGAAACGGTTCTTGAACATGGCTATGACGGTGAATGGTTCCTCAGGGCTTATGATCATTACGGGAATAAAATAGGAAGCAAAGAATGCAGGGAAGGGCAGATTTTTATTGAACCCCAGGGTTTCTGTGTTATGGCCGGAATCGGTGTGAAGGAAGGCCTGGCTGAAAAAGCCCTGGATTCGGTGAAAGAAAGATTGGATACAAAGTATGGCATAGTACTCCAGACACCGGCGTATAGCGAATATTACCTTAACCTGGGGGAGATTTCCTCATATCCTCCGGGGTACAAGGAAAATGCCGGAATTTTCTGTCACAACAATCCGTGGATTGCCATTGCAGAGACAGTTATCGGGCGTGGCGACAGGGCTTTCGAAGTTTATTCTAAAATTGCCCCCGCATATCTCGAAGATATCAGTGAAATCCACAGGACCGAGCCTTATGTTTATTCACAAATGATTGCAGGAAGGGATGCGGTTCGTTTCGGTGAAGCGAAAAACTCCTGGCTTACCGGTACGGCGGCATGGAATTATGTTGCCATAACCCAGTATATCCTGGGAATCAAACCGGTATATGACGGGTTAATGGTTGATCCATGCATTCCCGCGTCATGGGATGGCTTTACGGTTTATAGAGAGTTCCGTGGAGCAAAATATAAAATCCGTATTGAAAATCCTAGCCACATATGCAAAGGTGTAAAAAAAGTAATTTTAGACGGTACAGAGATCCATGGCAACATTATTCCGATATCCTCAGAAGGCAGGGAACATGATGTGATTGTTATTATGGGCTGACATTTCCTTGATACAGCATAATATCCTCCTCATTATTTAATTTCATCCCATTCAAACTCCCCCCCCTTTTATAATTGGGATGTGAGCTGAATTAAAAAAAGCCGGTTTGAACAACCGGCTATTTTTTTAATTCAACTTAAATCATGCGATTTACCTTTTCATTCTTTCATAAGCTGCTTTTTTCTCGTCTATGATTTTCTGGAAGCCCGCATCAAGATATTCCTTACAGCATTTCTCGTAAAGAGCGTCAAATTCGGAGGGATCACACATTACCAGTTGTGTATAGAATTCCTGGAATTTTTCCTGCAGAATGGCTTTATATTCCGATACTGCAGAGATTCCTGTATCGAAGAGGAAGTCTGTATACCAGAATTTCTGGTTTGCAACACATTCCTCATATCTGTCCTGAATGAGGTATTCAAAACCATCCGGAGCATAGGTGGTTTTCTGAACCTTAAGGTTGGCTTCAGGGCTTCCATAGTCTTTGCCTTCAATTACAAGGCACCACATATCCTTGTTGGAGTTGTAATTCAGGCGTTCTTCACCTTTGTAATCTCCAATGGCAATTGGCAATCCGTCATCACCCATTTTGTAGGTCTTTCCTTCGATACCGTTTTGCAGGGTGAAGAGATTATCAGGCTGAATCATCCATTCAAGGAGCATCATTGTAGCTTTTACTTCATCTTCGCTGGATGCGGAGTTAAAGCCGATAATCATACCAAAAGGCCAGTAAGCACGTTCTGCAGGTACGCCACCCTTCGGAACTCCGGCTGTGGCAGGCAGCAATGAAAGTTTTGCGTCCGGAACGTTGGAAAGAAGAACGTCTATAATACCTTGTTTTGTGAGGTAATCGCCATATACACCGGCAACACCGTTAACAAAATCGGCTTTGGCTTTCGTTCCGTCGGAATCGAGAGCAAAGTTGGGACTGATTAGACCTTCATTGTATAACAGGTTATCGGTCTTGATGTTTTGTTTTACAGGTTCCCAGGTTAATGCTACAACGGAGAGATCGGAGTACAATGCCAGTTCTTCTTCAGGTATTGGATAAGGACGGTATGCATTTGCGAAATACCCGTTCGGATACGGCAATCTGTGCGCCGCCGGGATTGTGTTCGGCCCGCCGAGCTTGTTGTCGCGGAATGCCTTAAGAACATTTATGTATTCGTCAAGGTTTGTAGGCATGGCCATATTAACCTTGTCAAGCCAGTCCTGACGGATCATTGTAAGCCAGTTATATGCTGTGGGACGGCTTGCAAAGATAAAGTATTGTTCACCGTTGAGAACACCGTATTTCAGCATATCAAGGTCAACGTTCTTCTGGTAATATGTAGGAGCATATTTTTTCAGCATTTCAATATCAATTTTCTGAATTGCTCCGGCATCATAGTAAGCGACTGCTGCCGGGAAGTCATAGTGGAAAATAATATCGGGTGCATCTCCTGCAGCAAGAAGCATGTTGAATTTGTTTACTTCATCGGTTCTCGGGATTGCAACATATTCAACAGTTATATTATTCTTGTCGCCAAATTCTTTCTGAATCCAGCGGGTCCAGTAGTTGTCATCAACCGGTGCCTGTCCTTCCACGCCGCGATCGTAAACAGGGATTTGAATGGTAACACGGTTCTTGAATACTTTGCCGTCGTCCTGCGGTGCAGTTGTTGGTGTTGATGCTGATGTTCCATTGTCACCGCCTGACTGGGTGGCTGGAGTATTTGTACCTGTAGTGCCGCACGCTGTCAATAATACTGCACTAATCATTAAAATCAGAATGACAGATACAATTTTTCTTACTTTTTGATTCATATTAATCCTCCTAACTTTTATTATATAGTCTAATAAACCTGAAAAAGGTTTATTGCTATCAACCTTTAACTGCACCGATCATTACGCCTTTGACAAAATACTTCTGAACAAAGGGATAAACGATAACAATCGGCAGTGTGGCAAATATTATGCAAGCAGATTTTACCACTTCGGGGTTTGTTACGGTGTCGGGCTGAGCCTCGGATGCAGTAAGCGTGGTATTTGTTGTCTGAATCAACAGGTTTAATTTATGCTGAAGCAGGTACAATGGCTGCCTTGTGATATAAAAAACCGAATCCTGGTAGGCATTCCAGCGGCCTACAGCATAGAAAAGGCATAAAGTGGCCAGGATCGGCTTACATAACGGCAGCACAATCTGAACAAGAATTCTTATGTCGCTTGCTCCGTCCAGCAATGCAGACTCTTCAAGGCTGTCCGGGACGGTTGTCTGTATTGAAGTCCGCATGATAATCATGTTATATGCACTGAAAGCAAGGGGAAGAATAAGGGACGCCGTTTTGTTGAGCAAACCCAGTCTGTGCATCAGCAAATAGTCGGGAATGATACCACCGCTGAAATAAAGGGTTATGATAAAAAGAACCGAAATTATATTGCGACCCTTAAGACGCTTTCTCGTCAACGGGTATGCTGCGCATATGGTTAAAAACATTCCCAGTGCGGTAAAAATAACGGTAACCTTGACAGTTTGCCACAGTGACAGTATCATCGACGGATCTCCTATAACGCTCCTGTAGGCTTTAAGGTTAAAATCCTTCGGTATAAGGTAGACAAGCTGGCTGGTAACCTTTGCGTCAGAGCTTAATGATTTTGCGAGAACATGCACAAAGGGAAGAACACATAAGAGAGCCAGCAATCCAACCGTAAAATAAATGAATATATCAGCCACAAGATCAATGATTTGGGTTTTTGTATAACTGCTATATCTTTTTTTATTAGTTCTGTCCATTATGAACCCCTTTCTCTATTCTATAACAAACCTTCGTCACCGATTTTTTTGGATATCCAGTCTGAAATAAGAACAAGTATAAGACCCACTACCGACTGGAATAATCCTACCGCAGTTGTAAGACTGTATTTTTGTGCCTGTATACCTGCGCTGTATACATAAGTGGCGATAACACTGGATACTTCCTTTACAATCGGATTGCCCAGGCTTTGGGCACGCTCAAAGGAGCTTCCCATGATTCGACCTAGATTAATGATTAAAATAATTGTAATAGTGCTTCTGATGCTGGGTATGGTTATATACCGTATTTTTCCCCAACGTCCTGCACCATCTATTGTGGCACTGTCATATAACTCGGGATTTATTCCTGTAATAGCCGCAAGATAAATTATAGTGCCCCAACCCATGGACTGCCATATGCCTATGAAAACATAGCTGAAGATCCAGTGGGTGTTTTCGGTCAGGAAAGGTACTTCGTTAAATCCCATATTCCGTAAAAGGATATTGACCAGACCAGTTCTCGGTTGAAACAGTTGGTACGCCACTCCTGCAATAATAACCCATGAGAGGAAATGGGGAAGATATAACAATGTCTGGTTGACTTTTTTATACCAAAGGGATTTGATTTCATTTAACATAATAGCAAGGATTATAGGCATTGGAAAACCAAGCAGAAGATCCAGCCCGTTCAACGTTAATGTATTTCTGAGAGCTCTATAGAAATCCTTGTTTGAAAAAACCTCTGCAAAATTTTTAAAGCCTACCCATTCACTTCCCATAAAGCCTTTAAGAATTTTATAATCCTTAAATGCAATAATGAGCCCGGCCATTGGAAAATACTTAAAAACTATAACCATGGCAACCGGAAAAACCAACAATAAATATAGTTGCCAGTCCCGTTTAACGTAGTACATAAAACCGCGTTTCGAATGACTGCTTTTAGGTTTTACGGTTTTATGCACTATTGTTTCTGTTTTCATATAATGTACACCTTCCTCGTTGCAATATGGGCTAACAGTAAAAGAAAACCAAGATTAAGAAATATGTTAGTAAAAAATGCACAATTCCTTCTAAAAAAATTATATCCTTTAGTGCGATTTAACGTAAATATTCATAATTGATACAAGGTTTCAAAAATGATATTACTGCATTTCAGCAGAAACAGCGGCTGACAGGGAAAACGGATCATGCCGGAGGTACGGATTATCTTTCTGAATATGCGCTGACTACCCTTAATATGCCCTTTCAAATATGAAGAAATTATCAAAAATGATACTAAATTTAAAAATTTTCATCTGCAAATATATTTATTATTAAACTGCACTGGATCTGAATTCTCCGGGTGTTATTCCTTCGTATTTCTTAAAGAACCTGTTAAAGCTTTGGACATTGTTATATCCAAGGTTTAAGGCAATTTCTGCTATGGTCATGTCTGTTTGTCTTAACAGCCTTTTACCTTCACTTATTCTCAGGCTGTTGATATAATCCAGCACACTTTTGCCTGTAACAGATTTAACAATTTTACGGATGTATGAATAACTTATCTGCAGATCCCTGGCCATTTTTTCAAAGTCAAGCTCCTCCCTGTAATTGCTGTTCAGATAAGAGAATATTTTCTCTTCGTTGCTTTTGTCATTGGTTTCGACAGAGTGTGTAACCGAATGTACCTTTCTGTAAAAATCAATCATATAGTTTTCAATATCATCAAGAGTTTCCTTTCCGGCCACTTCAAGGTACAGGTTGTAAATATTGGGAAAGATCCGGCCTATGGCAATATTGTTTTCAACAAAGTATTTAATTGTTGCACTGATTAGCTGGTTGAATACCTGGATAATGTTTTCGCATGATATGTCGGGAATGCTGCGTATTTCCCGGACAAGACTGCGGATTTCATATTCCACCTTTTCAATATGTCCTGTATTCAAGTAATTAAGAATATGTTTTTCACGATCAAACGGGTAATAGTACTTGCTTTTTCCATAGCTCTCTTCATCCCAGAATATTATGCTTCCATGTCCTGAAAGTAACTTCCTGCGCAGTGCCTCCATTGATTCCGAAACAGAATCGGGTATGCTCATAAAACTGTTGTGGCACCCGCTTATGCCAATGGATACGGAGTCTCCTGTAACCTTTTTTAATTCTTCCTGCAGGCTTGAAAAAACGCAGGCCAGTCTTTTAGGGGTTTCAATGCAGTCATAGGCTCTTATGTTTATTATTATTGATATTCTGTCTTCATCATAAAGAACGCTTTCGAAAATAACACCGTCCAGCTGCAGCTCGTTGCATTTTTTCTGCATGATTGTACGTACAAAGAACCTTTGATCGGGGGTATACCTGTTATAAAACGCCTGCAGATTGTCCGGAGCCATCATTGCTATCATGAAGTGCGGGTACGGGAAAATGTCGTCATTTTGAAAATCCCTGTCACTTACAATATTGCCCTTCAGCAAATTAAGCAGGTACATTTCCTTCATACTCATTTCACTTTTCTTGACAAGGCTGGATAAATACTCTTCCTGTTCAGTAATCTGCTCAAAAGCCTGCATGAGAAACTTCATTTCGTTTGCCTTTCTTTCTGCCTGGTAACCTTTGCGTGAGCTTATCAATTTCGTAAGCTCCCTTATCGGAGTGGTCATATAACGTGAATACAGGTAGGCAACAAGGAACAGGACCAAAGATATGCCGAATGCCAGGAAAATGGCCTGATTTCTGAGCTCAATCGAACGGTTCAGAAGCAAGTCAAGGGAATGCATGCTCACAAAAATCCAATCGTTGAAATTCGATTCAATAAAACAGTACAGGGTTCTCTGACCGTTGGAATTATCAATTGTATAGTTGGGTTTGCTGCCGGCCTTTTCCAGGATGTCATTAATAAACGGTAAACGGGATAAATCGGCATCCAGCAGGTTTTTATCAGAATGGGAGATAACCCTGCCTTTTTTGTTTATGACAAAAACAGAACTGTTTTCATCAAATCCGCTGTTATTCATAATATTGCATAATTCCTTTTCGTACATGTTAACTACGAAATACCCTTTTGTGCTTGTAGTGAAATTCGTAGTTTGGTACAGGAATGTAACTGCATTTGTATATCCTTCTTCATCCAGAATTCTGGATGTCATGTCAAAGGGCAGCTTCCTGTATATCCATATATTGCCTGAAGAAGCTGTCTTGGATTGGGATTTTGAGCTTATATCAAGGTTGTTCATCCAGTCAAGATCATAAAAGCTGTCCAGTTTTACAGTGTCATTTTTAGTGGTTATTAGATAGTCCGAATTTTTCAGATAGAAATAGATAGAGTGGTATAATGTATCGCTATATTCCATTACCTTAAGCTTATTGGCCACTTTCCTTACAAGCTGCATGTTGTTCGCATTATTATGGAACTGATCATAGCTTACCAGGCTGCCTATATCGCTGATAATCGGGTCTTTTGACATGTTAATCGTGGTGGAAATCACATTGTTACAGATAAGGCTAATCAGTTTTTCGGTGGAATTTATATTGTTTTCGGCAGATCTGATTATTTCAGCCTCGGAATATTGCAGAAGCTTACTGTTATTGTTAACTGTAACAACTGCAAGAGGAATCAGAAATGTTATTACGATGAAAATATAGAGCTCAACAAAAATTGGCAACCTTCTGCTTCCTAATATTTTCAAGACCCAGTCCCCCAAATCAAATCAAATAATGTCCTTGAAGCAAACTATTATCAAAGCAGCAGTATCCCCTTTTTGATTTTTTATGACAAGTGCAATTGTTTAAAGTACTCAATAATTTTTTTGTTATAATTAAATGAAATAATCATCCTCTTTTTATGCCATGTACACTAACCAGGAAGATGTATTTCAACGCAAGGGTATAGATGTATACAATATTGGAAAAGCAACCCGCATCTCTATTATATCAATTATTTTCGCAAAATGAAAGGTATACTGTACTGTTGCCATGATTTCCCACAGAACAAACCTGTATTTTACAGTAATTTAAATGCTCATAAATGTCTTTACAAATCAAAATACTTATGCTAAAATGAATCTCGTGTTTGGGAAAGCCACCCCGGACTAAATAGTTGCATGTAAGCCCTCATAGCTCAGTAGGTAGAGCGCATCCATGGTAAGGATGAGGTCACCAGTTCGATTCTGGTTGAGGGCTCCACATTACAAGATGCACTTTGAAAAAAGTGCAACAATATTGCAACTACCCGAGAAAAATAAAAGAGCTTGATTCGAAAACACAGAGTCGAGCTTTTTATTTTTCCCCGGCTATTATCAAATCTTCTTATCTTTTTGGGCATGATGTTTTAACCTGATATTTAGGAATGCTTTAGTCGTCCGGATAGACAATTTTCCCTTTTGTACTAAATTTCGCCACATATTTACAAAAAATAAGAAATATGATATGCTTATAACAAAAACAATTTTATATTTTAGGAGGCAATGCTATGTTCAAAAAAATTATTAGAAACTTTTGTAAGGGCAACAAAGGTTTTACCCTTGCAGAACTAATGATTGTTATTGTCATTATTGGAATACTCACTGCTATAGCAATTCCGGTTTATAACATTTCCAAGGCAAAAGCAGAAGCCAGCGCCTGTCAGGCAAATCTTAGAATGATTGACAGCGCTATCCAGCAGTACAAGTTTAATAATAATATTACTGAAGGATTAGGAGACGATTTTTTATTGGATGAATTAGAAGAATATTTTTCCGACGGCGTTCCGAAATGCCCAAGCGGCGGGAAGTATAATGTTGATAAAACTGCCGGCTATGTAACATGCAATCAGGAAAACCATAATTACAGAACCAACACCATTACAGAACCAACACCGTAAGGCAATTAGCGATAACAATTAGCAGAATAATTTTCCCGCACTTAATAATTTAACTATATTAAAAGAGGCTGTAATTTTACCGGCTCTTTTTACAATATGAATTTTCATACCTGATGCAATTTATATCCGGAAAAATACAGTAAATTGCTTGGATTATTAATTTCATTTTATTTTGTTTAAAGGGGATTTGCTATGTATATAAAAGGCCAAAAAGATGGCCATAAAGAGAATGTTTTTACTGATTTCTTCAATAAAAACAAGTCGTTAAAATTTCTATTGCCTTTACTGCTCGTCTCAATAGCAGTATTAATAATTATTTACTCTTCGACGGGCTATTTTTCCAAGCCTGCATCAACTCAACTAAATGACTTGGAAAAAGGAGACACTTCAGGGCAGGCAGTTGATGTTTTACCCCAGATCGAAAGGGTTAAAAGTTCTGATGTTGCCAATGGTAAAAAAACAAAAGATCCTTTTTTATCAGAAAATATTGCCATGATTCTTAAAGGCGTTACCCTTTATGAAAACAGAAATTCTGCAATTATAGAAACAAAAAACAGTGTCTACATTGTAAGCGAGGGAGACAATTTTGAAAAATGGTATGTCAGGGAAATTGGCATGGATGGAGTAAAACTGGTTGACAATGAAGGAAATGATTTCGTTCTAAAATACCAGGATAAACAATGACACAGGCCAAAGCATGAATAAGAGGCCGACCAGTGGGGGGATGGCAATGCTCAAAATTAAGAGAAAATTTAAAATCATGCTGCCATTAATACTGATAATTTTGCTCTTGCCGTCAGGTTCATCCGCATCAGAAGAAGCAACGGGCAATAAAGTATCGATGGACATGCGCGATGCTGACATAAGAGATATCTTGTCAACTTTGGCCATAGCTTTGCAGAAGAGTATTATTTATACCGAGCAGCCATTTAATATTTCTTTCAGTATAAAAAATGTTCCACCAAAAGAAGCATTGGATTTGCTTGTAAACAGCGCAAATTTGACCTGCGTGGAAAGTGGCAGCATAATTCTTGTTGGAAAAGCCGATACAATTCATCAAAACTTTTTCAACATGCTTCCAATTACACGTTTTGAACTTCATTATGTAGAACCGCAGGTTATTACCCAGCAGGTCAATAAGCTTGCCATTCCTGTTCAAAACGTGGTTCTTGATTCAACAAAGAAATATATATGGGCACAGGGTACACCACAGGCACTTGCGAAAATGCGTGAGTTAATATATGTTCTGGACAGGGCGGAGAATATCGATCAGGAAACCCCGACCACAGAGAATCTTGAACTTGTTTCATTTGATTTAAAGTTTATTACTGCAGAAATGTTTGCAAACTTGATTAATCAGCTTGAAATTCCATGTAAATTGATTTTTGTTGAGACAAATCCAAAAACTGTCTGGATTAATGCTGATGAATCCGAGCTTGCAGACATCAGAAACCTTGCCAAAAGTGTTGATATTGAGGAGAATAAGCCTTCTGAAGAGGTTAAAACTGAAACAAAACTGATAATGGCAAAGAAAATGAGGAATATAACCGCAAAACGATTATTGCCTTTACTCAGCGGGGTTGATATACCTGTTGATATCTTTTCGATTGATTCCAGCGGTTACAATATATGGTTAAGAGGGGATCGGGATTCTATAAATCTTATGAACGATCTTATTAATAGACTCGATGCCCATTATTCCCGGGATGATGTTAATTTCTTCACTTACAGACTGACAAACATCCGGGCGTCATATGCTGCCAAAAAACTGGAATTCATAGGCCTTGACGATGTTAAAGTTTTTCAGTTGAATTATCCCGAGTTTAACAATGAACTGTTTATAAGCTGCCCGGCCGACAGGTTTACCGATGTGAAGATTTTTCTCGGCAAAATTGATATACAGGAAAATAAAATAAAAGCCGTAGTGGATTATTCAAACAGCCCAAGCGCAAAGACACGCCTCGAAATGAGAAGGGATCTGATAGTTGCGTTAACAGGCCTTCCAAAAGAAAGCTTTAAAATTTCAGGCAATATATCAAGAGATTCTGAAAGTTATTATGTTCTTTGGGTTGAGGAAACTCCTTCCAATATTGACTGGATAAAGGAAATTATTAAATCAATTGACAACCCGCAATAGATCAAGAGGAGTAAAAAATGCGCGTAGATGGAGATTACAGGAAAAAAATTGAATATTTGCTGAAACTGACTGTGGAAAAAAAAGCATCGGATCTGCACCTGATTGCAGGTTTTCAGCCTGCCCTTCGAATAAATGGAAATATAACGCCTGTAGACTATCCAACCCTCACCCCGGAGGATGTTGAGTCATTAATTTCATCTTTATTGACGCCTGAGCAGATGAATAAGCTTGAAACTAATCTTGAACTTGATTTTTCATACTCAATTTATGGCGTTGCGCGCTTCCGCGGCAATATTATGAAACAAAGGGGAACATGGTCGGCCGCATTCAGGACTGTTCCGTTTACTTTGCCTGATTTCGAATCCCTTGGTCTCCCGGAGGAAATTAAAAAGTTATGTGATTTATCAAGGGGTCTTGTTCTTGTAACTGGTCCGACAGGAAGCGGCAAATCAACTACTCTTGCGGCGTTAATTGACATAATAAACACCAACAGGGCATTGAATATTGTAACAATAGAGGATCCAATAGAGTTTCTTCACAAGCATAAGAAGTCAACAGTCAGGCAAAGAGAACTCGGGCAGGATACCCATTCGTTTGCTTCGGCGTTAAGGCATGTGCTGCGCCATGATCCTGACGTTATTCTTATTGGAGAAATGAGAGACCTGGAAAGTATATCCATCGCGCTAACTGCAGCTGAAACAGGGCACCTTGTGTTTTCCACACTGCATACCCAGACAGCTCCGTTAACAATATCAAGAATTGTGGATGCTTTTTCCAGTGAAAAAAGAAACCAGGTCCGACAGCAGCTTGCAGGATCACTTAACGCTGTCATATCCCAGCAGTTATTGCCGCGGGCAGACCGAAGCGGCCGTGTTCTGGCGGTGGAATACATGGTTAATACACCTGCAATTCGCAGCCTTATCAGAGAAGGCAAGGACCACCAGCTATACAGCGCTATACAGACCGGTCATTCTTACGGTATGCAGACCATGGACACAGCTCTGGTTAAACTTTACCAAAGCGGAAAGATAACAAGGGAAGCTGTTCTGGAGCACTGTACCGATACAGCTGAGGTGCAAAGAATGATGCGCAACTGGATTTGATAATAGATGCAACTGACCGGGAGGAGCATTATATGGCGTTATTTAATTATGAGTGTTTAAATAAACAGGGTGAAATAATTAAAGGACAGTTAAATGCAGAGGATCTTCCCGATTTGGTTAACAGATTAAAAAATATGGGATTAACCGTATTGGATGTAAAACAGGCAAAAACCGGTAATAGCTTTATGAGATTTACCATTGAAAAAAAAGTAACTCTTGGCGATTTAAGCCTTTTCAGCAAACAGCTTGCATCGATGATATCCGCAGGTATTCCGGTTACTAAAGCATTGTTTACCTTAAGCAGGCAGGTTGCAAATGCTACCCTTAAAAATGCGTTAGCGGATATTTCAAAAAACGTGGAAGAAGGCATGAGCCTTACAAACGCTTTTGGTGCATACCCGAATATTTTTCCCGGCATTTATGCTTCAATGATAGAATCGGGAGAACTGGGAGGGACGCTTGAATTGTCTCTTGCCAGGCTTTCCGAACAATTATTGAAGGAAAAACAGCTTCAGGATAATATAAAGTCCGCAACATTTTATCCCCGCCTTCTGCTCGGATTTGCAGCAATAATATTTTCAGTTATGCTTGTTTTTATCGTTCCGATATTTCAAAGGTTTATCCCAAAAGGAACGCCGGTTCCAGGCATTACAAAATTGATTTTCAGTATGTCCGAATCTGCCAGGAATTACTGGTATATATGGCTGCTTGTTATTACCGTTATTGCTGCGTCAGTTATGGCTTACGTTAAAAGCAGTATCGGTAAATGGGTGTGGGAAAGGGTTAAGTTTAAAATGCCTGTTTTTGGCACACTTATTCAGAAATCGGTAATTGCACGTTTTTCGCGTACACTGTCTACGTTGATGGCAAGCGGAATTCCCGTAGTACAGGCAATGCAAAGCGCAGGACCGACATCTGGCAGCCTCCTGGTGGCTAATGCCGTAACTGAAGCGTCAAAAAGGATTGAAGAAGGTAAAAACATTTCGGTTCCGCTTGAAGAAAGCGGTATCTTTCCTCCTATGGTAACTCAAATGATTGCGGTAGGGGAAGAAACCGGCCAGTTGCCCGAATTGCTGGAAAAGATTGCAGATTTCTATGAAGAAGAAGTTTCTGTAATGACAAAGGGTTTGTCTTCACTGATAGAACCGTTAATGCTTATACTGATTGGCATTATAATAGGCGGAATGTTAATTTCATTATATTTGCCCATTTTTTCAGCTATTACTTACTCGTATTAATGTGGTGAAAAGAATCAGGAGTTTGGTTATGGGGATTTTTGAGAAATCAGTAGTTGGAATTGAATTTGATTCAACAGAAATCAGGGCTATTCATCTTAAGGGAACTCCGGGTAAACCCAGGCTTGTTACATACGGCCGCATGCAGCTTCAGGAAGGTGCAGTTAAGGACGGGAAAGTACAATCCCCTTGGTTACTTTCCGAGGCAATATCAAACATGTGGGAAAAGTATGGCATTAAATGCCGAAATGTTATTCTTGGCATTAACAACCAGGATATAATTGTTCGTTTTGCTGCTTTTCCCAAAGTACCTGAAGACAAGATTGACAATATGATAAGATTTCAATCTGAAAATTATATTCCCATTCCAATTGAAGAGACAGAGCTGGATTATGCTGTTTTGGGTGAAGATATATCTGTTGCTCCGCTTCAGTTAAAAGTTCTTCTGGTTGCAGCAAGAAAACAAATGCTCTTTGATTATATAAATGCAATGAATAAAGCCAGACTTAATGTTATTGATATAGGCGTTTCAATGCTTTCATTGGAACGATTAATACCAATATCGTTAAAAAATGTTCCACTGATAATCGTTAACCTGTCCAATGATTTTGGCAATATTGTTATCAGTGACGGCAAAAAATTAGGCTTTGCCAGGACATTTTCCTATAACACCGTTGTCATTGAAGCAATAAAAAATTGTAAAATTGATGAAAAAATGCTTGAAACATTTTGCGAGTTTATAGCCGGAGAAATTCGCTCATCGGTTTTTTATTATCAAAACCAATACCCTAATGTAAATATACAGGAAATTGCAATAACCGGTGGTTTATCACGCATAAATGGATTTACCCAAAGGCTGAAGGAAAATTTGGAGATAAATGTTTATTCATTTGATGGTTTGGAAGGTTTTGACACAAATAATTCCAAAAACAATACAGATTTATTTTTCAGCGCTGATTTTGCAGTGTGTGCAAGTCTTGCACTGCGTGGGCTGGAGGAATAGGAATGGGTCATCTGAATATTAGTCTTCTGCCTTATGAATATAAGAAGCAAAAACAATCAAGAAGAAAGTTTGAGATTTGCACAGTTGCCATGTGTATTATCATTGGCATGCTGATATTCACGTATATAATTGTCCGGATACTGTCAACAATACCCATGGCAGAACTTAAAGTTCTGAATAATGAAATGGAAATATATGATACCGAGATTAATTCGCTAAAGAAATACCAAGACTTCAGCAATCAAGTCGGAAAGATGATAACACTTGCCGAAAATGCAGCAGGTGATCAGCCAGACTGGCTTAAATTGTTCATTGCCATCAGTGAAACCACACCTGAAGGCTTACAAATAACAGAGATAATGACAGAGAATTCGGAACAAAACCATGTCTTTTCCATCCGGGGCAATGCCGTAAACTACGAAACGATAGTATTATGGATTAAAAACTTAAAACCGCGGGATGAGTTTGCGGATGCAAATTTACAGTTTTCACATATAACACCTATGGATGTTGTGGAATTTGAAATTAAGCTCGTTGCAGATGGGGACATGATTTTAAAATTGATTCAGGAGGTGGAACAGTGAATATCAATAAATCCACCGGAGCAGTTATCTTGGTTATCTTTTTGCTATGCACCGCTTTTCTTGGGTACTTGATATTATCCGGAATTACCGAGATTCAGGCACTCAATAAACAGATAGAAGAAAGAAAACAGGCAATTCTTATAAAACAAAGAACTCTTGAACAGTTACGAAAAATAAAAGAAAATGCCGGCATTCTGGAAGATACTTATAATACCATTAACGTCATGATTCCTGCTGTGATATCCACTGAAAATATAGTAGCCGAGATGCAAAATTACGCAAACAAGGCATCGGTTACAATGCTTTCGGTAAATTTTGGCCAAATTACACAAAGCACGGATTTGCTGGAAATGACTTTGAATATGTCGTTCAGTGGTTCATATAACAGCTTTCTGAACTTATTGTACTATATTTTACACGGTGAAAGGCTTGTTAAAGTAAACGGCATACAAATTGAAAATGGAAGCGACGGCTTAACTATTAATATAACAGCAATGGTATATTTTCAAGCAAATTAAACAAAACGGCCTATAAATAAAAACTATTATCGAGGTGTACTGTGTTAAAAGGACAAAGAAGCTATTTAGGCAGCCAGTTGATAAAGCTGGGAAAGATAACTCCGGAGCAGCTGGAGAATGCCTTATCGGTGCAAAGAAGACTTGAAGAAAGCGGATCAAAGGGGAAACTCGGTCAGATTCTTGTTGATATGGGTTACTGCACTTATGACGATATAGCCCTTGCTATGGCAGAAAAATCAGGCTCCGCGTTTTATAAGCTCAGTTCATATGCAATAGATATCAGGGCCATGAGTTTGATTTCCCCTGAAATGTCACAAAAATACCAGGCTCTGGCAATTGGTTTTGAAAACGGTAAACTTCTTGTTGCACTGATGAACCCAAACGATATAATAGCACTGGACGATTTAAGGCTTCTGACCGGGTATGAGATTAAGCCCGTTGTAGTGCCCGACAGGGAACTTACCGCAGCAATCAAAAAATACACCCAGGACAGCTTTGATATCAATCAGGAAGACAATTTTGACGAGTTCGAGATAACAGAGGAAAGGGAAGAGGACGAAAAACCTGCTGTAATGCTTGCAAATCAAATTTTCAGCATGGCTGTTAATGCCGGTGCAAGCGACATACATATTGAACCTCAGGACAAGTATACCCGTGTAAGATTCAGAATTGACGGAGTAATGCATGAGGTTATGCAGCAGCCAACAAAAATTCATGCTCCCCTTGTTTCAAGAATTAAGGTTCTTGCAAACATGGACATTGCCGAAAGACGTGTCCCTCAGGATGGCCGCATAACACTCAAAATTGACGGAAAAGTAATTGATATAAGGGTTGCATCCCTTCCATCGGCTTATGGTGAAAAATTAACATTAAGAATTCTTGACCGTTCAGGAAAGCTAATAACATTAAGTGAGATTGGTTTTCCCGAATCTCAGCTGCAACGTTACCATGAAGTCATAGCAAAACCCTATGGTTTCATTTTAATAACCGGACCAACAGGCAGCGGAAAAAGCACAACTTTATATGCAACCCTTGCCGAACTGAATTCTGTTGAAAAAAATATAATAACCCTCGAGGATCCCATAGAAAGAAGGATGGACGGACTTAACCAGATACAAATGAATGTAAAGGCAGGTATGACGTTCGCTTCAGGGCTCAGAGCCATTTTAAGAAGCGATCCCGACATAATAATGGTAGGTGAAATACGGGATTTTGAAACAGCAAAAATTGCTGTTGAATCTGCCTTAACAGGACATTTGGTTTTATCAACACTTCACACCAATGATGCCGCAGGTGCAATAACCAGGCTGGGAGATATGGGAGTTGAAAGATACCTTACTTCATCCGCCTTATTAGGGGTGGTAGCTCAAAGGCTTATGAGAATTCTTTGTCCCGAGTGCAAAAAGGCATATAAATTAACAAGAGAAGAAATTCTTAAGTCAATGCCCGATTTCCCTCTTGATGACAATGAAGAAGAAATAGTGCTTTTCCAGGCAAGGGGCTGTATGTCCTGCAATAGGACAGGATATAAAGGGCGCACTGGAATATTTGAATTTCTTTATGTCGATGAGACCATGCAGCGGTTAATTGTTATGAATGCTCCGACAAACGAAATCAGAGAATATGCGGTAAAAAACGGCATGATAACAATGCGGCACGATGGCCTGCTGAAAGTAAAAAAAGGACTAAGTTCCATAGAGGAATTACTGCGTGTTATAAATTAAAAAAGGAGGTAAGCTTAAACTGTTTAAAATAAATAACAAAGGTTTCACAATAGTTGAGACCATGATAGCCATCACCATTATACTTATTGTGGCAACTGCAATTTTACCTTTATTGCTCTATAGTTCAAAAAGTACTTACAGCAATCAGAATTTAATCACTGCCAGCAACCTTGCTTCAAGTATAATGGAGGAAATAAGAGCCCTGGACTATGAATCTATTGGAACAGTGGGTGGAAATCCCGAAGGGCCTGTTGAACGGTTCCAAAGCCGTATTCTTAACGGAACCGAATATAAAATTGAGACACTGATAAGCTGGGGGTCTGTCAAAGGTGAAAACCCGGTTGCGTATAAGAACATACGTGTAATTGTAAAAGGTACGGATCCTTTTTCTGAAACAGAAAAGGCTCTCGCCGAACTGCATTCAATAGCTTCAAGGGACGGCGAAGAACCACTTGTTGAGGAAGGTCATTTAAATGTTTTAATCAGGGATATTGAAAATTCACCAGTTGAAGTTCCTTTGCTTGTAAGTATTACCGGGCCTGAAACTTCGAGCCTTTTTACCGACTATTCCGGACATGCTTTATTTGGAATGCTTGATGAAGGAGAGTACAGTGTAACCGTATATATTCCCGATGATATGTATGCCATAGGCGGAGATGTTTCAGATTCAAATTCCAATGTTGTTGCAAAAAATAATATAAGAGTTTCCAATTATTCAACCACCGAAATTGTATTTATTGTCGACAAAAAGAAAAATGCCGGCGGTATTGAACTGCAGTTTGTTGACTCCGGGCGAAATACTCCGGTTGTTCGCGCGGGAAAAATATCTATTGATTTGCATATTAATGGCCTGGAATATACAATCTTCAGGGAATTTAAAACTAATGATTTTGTAAACGGAGTTCTTCCAGAGGAATTCTTCGGCATTATGCCTTCAGGTGCTGAAATCACACAGATTAAAGTAGATGGTATTGCCGGATATAAAAATTACACCATGGGTTCGGACCGGCTTCCTTTAACAGAAAGCGGAACTGAGTGGGATTGTATAGTCCCGGAAAAAGGTATTGCTAAACGGGTATTTATACCCCTGGAAGGCACGTTTTTCTATCAGGAAAGCACGAAAAATGATTTTAACAGGTATAAATTTATGTCAGCAACACTGTCGGCAAATGATGACGACACTTTATCCCTGAGTAAATTTTCCCGAATTATAGACCTTGACGGGTGCGAATCCGAAGCCAGCTCGACGGCAAGGAGATTAGTTTCGATATTTCCTCCCAGGTATGAAATTTACTACAGCGATAACGCCTTTGACGGTAACACAAATACGTACTGGTCTCCTGAAAACAACAATAATCAGTGGATAAAGCTGGAACTTAAAGAATCTACGGTATTGAAGGGGTTTAGTCTTTATTCCTCAAACAGAGGTCCTAAGGATTTTTATATAGAAGTTTCTGATGACGGTCAAAATTGGAAAACGGTTAATACAAATTTAAGCCGTTTTTCAAACTCAACCGGATGGAAAAATGTTGATTTCATTAATCCGGTTTCTTGCAAATATTTTAAATTAAATATTACCTCAACATGGTCGGGGAATCTGGAAATTAATGAAATTATGCTTAACTCCTATGACGGATATGCACCGTCGGGATACCGTATTGCAGGGCCATTGGATATTTCTGTCTATGAAATCGCGCCATATTTCAAGGTTGAATGGGATGCGAATGTTCCCAATAATTCCAGCTTTGAAATCAGAATGCTTGTATTGGACGAGGGTGTAGAACCCAAACAGGAAGATTTTACTAATGACACAATAGTATCAGAAACAGATGGGAAAATCCCGAATATCAGTTGGGGTCAATCCCTGGCTGAAAAAAGATTATGGATAATGGAAAACTTTACTACCTCGGACAGCAGGGTTTCACCAGTATTACACTATTTACGGATTCGGGAGCTTTATCCCAATGATTAGTTTTGCATAATCAGAACATTAAACATTATATTTTTTGCGGAGTTTGGAAAAAATGAAAATCATCTTTAAAACCAGGAAAGGCTTTACCATAATAGAATTAATTATTTCCATATCGCTGCTGTGCGTTCTTCTGGCAGGGATTTATACATTGTATTTTCACGTTCAGAAAACCTTTAACAGAACCAATGCACATTTGAAAATAAATCAGCAGATTAACACGGCATTTCTCCGGCTGGAGCGAGATATCCATTCTGGCATGAAACCTAATTACTTAACCGATGCGGTTAGAATTGTATCCGACAATGAAATGCATATTTATTCCTTTGATGATGCGACAAATAAATATATGCGCGTAGTTTACAGGTTAAATCCTTCAGACAAAACCATACTTGAGCGTGGTTTGGCAATATACCCCGGAAAAACTCCACCGGCAGATGAAAACCCTGAATATGAAACCATTACCGAATGGGAAACTCTAATAGAAGGTATAATTGAAGAATACAATGGCAAAAAATCGAATTTTTCAATACTTTCGGTTTCTGCACCGACAGGAGAACTTACACCTTCGCCAACACCAATTGTTCGCAAAGCTGTCTGCATAGTGCTTATTGTGAATGATCCTGACAACCCTTTGGAAGAGCCAATTGTTTCTGAAAAAATAATAACTTCAAGGTCAAACAGTTATCCAAAGTAAACTTAGCAGTGAAAAGATTTATGTATTTAATCTAAGAGGTGCATTTATATGTTTGACGGAAATATAAAGGGATCTTCATTACCTATTGTACTTGTACTTTTGGCAATAATGCTGATACTCGTAATTACACTGGTATCTGTTGTGGACTTTGACACAAAAACAGCTGAAAATATCATCGATCACGAAATTGCGCTGGATGTAGCTGAAGCCGGCTTTAATAAATATTTATATATGCTTAATAACAACACATATTTTTACAAGGACGGTGAAAATGAAGAGGAAGGGTTTATAATAAAGGAAAGATACAGCGGTGCAGATAATCCTGAATGGAATGGTTATGTTAAAACATATGAACCTGTAGTTTATAAAAGTGGTAACAGAATATTAGGGTATTTTGAGATCACTATAACTCCACCTGCAATCGGCACCCCTGTTCTCGGAATTCAATCCACCGGCTGGACCGCTGACAGAAAAGCCAAAAGAACAATATATGTGGAAGTACATAAAAGAACCTTCACCGACTATCTCCTGTTTGAAAATTCCAAGAATGAATCTGTTCCTTTTTCATCACAATCCAAAATAAAAGGTCCTTATTTTACCAATGGCGATTTACATGCTTTATCCGGGGCAGAGTTTTTCGACACGGTTGGCTATGCAGGAAGAAACAGAGCTACCGGTGCCATATTCAGAAAAGAAGGCCAGCCGGTAAAAATGAACCCATTAGGGTTACCGACAATCAACGAAAACCTGACCAAGTGGGCAAGAGCAGAAAATGGCGGATATACTTTTAACAAAGATACTTATATATTACTTAATGAAAATAAAATGAATATAAGGCTTAAGGATGAAACAAGGCAAACCAATGTTCCTTACCCCGAAAGCGGGGTTATTTATGTAAAGGGAGACGTTTATATTTCTGGTGTATTGGACGGAAGGTTAACAATAATATCAGAAAAAAATATATATATTTGTGCAAAGGATCCTACCGTAGAAGAAGTGTCTACTCAAAAACAATACGACCAGCTGTACAATTACAGGGGTGTTACCTATAAAAACCAGAATATTCCGGTCTATAACAATATGAATGTCATAAATCCTTCGGACGACATGCTTGGCCTTGTCGCAAAAGAAAATATTATAATCCATAACAGAACAAATAAATGGCCACAGGCATCAAAAGGCAGCATTAATACTACCGTAAAAGACATTCAGATTCAGGGAGCTCTGTACTGCAATTCGGTAACTGTCCAGGATTTTGACTATATTACAAATACCGATTACGGTCAGATTAAATATCTTGGTTCCAGGGTTGTAAAAGAAGACAGCGCTACAGGAATTGTAACCCAAACCATATGGGGTCCCAAATACGGCGGCTACAGTTCGGATAATATCTACGATTACAGGATGCAGTATGAAGCACCTCCACATTTCGTAGAACCTGTAAATGCCGGTTGGGAAGTTGTAACCTGGAAAGAAATAAATAACAACTGACATATGAATAGCACCTGACCATCTGTTCTCCTAATCAGCTCTGAAGAGTAAAAATTCTTCGAAATGAAATTGACATAATATCTGTCCAAAATGTGCTATATATGGTATAATAGAACATATAATACTGCTGTAAATAGCACGTTTTGGAGGGTTTAAAATTGGTTACAAGGAAAGATAAAAGGAAGTTAGAGAGCAACACAAATTATTTTTTCGAGTTTCTAAAAATCAAGGAACATTTTTTTAAAGGTATGAATTTATGGCTTAAAAAAGTAAAAGATCACCGGCATCAAAGTTACAAGAAATATGACACAGAAGTAATTTTATTTATAGTGATTTTAAAAAATGCATTTAGTCTTAAATCAATGAGAAGTATGACAGATGGTTTAAATCAAGAGCAGGTTATTGAAAATTTAGAAAAGGCCTAGGTGTTGAATTAGAAGAATTGCCCCACTGCGATACGATTAATGACTTTTTAATGAAACTAACGCCAGAAGAGCTGGAAAAGATCCGAACTTACATGATAAAAGAGTTGTTAAAGAAAAGATGTTTTGAGAAATATAGAATCAACGGAAAGTATTGGGGCATTATTTTTGATGGAACCGGATTGTTTAAATTTGATGAAAAGCATTGTGAACACTGTCTTAGAAGAGAATAAACAGATGAAAGGACAGGAGAAACGAAAACAATATATATGCACAGGGTTATAAAGGCTTTGCCGGATCTGTACTTGATGTTTAAAAATGAACTTACCCCGATTTGATGGACACGTAGAACGGCGGGTATAATAAAACCAACGGAGGTGTCCAAGATGTCAGTAAAAAGTTATGACAAGAACTTCAAAATCGAGGTAATACGCCGTGTCAAGGAACAGGGCCAAAAGTGCCGGTTTTAGCAAGGGAACTTGGCATCCATGAAAATACTATATACAAATGGATTAGAGAATTCAAGCAGGATGCAGAAAATGCATTTCCGGGGAGTGGGAACTTAAAGCCTGAAGATGCAGAAATCAGAAGGCTAAAAAGAGAAAATGAAACTTTAAAGGAAGAAATAGAAATCCTAAAAAAGGCGGTAGTCTTCTTTGCCAAAAACCTAAAGTAAAGAGATTTGAGTTTATCAAAGAAAACCTTGGTAAGTTCAAAATATCAACCATGTGTAGGATGCTTAAAGTCAAAAGGAGCGGATTTTATGCATGACAGAGAAGGCCGAAAAGCAAGAGAAAGATAGAAAACGAAGTACTCCTTGAAAAAATAAAAGAAATATTTCAAAAGAAAAAGAAGATTTATGGTTATCCGAGGATTACGAATGCCTTGCCGGAAGACATGAAAGTCAGTGAGGGCAGAGTATACAGGATAATGAAGGCCAACGGCCTGAAATCTAAAACTGCAAGGAAATACAAGCCACAAACAACAGACTCAAAACATAATCTTCCGGTAGCAGAAAACATTCTCAACAGGGAGTTCAGTGCTGAAAAGCCATGTCAGAAGTGGGTTTCAGATATACGTACATCGAAACGGAAGAAGGATTTCTGTATCTTGCCGGTATACTCGATCTGCATAATAAAAGTATTGTCGACTGATCAATGCAAACCCACATGAAGAAAGAACTTGTTATTGAAGCGTTGAACCAGGCAATCGGGAGATTCAGGCCATCCGCAGGACTTCTGCTGCATTCTGATAGAGGTTCGCAGTATTGCAGCAATGAATATCAAAAGATAATCAAGAATAACGGTTTTATCTGCAGCATGAGCCGGAAAGGTAACTGCAGGGACAATGCCCCGATGGAATCCTTCTGGGGAAAGCTAAAGAGTGAATGGCTTTGCGACATGAAATTTAAAACAGTAGAAGAAGCAAAAGCAGCTGTTTTTGAATATATAGAGATATTTTACAACAGGGCGGGAGCTTCTGGCCAGCCTTCAGCCTGGACTTTGGCTTGATGGTGAACCTTTTGACTTTGAGCTTGCGTTTCAGATGGAGTTTGTGGTCAGCTTTCCAGAGCCGGACAAGGAAGTCATAGTAGGATGCTGGTGAAGGGGCGGTACCTTCGAAACCGCAGATATCAAAAAGCAATGGATCAGAGGCTACTTTAAGCGCCCAGTTTGTGATAGAATAATTACTATTTTTTTTAAGAGATACAGCATGGGAGGATAATGTCATGAATACATTGCAAAATGTAAAAATCACTGTAGATGCCGGAAAAATAATAGGAGATCTGGAACATAACTGGAGATATATAGGCTATGATGAAAACAATTATACATATACGCCGGAAGGAAAAGAGATGCTCTCCAGGTTTGGAATACTGGAAGATGCTCCTTACTATATCAGGGCGCATCACATGTTGTGCACAGGAAATATGCACGGTGTATACAAATGGGGATCGACAAATGCCTATATCGAAGACAGGCAGGGAAACCCAGTATATAACTGGGAAGTGGTTGATGAAATACTGGATACTTATCTGGACAATAACTGCAAGCCTTTTTTTGAGATTGGATTCATGCCTTATCATCTCGTAGATCCGAAGTGTTTTGACGGTTTGTCCGACTGGGAAAAATATAACGAGTATCGCAGGTTGTTCTGGGCATATCCGCCGAAGGATTATAGGAAATGGTATGACCTGGTCTATAAACTGGTGAGACATTGCGTGGAAAAGTATGGAGAAAACGAGGTCCTGACCTGGTATTGGGAGCTTTGGAATGAACCCGATATTTTTTACTGGAGAGGAACTCATGAAGAATACTGCAAATTGTTCGACTATACCGAAGCTGCTGTTCACGCTGCATTGGATGGTGCAAGGCTGGGGGGACCCGCTACAACAGACCCGCGCCCCGGCTCCAAATCGCTGAAATTCCTGGAAGACTTCCTGGATCATTGCGCAAATGGCGTGAATCATGTTACGGGAAAAAAGGGAACACGTCTGGACTTTGTGACTTTTCATACAAAGGGAGGCGGATTTCGGTTTGACGTAGATGCACCGAAAATGACACCGTCTGTAAAAAAACAGGTTTCACAGGTAAAAACGGGTCTTGAGGCGATAAAAAAATACGGGTATGGCGATCTTGAGGTTGTGCTTTCCGAGGCTGATCCCGACGGCTGGGCGGCAGGAGGGATTTATGACAATAAAAACTTGAATTTCAGGAATACCGAGTATTATGCAAGTTATGTGGCATGCAGCTACAACAATATTGAAAGAGTTGCAAGATCAATGAATGCAGCCGTGAAACCACTTGCATGGGCGTTTATATTTGTTGGAGAAAGGTGTTTCGAGGGTACCCGGACTTTTGCCACACAGGGGATTAACAAGGCAGTTTTTAACCTGTTTAAAATGTATGCAAAAATGGGAAACAGGGAACTCTCATTCAGGTCTTCACATGAAATTGATGTACTCAAATATAAGGACGAGTTTGGCAGGGGGGAAGACCCCGATATTTCGGGAATGGCTTCAGTATCAGGTGATGGCAGTATACAGGTCCTGGTCTATAGCCACCATGATGACTGGGATATTGAAAAAGAATATGATGTAGAACTGGATATATGCAACATTTCAACCATGGAAAATGCCAGTATAAGGCATTATCGTATTGATAAGGAGCACAGCAACGCCTATACCGAATGGAAACGGCAGGGAAGTCCCAAATATCCTTCAAAGGAGCAATATGAAGCAATCAAGGGAAAAGATGGCCTGGAGCTTTTTGAACCCGATAAAAATATCCGGGTGATTGACGGAAAAATAAAAGTAGAATTTAAAATGCCAACGCATGCAGTATCACTGATTGAAATAACAAGAGCATGATTGATGGCAATACTTGTGAAAGAAAGCTTTTGATTTTTTGTTTCCACAGGAAGCTTTGGCTGTGTACATATTATAATTTTTGCAGCCGGAATCGGGGTGGACAGGATGGATCAGAAGGAGCTTGAAACATATTTTTACTCATTGGATCGATCATTCTTCATTGATAATGATATGAAAAAATATGCAGATCTTGACGAACCTTTACCCATAGGCTTCGGGCAGACAATCTCGCAGCCAAGTCTTGTGCTGGAAATGACAAAGCTTCTTGCACCGGAAAAGGACAGCAAGGTTCTGGAGATTGGAACTGGTTCAGGATTTCAGACGGCTCTTCTTGCGAAAATGTCAGCCAGGGTTTTTACTGTGGAAAGAATCGGTGAATTGACTGAAAAGGCTAAAAAAAGGCTGGATGCGCTGAATTTTTCAAATATATATTATAAAATCGGCGACGGAAGCAGGGGATGGAAGGAATACGCTCCTTATGACAGGATCATGGTTACCGCGGCTGCTCGTGTTTTACCCGATGAATTGCTGAACCAGTTGGCTGACGGAGGCAGGATGGTTATTCCCGTAGGTCCGCCTGATTTACAGGAGCTTAAACTTATTACAAGGACAGACGATGGCAGCGTAAACATAAAAACAGTGGAACTGGTCAGATTTGTGGAACTTAAAGGCCGGTACGGCTGGACGGAATAAATAATGGACAATGGGAATATAAAAATGAAAATTTTATGATACCAGGGTAAAAGGTACAAAAAGATATATTCCCAAATCGGTTAAAGACATCAGGTCATTATATTTCCTCTGCGCCTGTGCTGTAATGTACAACGCAGAGGAACCAGGCCAATTTTTACAAACAGAATCAAAAATCAATATTCATTAAAGCAGAATCCAATCCTGCGCTTCTCTTCTTTCCTTCCGGCTATATGTTTTTCTCCTGTCAGAAGTTTTTCGGCAGCGGTTTTCAGGTCTTCACATGTTATAAGCCTCATCGCTGCGATATCGGCTTTTTTTCCGAAAATTCTTGAAGCCTGTACGACTACTGCATTCTGAAAAAGTCTCCTGGCCTCCCTTCCATTGCCGAAAGAATCAGATTTTGCCCTTTCCCTGAAGAAATCAACTGCTATTTCCCTCCAGCCGTCTTCCAGGTCATAATCCTCATTTGTGGCTATCCTGTTAAAAATCTCGGGCATTTCAATGTCCGGGGAATACGACGGGAATTCTACGGTAAATGTAATTCTTGATGCAATGCCGGGATTAGCGTTTAAAAACTCCTTCATCTTGTTGTTTTCACCGTCGACATCCCCTCCGTAACCGGCAAAAATCACCAGCTTGTCCCGGGAATGTTTTTCAAGTTCGACGCACAGCTGGGCAAGCGCTTCCTGGGAAAATGAATCCAGGCTTTTATCAGTGTTTCGGGATGCCAGACTGTACGCTTCATCCAGGAATATGGCATCGTAGTTTTCAAATATTGCTGTCACCTTGGGTGCTGTATGGCCGACAAACATACCTTTCAGCTGTGCTGCATTGATACTGATGAACCGTCTGTCCGGCAGAAGGTTGTTTTCAAAGAGAATACTTGTAAGGTGTTCAGCCATTTTTGTTTTACCCACACCGGGAGGTCCCAGGAATACGAATGTGTTGTTTATCTGCATGGGTTTTAATCCTGCTTTTTGTCTTTCATAACTTGATTTAAGTACGCAGACGGTTTCAAGTATTGTTTTCTTAACATGCTCAAGCCCGTATATTTCCCTGTTCATTTTTTCCACTGCAGTTCCCTTTTGTTCCGGCTGTTTCTTTTCCTGTTTATTTATGATGAAGGTGTTTGATTTCAGGAATTCAAAATTTTTCTCGTTGAGAATTTTCTTGCCGTTTATGTCATGTGCATCAGAGAGCACTTTTTTTATCAAACGAAGTATGGAAAGATTCCCGTTCCAGCTGTGAGCTCTGAACTTTTTCAGATTTTTTAATACCTCTTCCACGTTTACATTTTGGTCGATTGTGCAGCCTTCTGCTGCAGCTGCGTCAACCAGTACTTTTTTGTAATATTCCGAGGTTATATCAGGTTCTTCAATTGAATAAGTATCATAGAGTGCTTCAAAGGATATATTTTTTGCCGCTTCCAATATACTGGCCAGGCTTGCCGTTCCAAGCCCGCTGATGTCCGAAATATCCAAGTCATCATTTTCTTTATCTGTTGCGCAGCATATGATAAATATGTCATCAAACATCTCTCCCAAATATTTGATATTATCCTGCAGATCAAAGGGAAGGAACTGGCTTTCATCAATCATGACAATCAAAGGACATCCGGAAGAATATTTCTCATACCAGGGGATAAAAACACCTCTGCCTACTACAGCCTGCTGAACACCCATGCCTCCGTCGGAATATGCCATTCGGCCGAAAATGTTCATGGCTTGTTTGCTTCTGAGCTCAGGAGCATTAATGATCGGAATTTTACCTGAAAAATCGACTTCGTGTTCATTATCACCGGCAACGTCATTCTCATCATCGCCTTTTTCATCTTCTTCATCGGAGTAATTAATGTATTTGTCAGGATCCAGCAAAGCTGACAGGTAACTGCATGCCAGGAGCCCCGTTTGCTTGCTTTTAACAATAAACATTATTCTTGTTTTATCAGATTCCTGCATCCTGTCTGCTACTTCTTCGAGAAACTTTAAGTGTGTTGCTGTTTTAAAATCATTCTGCAAAATTTCAAACGGCTGATCGGGTATCTCTATGTAATTTACATACTGCCTGTCAGGCAGTTTCATTTCCTTTATCTCGCATCCGAGGATATTCAGCCTTTCTTCGCCTGAATCATTGTAATTCTCCATGTTGCCTTCAACTGTAATGGTCTCATCCAAATCCTCAAATTCAAGCATTTTTTTCAAATCATCATCAAATACAATACTCTCCAGACCGGCTCCGGACAATTCCACTGCTGAATCCATATCCCGGTTATCATCCCTGTTATCCAGCCTTTCTCCAGCTTCACCGTCTATATCAAAAAGTGCATACAAAAAATCAACCAGTTTTTCATAATCGTCATAATCCGCGGTTGCTTCGATAAACTTGTTATTCGTGCTTTCATCCTGGATTATTTCAAGAAATTCTTCAAAGCCGGTGTCGCCGGGAATATCGAGAACACCGTAAATAAAACTCATAAACTCCAGGCCTTTTTCACTATTAATGCCGCATTTCAGGGAAGCCCTTAAAACAGCTGCCAAAACTGTACTGTCATGAATACACATGTTATTCATGAGCAAAACCTCCTTTATTTGTTTGAAGCAATTATATCCATCAAAACATCCAAAAAAAAGATAGCTGTTCGGCATAAACTGTTTCTTTATGTTACCGGAAATCGGGTCCCGGTGGCGCGAAACGCTTCATAGGTTTTAATCCCGCAAATATTGTTTAATCAAAAATACTTGTTATAATTAATATAGTTGAAAGATTAATTTTCCAAATAATTTCAGGATAAAAGCGAGGCAAAATTATGAATATCAATTCAAAAGCAGACTTTGTCAGTTTTTCGGATTTCTGCAACAGGCACAGGTTTGAACCCAAGCGGATAATAATGCCAAACAACAGGTCCGGGTATCAGTATATTTTAAGCGAAACCGGTAAAGGAATTTGTTTATTTAATGTCAATACCGTTACCCTGAAGGATTTGGCGGTTGAAACACTGAAAGAGAGTTTTTTCAAAGAAGGATATGCCCTTGCCGAGCCATTGACCTGTATTTTTCTGATACTTGACATTCTGAACAGTTATAAGTCTTCACTTCTTTTTTTCAACCAGATTGCTCCCGACATTTATATGGCCAGGGCGATTTATGAAAACCTGACGGATTTAAGAATGGCCTGTGTTGATTTGGAAGATTCAGCTGAAAAATACTATTATGAGTTCGGTACTCAAAAGGCGAAGGAGAAAGATAAAATTCAGAATTTGATTTTCATATCCCGAAAGTTTAATGAGGTTTTATCAGACAAAAAGCTTCTGGATTATCCTGCCCTTCTTATTGCTGCCTTGGAAAAACTGTCTGGCAACAATGCAAAAGAAGAAAAAAAACCGTATCACTATGCCGTCCCTCAGAATTGTGAAATGAAAGAACTGGAAAGAAGTTTTTTTGAAAAGCTGACCAAAGGTGTTTTTTATGTAATTAAACTGCCTCAGCCTTCAGGAGAAAAGCCTGCAGGTTTTATTTTTACAGAATACAGCCCGCATGAAACCCCCCAGGATAAAAATATTGATGTCACAAGATATACCTTGACAGGTAAAGCTGAGGAACTGAAGGAAGTTTTAAGGAATATAAAAAGGCGCAATATTCCTTTGGATAAAGTTTTGATACTGTATACCGGCAGAGAATATATACAGGCTGCTTATGATTTGTTTTCCAGGTACAGGATTAATGCCACGTTTGACGCAGGTATCCCGATAACCAATTCAAAAGCGTATTGCTTTCTTCAGAATATTCTGGACTGGTATTCGGGCGGATATGAGGTCAGATACCTTTTGAATATGCTGAGCAGCGGCAATATATATTTTAAAGAAGCAGTAAATGACAATGAAACTGATGAAAGCAAAAAAATTACAAACAACTTCATTGCCGGGGTCTTGGAAAGGAAAAATATAGGCTGGGGACTGGAACGGTATGAATTGCTGAAAAAAATTGATGATACCGGAGAAAGCCGGAATCAGGATTTTCTTGAAAAAGAAAAGAAAGCGTGCGAAATGGTCTATAACTTTGTAAAAGAAGCTACGGAGAATATGGATCTAAGCGGCAGAATAAACCTTAAAGAGTTTTGCAGGCGAATTCTTGATCTGGTGAAAAACTATACACCGGTTAAAAGCGAGAAGGAGGCAAGCGGCAAAGCGTGTATAACCAGCACTCTGGAGATACTTTCAGGCATTTCTGACTGTTACGTTGGTGTAAACGAGGCTGTTAAACACATACGAGCCCTTGTTGGGGATTTAACCTTTGCAAATTCAAATCCGGAACCGGGTCATATTCATGTTGCACCTGTTGAACAGGGAGTATGGAACAACAGGCCATATTTATATATAGTGGGACTTACGGACGATAAACTGAAAGGATATGATACGGAGGATCCTGTCCTGGACGATTCCGAGCGGCGGGTTTTATCTGAAAAGCTGCCAAAAAGCACTGATACCTGGTCAAAAAATGTATACAGGCTCAGGGAGGCTCTTTTGAATGAAAGAGAAAGTATTATGTGTACATGCTCAGCTTTCGACACTGTTGCACTCAGGGAGGAAAGCACAACACTGAGCATAAAGGGAATAAACCTGAAGGAAAAGAACCCGGAAGAAATCACACGGGATTCGGCCCTTAATCTTGATGAAATGAGGGCGGTGACGTTACCCGGTGTGTCTGATGAAGAAGAAAAACCAGCCAATACTTCTGAACCCGACAATATAATGCCTGAAAATTCAGCCGGGGAAACCCGACACGATGAACCCGGTGAAACAGGCCTAACCGGAAATACTTCGGATGATGAATCCGACACGGTTTGCCTGGAGCAGGTATTCTCGGCAACTGCATTGGAAGACTATGCAAGATGTCCGCGCTATTACCTGTACAGACATGTTCTAAAATTAAGAAAGGAAGATTATAAAGTCCAAAAGGAAGAAGGCTGGCTTACCAGCCTGGAAGAAGGAAATCTGTATCACGGAATACTTCGTGAAATATACGAACATCGGCTTAATGACTTGCTGGACAATATGGATAAAGTGAAAGAGGTTGTATCGGAGATCGTTGAAAAATTTGCAGATGACGCAAGGACAAAAATTCCGTGCCCTGGTGACGTAATCTTCAGTTCTTGGGAAAAAGATGCTGTCGAGTACCTGGCAAGATATATTAAAAAGGATTTGGAGAGACTGAAGAATGAAAAATTAACTCCGTGCGGTTTTGAATTTACTTTCAGGGAGGATGGTTCAGCCGGATGTTTTGATAACAGTGAAATCGATACTTCTCCCGTAGAAGTTAAAATCGGCGGGTACAAGATAAAACTGGTGGGAGCAATAGACAGGATAGACCGGGATAATGAGGGAAATTTCGAAATTATAGATTATAAAAGCGGAAGGTCAGCAACTTATTACAAAAAGAGCAAAAATGAGAAAAGCCTTGACACTGATAAGCATTTCCAGCACTATCTGTATTCGCTTGCCCTTGAAAAAATACTGGAACGGGCAGAGAGAGGAAGCAGTAGAGTAACAAGGGCTAGGTATGAATTTATAAAAGAACCTGAACAGGCAGGCCCGGTTGAACAGAATGATGGCTTCCGAAATGATATGGCCGGGAAAATTGAAGCTCTTTTAGAGCGTTTAGTATATGATACAAACTGCCTCCGGTTTGCAAAATGCACCGAGCTTATGGAGAAAAATGAAGATGTAAGCGATACCGAACGTAAAAATGTTTTGCATTACTGCATGAACACATGCGAATACAATGTTATCTGCGAAGTCAATTCAAAAGAAGAGGTGAATGAGGCATGACACAGTCACTGACAGTCATAAAAGACCTGAAGGAAAGAGAGAGAATAGAAACCGAATTCGGAAAGAATTTTATGGTTGAAGCAGGTGCGGGTGCAGGAAAAACCACGGAACTTATAAACAGGGTTGTGAATCAGCTGAAAGACACTGATATTACAATAGATCAGATTGTAATCATCACCTTTACAAAAAAAGCAGCCAATGAATTAAAAGAAAGATTTATTGATAAACTGAGAGAAAACCATGAGCACCCTAAATTAAAACATGCCTATGAGAACAGTGACAAAATATGTATAGGCACAATCCATTCATTTTGCTCAAAGCTTCTTAAGGAACAGCCTTTTTACTCAGGATTGGGATTCTGCTTTACCGAAATTGACGAAGAGGAAGAAATGAAGCATCTCAGCAGGCTGTGGATGAACTATGTGAACGATATGGACAATTCAAAAAACATGACCGCATTAAGACTAACGGGAACAGCTTATTCCAGTCTGAAAGAAACATTATTGGCTTGCTACGATAACCGGGATGTTGACATTGTATTACCTTCGACGGATTTCACTGCGGATGATCTGCCTGCATTAACCGAATCAATGGACAGAACAATAAAAGAAACGGCAGGGGTGCTGGAACCATGGGGGCCATATCTGAATAAGCCTTTTAGTGAATGGTTGGAAGATTCAAAAATCCCGGAAAGAAATTTTAAAGAGAGCGTCAAACTGTTGTCGAAATGGATGGAAAAAGATGGGGGAGATACGGCAGAATGCATTCAAAACATGGGCATTTTCAACAGGAACAAACTAAAAGGCCTGAAGAACAATACCGAACTTAATGAAAAATATAATGCCGACGTTGAAAAACTGGCGGTTATCCATAAAGAATTAAAGTCGGTATATAACAGGATCCAGAAAATTATTTACAATGAATGCATGAATATAATTAAAGATGCCATGAAGGCCTATGACTCATATAAAAGGGATAGCAACCTGTGCTCTTTTTCTGATCTCCTGATAAAAACCCGGGATATGCTGCGCAAGCATCCGGAAGTCAGAAAGCATTTCAGGCGCAAATACAAGGTTTTTTATGTCGATGAATTCCAGGACACAGATCCCATCCAGGCCGAAATTCTGTTTTATCTTGCAGGGCAGGAACCCGGACCCGGGGATTCGGGCGAAGTAAACTGGATGGATATAAAACCTGTACCCGGTTCGCTTTTTATTGTCGGTGACCCGAAGCAGGCCATTTACCGCTTCCGCCGTGCCGATATAGCTGTGTACAAGACTGTAAAAAGCCTGGTTCAAAAACATGGAGGTGAGGTTTTAAAGCTGACACATAATTTTAGATCCAAGGAATCCCTGTGTAATGCATTTAACGAGGCTTTCAGCAGGGAAGGTTATTTTGCGGCGGACGAGAATGATGTTTACCAGGCAAAATACGGTGAAATGAGTACTAAAAAGGAGCAGGACAACATAAGGCGGGTATATAAATATGTAATAAAAAATGGCAAGAAAGAAGAAATTATTTCCAAAGACGCAGCCTTTGTGGTCAATTTGGTCAGGCAACTGTTAAACAGCAAAAAGGCCAGGCCTGAAGACATAATGATCATTACACCTTTTGCACATGACAATCATGTATATTATAATGCTTTGATAAAAGAAGGCATTCCTGTAATACATACCGGGAAAGTTAACATTAACAACTATGTGAACAGAAATATAATCAAGGTACTGAAAGTGCTCCAAAATCCAAATGACACCATAAACCTTGCGGCAGTCCTTCATAATGTTTTCAATATAAGTCTGGAAGATATGCAAAACCATATTAAGAAACATCGGAAACTTTCGATTTTTGAAGAACTGACCGGTGAAGATGCCGCCACACCTGCAGGACAAGCCTTAAAAAAACTGAACCGTTATTATTCCCTTAGATGGAAGATAGACAATCCTGTTGCATTAACTGATTATATTGTGGAAGACCTGGGGCTTAAAAGCGTTGCCATGTCCGAATCCGACGCAGGCAAGACTTATAAGGAAATCAATATGTTATTGGAATCGCAGAAAGATATAAGCAGTGCCACGGTTGAAAACGACCTGTCAAGGCATATAGAAAGGTTGGAAGCTGTTTTGAAGAAAACATACAGAAATCTGCTTCCTTCAGGCATGGGAGAAAAAGGCGTCCGCCTGATGAATCTGCACCAGGCGAAAGGCCTGCAGGCGAGGGTTGTAATCCTGGCATCACCCTGTGAATCATATGATAAAGCAGCCAAGATGCATATAGAAAGAAGTATGGAATATAATAACGGCAAAACTTGCACTTCTGCACCGAAAGGATATTTCAGGTTAGTAGAAAGATACATACGGGGCAGTTACAAGGAGCTTGCGAAAATTTCCGACTGGGATGAAAAGTTCGAAGAAGAAGAGAAGTATCTTGAAGAAGAAGAGAAAAGGCTGCTGTATGTAGCTGCAACAAGAGCGGAGGAATTATTGATTATCGCCGAATGCGAAGGGATAACCGACAGCAAAACCGGCGAAGTGAAAAATAAAGGATATTGGTATAAGCTTATTGAGAATTTCAGCTGTCCCGAACTGGACGATTCCTTTATAGATGCATTGGAAGAACCGGATGGGGACGAAACAGGGGCCCTGGAAGCTGATACGGAAACCGGGAACCTGGACAATAAGGAAGAGGTATCGTCTGACATAAAAGAATTTGATGATTTTGAAGACATCTGGCGCAGGAAAATTGATGTTCCGTCATATACTGCAATTCTGCCCAGCAGGCTCGAACAGGAAAGGGTGCCGAAAGCCGAAGAAGAGATCACTATTACATTCAGTGAGGATGACGGAGATGATAATGATAAAGCGGAAGCTTATGAATTGCAAGTTGAGTCCGTGAATAAAGCTGAGGATGAAACTGAAAAAGACAGTGACCTGCCCTATGGACCGGTGTGGGGAACATGCATACACAGGGTATTTGAACTGATTGTCACCGAATTCATGAAGAACAGGAAATACCCGGATGAAAATGAAATCGAAGACATAATAAAATCTGCTGTTTCTGAAATACTGATGACTGGGGAAACGTCCGGCAGGAATTTTTCGCTTTTCTTCAACGGCTCACTGGAAAATCGTGAAAATATAAAGGAAAGCACGGAGATTATATTTGCCGGAATTAATTCTTATGTAAAAAAACAGGTCAGTGATTTCATTAAATCAGGACTTGCAGAAAAGATAAAAACAGCCGGGGTTATTATGCCCGAGATGCCTTTTTGGTTAAAGATCATACCCGAAGAAGATGCGGTGTATAATGACGGTCTGTATGCTCATCTCACCCGGTACCTGAAATCGAAGGACAAACCTGATGAAGACCGCAAACCCGTTATTGTTTCCGGCGTAATGGATTTGGTAATCTGTGCTGATAATGAATGGATTATCGTGGATTACAAAACCAACAGGCCACGGAATGGAAAAACCATGGAAGAAATGCTTAAAAGCAAATACAGGTCCCAGCTGGAAGCATATAAACTGATTTTTGAACGTATGACAAAAGAAAAGGTGGCTAGATTATTCCTGTATTCGACAGTGACCGGTGAAGTTTTTGATGTCTAGTTTTCCCGGTTATATATCACAGGCCGGATTGACAGGCAATGGAGTGAAAAAATATGACCATTGAAGTCATAACTTTTTTTCATTAAAATGATCCAGGATATGGTTGATTAAAAGTTCAAATTATATAATAATTTGACTGGCGAAATTTTTCATAAGAAAAACTGTGTTTATTATTGTGTCAACATACAGGAGGTTGGCGATGGACGAAAAGGATTTAAAGAAACTTTTAAGCGAGATGTCCTTGGAGGAAAAAGTCGGTCAGATGGTGCAAATCCCTGCCGGAATGCTTACAAATGGCGGTATTATTACCGGTCCTGCAGATTCTGTTGAAATTACCGAAGAGATGGCTTCATTGGTCGGCTCTGTTTTGAATAAAACCGGGGCAAAAGATTTACATAAGCTTCAGAAGGAGTTCATTGAAAAGCATCCGCACCATATTCCGCTTTTGTTTATGTACGATGTTATTAACGGAATGGAAACCGTTTTCCCGATTCCGCTTGCGCAAGGATGTACATTTTCTCCCGAAATGGCAGAAGAAGCGGCAAAAGCCGCTGCAAAAGAGGCAACTGCTTCAGGACTTCATGTTACTTTTTCTCCAATGCTGGATCTGGTAAGGGATGCCAGGTGGGGACGTGTCATGGAATCTTTCGGGGAAGATCAATGGCTGAATGCTGAAATGGGAAAAGCCATGGTGCGCGGGTATCAGGGCGGAAGTAAGACGGCAGGTGAATCCCCAGACTTAAGCAAAGAAGGTAATATAGCCGGTTGTGTTAAGCATTTTGCCGGTTATGGAGCCCCGGAAGGCGGAAGGGATTACGACAATGTAGAAATATCTGAGCGCACTTTCAGGGAAGATTATCTTTTTGCCTATCGTGCTGCAATAGAAGAGGGATGTGCAATGGTTATGACATCTTTCAATACGTGGAATCGCATACCTTCTACGGGAAACGAGTGGCTTATGCGGAAAATCCTCCGGGAAGAAATGGGATTTGAAGGAGTTTTGATTTCCGACTATGCAGCGATTGACGAAATGGTTAACCACGGAATCGCGGAGGACAGCCGTGAAGCAGCCAAGCTTGCAGTAATGGCAGGCGTGGACATAGATATGGTATCCAACGCATATATAAAATACCTGGCAGAACTGGTAAGATGCAATGAAGTAGATGAGAAGCTGATTGATGAAGCAGTTATGAGGATCCTTAAACTGAAAAATGAGTTGGGATTGTTTGAAAATCCATACAAGGATTGTTCTGAAGAAAAGGAAGCAATGCTGTTGTTGTGCGATGAACACCGCAAGCTGGCACGAAAAATCGCAGCAGAATCATTTGTCCTGTTAAAGAATGATCAGATCCTGCCTCTTTCCAGGGATGCCCATGAAAAACTGGCATTCATAGGTCCGTTTGCAGACAATACAGAAATTTATGGTTCCTGGTCATTTCCGAAGATGACCGATCGTATTGTTACCATAAGGCAGGGTGTTGAGCAAAAAAAACAAGGCAATGCCTATGTACAGGGGTGCTTTGCTTTAGGTAAGGAACAGGTTACCCGGTTCGGTGAAAAAGGGAAGTACACAGCGGAAGAGCTGGCTGCAAAGTACGAAGAGGCAATAGATGCAGCAAAAAGGGCCGATAAAGTTATTCTGTGCCTTGGCGAGCATCGTAATCAATCCGGTGAGGGCGGAAGCAGGGTGGACATTCATATCCCGGAAAACCAGGTGGAACTGCTCAGAAGGATACATGAAGTTAATGAGAATATTGTGACGGTAGTATTCTCCGGCCGTCCCCTGGTATTGACCGAGATTGTTGAAATGTCCAGGGCGGTTTTGATGGTATGGATGCCCGGTACGGAAGGTGGAAATGCGATTGCGGATGTGTTGTTTGGAGATATTGTTCCAAGTGGAAAGTTAACCATGTCTTTACCCAGGAATGTCGGTCAGTTGCCTATTTATTATAACAAGTTCAGCACCGGGAGACCGAATGAAACAGGAACAAAAGTGGGTTTTGTCAACGGTTACCTGGATGAATCCACCAAACCCCTGTTCCCGTTTGGATATGGGTTGTCTTATACCAGTTTTTCTTATTCGCCTGTGACTTTAAGCCAGGAAAAGATGAAAAGGGATGAAGTGATTAAGGCAACTGTTACCGTAACGAATACCGGAGTTTATACAGGTACAGAAATTGTTCAGCTGTATCTCAGGGATTTGAAAGGAAGTGTGGTTCGCCCGCTGAAGATGCTTCGTGGATTCAAAAGAGTGACTTTGCGGCCGCAGGAAAGCTGTGAGGTTGCATTTGAAATTACCGAGGATATGCTGAGATTCTATGATATCAATATGAATTATGTCAGTGAACCGGGTGTATTTCATGTATTTATCGGAGGCAACAGCGATACCGGCAATAAAGCCGAGTTTCGACTGGTAGAGTAAACAAGTGGGGTGTAACCACGAAATCTATACCGCTGTTTAAGGCAACAACGGGTTAAAGCTTAAAGCCGTTATTATGGGATGAAAACGCAAGTTTATTTTTCCTCTGCGTTTGTGCTATAATGTTCAACGCAGGGGATATTTTATATGAGTGGTACAACCAAGATAAACAAGTATTTGAATCTTTTTAAAAATCGTAATTTCTTGATGTATATCATTGGCCAGATTGTCAGCCGTTTCTGTGACAGTTGCTTCAAGATATCCCTTATCTGGTATCTGACAAACAGGCCAAATGCGTTTGATACAATTGCTGTAACGCTCCTTGTTGCCTATTTTCCTCAATTGCTTGTTGGCATCCTGGGAGGATATCTTGTTGACAGGATTGACCGAAGAATAGCCATGATATTGAGTGACGGCATAAGTGCAGTTATTTTGCTGGGCTTCTATTTCATTGCTAAAACTGATATGTTAAGCATACCGGTAATATTGACTGTCAGGTTTTTCCTTTCATTAATGGATACAATTTATTCGCCTGCAGCCATGGCTTATATTCCGAGAATAGTGGAAAAATCCGCCCTGGTAAGCGCGAATTCTCTCTTTACAATTATCGGTGAGGCGACTGCAATTGCAAGCACCGCAGTAACCGGAATAATTATGAACTTTGTCACCTTTGAAATCATAGTATTCATAAACTGCATTGCATATGCTTTTGCAGCTTTGATGATATTTCTTATTCCTGTTGATGGAAAAGCAGAAACATGTGAAAAAGCTGATAAGTTTAATTTCAAAGCCGTTACATCCGGTTTCAGATATGCTTTTAAGGATACTTTCGTATGGCAGTTCATACTGGTGATTTTCCTAACAAATATTACATCCGATGTGTTTTATAGCTTGACATCATTATATACTGTTACAGTGCTCCATGCTGAATCGGACATCTATGGTATCATACAAACCGTTATTTCAATCGGCATGTTTATAAGTACTGCTTTGATAGGGGTAGTACATATAAAGAAAGTGGGCCTGTTATTAACATCTGGCTTTTTAATGTCGGGTGTGGTAATGATTCTTCTCGGTTTTACGAATAATACACTAATTGCGATATTGTTGTATTTTTTCTTTTCTTTCGGAGATGCGCTTGGCATCCCAAGTTTTACATACTTGCAATTACATGTGCCGGAAAATATAAAAGGACGTGTATTTGCTGCGTTTGATACCTTGGTATTGATCGCCGCACCGATTTCATCACTGCTTATATCAACGGTAGCTGGAACGCTTGGAGTTCCCTCAACGTATATTTTAAACGGTATTGTGCTGGTTTTCGTGTTCTTTATTGCACTCTTCATGAGGGGAATTAAGGATGCCGTCTTATTGGAAGAAAACGCAGTTTGTGAAAGAAAAGCAGAGGGTTTAAATTTGGCTGCAAGCCATAGTGCTGTTAAGTACTATAATGATTGAATATTTGGGAACCAATGGGTATAATATGCTACCCCTTCTTAACCTTTCTGTATTCAGACGGTGATCTTCCCATTATCTTTTTAAACAGCCTGGAAAAGTAGTATTGATCGTTATATCCTATTTTTTCGGCTATTTCCGAAATAGTCATGTCGGTGAAGTCAAGATAAAAACATGCCTTTTGGATTTTCAGCCGTATAAAGAAATCAATCGGGGAATACCCGGTTCTTTCTTTAAATATATCGGTAAGCTGGGTTTTTGAGAGATTGCTGCAGCTTGTCAGGTCATTAAGAGTAAGCTTTTTTTCCAGGTTTTTCTCCATAAACTCGATGCTGTTTTCAACATACATTGTTTTCTTATCCTTCAAATCGTACCTGTTGTATGGCATAAAAAGGGCGGTCGCAAGGAAATAGCCAAGGCAGCAGGAGGCATATATGATATTGCTTATTACAGAACCCCTGGATAATGCGTCATATATACCGTCGAACAGGTGCGTAAGAACGGGCATTGTTGATAAAGGCACATCTGTCAGTGAAATTGTATTATTGTTCCGGATAAAATGGTAATCCGTTTCTCCCTTGAAATGAATCCAGTAAATGTCCCATGGGTTATCGTCGTCAGAACCGTAAACATGCGGCAGATTTTTGGGTATTATCAGCATATTGTTCCTGCAAATCCTTGTTTTTTTGTTGTTTACCATGACAAATCCTTCGCCTTTGGTGCAGTATATTAAAATATTCTGGTTGCAGCCCTTTTTCCGCTCAATGAAGTGATATTTGGCGCAAGGAAAAAAACCTATGTCTGTTATAAATAGATTTTTCACAACGGGATGCGTTGAAACATCATTAATTATTTCTTCGGGCAATACAAGCATTTTCTGGTTTTTGAATCCATGTGTAACATGCGGCTTCATAGTTTTATTATAGTGGCTTAAATTTAAAATATCAACATATGCTCCGGAATATAATCCATCATTCAAGTTATAATATTACACTTCAGAAGTACGGGCTTGTAATATCATTCTGCGTGTCCTGCTTCGGATGTTATGTCTTCCCGGGCAACAAGGCACCTGCTAAAACACAAGCTCCAAAATATAAAATAAATACCTGTTTCCATTCTCGTTTTCCGGTTTCACGTATCCTCCCTGTCAAAGCCCTGGTATGAGAAACGGGTGAACAGGGCTTCTGTTTCGCAGTTTCTGCCGTTTCCGGTTGCATACAAAGCATAGAAGACACCGGTGAATCCCAACTCATGGGCTTCAGTCGAAACATAGCGTGTAAATGCTTTGCCCAAATAGATTTCAGCCCCGTTGACTACAGCGTATGCCTTATATTCAAGCTTGTCGGCAATAACACGAATTGTTACCTTGTCACCGGCAAGAGGAACTTTCGCTGCTTCGTGGCGAATTTCTCCCACAACCTTGCGGAAAATTATGAAATTCTCATGATTCATTCTGCTTACATAGATATCCAGGTGAGCATCATGCTTGTAGTAGATGCTGAATCCGGCTTCTTCATAATTAACGGCCGGAGAAAATGTCAAATCCACTTCCACCCTGTTGGAAAGATCACGCTGCCTGATACCAAGAAAAGCAGGATTGGCCATGTCAGACAAAGTATGGGCGTTGCCCCTGAGAATAAGACCTTCAGGGCCTGCTTCACACGAGCCTTCCTGCGGATTGCGAAGATGTACCCAGTTAAAGTCGATGCTTTTTGTAAAGTTTGTTTCATAATCGGTGCTCAGTGCCTGGACTGCTGAGCCGGGAACATCCATGACCAGCCGGATTGGTTCGCCGTTATTGATAATGGGCCAGCCATCCCGCCAGGTAACCGGAGCCAGGAAAGTTTCGCGACCGAGGTGGTGGAAATACTGATGTGTCTGCCTGTAACCCAAAAATACCGCCCACCAGTTTCCGTCATTATCCTCAATCAGGTCGGCGTGTCCGGTTGCTTGTATCATATCGCCTTTCCGGTGCCTGTGAGTTAGTATGGGATTAAACGGACAAGGCTCATATTTGCCGTAAAGCTCGCGGCTTCTTGCAATTGTTACCATATGGCCAAGTTCGGTGCCGCCTTCGGCAATCATCTGATAGTACCAGTCCCCGATTTTATAGATATGGGGAGCTTCAGGAGCGCTTTCACCGATTCCGCCCCAGAGAGGAGCGGCGGGTCCCAGGAATTTGCCTGTTTTTAAATCGATTGGCGCACAGAGGAAGCCTGCGGCTCGTACACTTCTGTCCCTTGCATTCGAGATGAAATGAGCGCTGCCGTCATCGTCAAAAAATAAAGACGGGTCAATGCCTCCCTGTTCCACCCATATGGGATCCGACCATTCGCCTGCAGGGTCTTTGGCGGTTACATAGAAATTCCCGCCCTTTGTAACATTCGTCGTAACCATGTAAAACAGGTCGTCATGCGGATTATAGCGTATTGTTGGGGCATAAATGCCTTTTGAGCAAGGAACATTATCCAGATCCAGCTGGCTTTTCCGGGTGAGGCAGTGGCCTATCTGTTTCCAGTTAACCAAATCCTTCGAGTGGAAAATGGGTACACCGGGGAAAAACTCAAAAGAGCTGGTTACAAGGTAATAATCATCTCCTTTTTTGCAAATGCTGGGATCGGGATAAAAACCGGGTATAATGGGGTTATGATATCGCATAGTGTCCTCCTTGGCATATTTTTGTATTCCAATGTTTTTATGATAACAAAAACAGGGAAAAATAATCAACCTGCATCGGGCATCCATTGGATATTTGCCGTTCAGAAACTGCATTTTACAGTTATCAGCAATATGATTCGAAAAATTTCATTTTATTTCCGTTCTTTTTCGGTTATTCATGTTGGACGTAACCAGAGTATCAACCTGCAATACCGGAATATAATCCATCTTGTACGATATAATGTGCATTTTTTGGCAGTGGTTTATATGATATATTCAAGTTGGATCGGGGATGTAAGACTTGTATGCCTTCTTGATTAATAGTGTCCTGTCCTGGATTTCAACGTATCATACTGAGGTTGGTGCGGAAATTTTATTGCCGGATGGCAAAATGAATGTTTTATCTGATTGAATTATAGGGGGTTTTTAACATGTATAATTTTTATGTTACACCGGAAGATCGTAAAATACTTCGTGAACTGGCAAAAAAGCAGCTTGAATATTCGCAGCTGCCCATTATGAAGGAACGCATGGAGCAATGGTACAGGCACAATGCGTGTGAGGGCGAAAGACCAATGATACATGTGGAAATATGGACTTTTGAAAAGGACATTATCCCGGAACTGAAATGTCAAACCGAAACAGGCCGCCGTATTGAACTGGAGCTTTACCGCAATTTCATCAATTATGAGAGAATTGATGACGACAGAATTGTTCCTCCGTATTTCCAAATCACCTGGGATACATGGTTCCAGTTATTCGGCGTAAAAGTTGAAAAGGAGCATGCAATGACATCTGAAGGAGAATCGGTAGGACACAGGTTCAAGTACGTTATAAAAGATCTTGAAGAGGATTTTCCAAAGCTTGGCCCTTCAAAGTATGGGGTTGACAGGGAAAGAACAATGGCATGGAAAGAGTTTCTTGAAAATATATTCGGCGACATCCTGCCTGTGAAAATCACCAACAGCTGCCTGTATTCTGTTCCCACGCAGGATGTTGTTCATTTGATGGGCATGGAAAACATGCTTTTTGCGATGTATGACTACCCCGACACATTTCATGCATTTATGAAGCGAATTACCGATGATTATATAGAATACTTCAGGTTTCTGGAGAGAGAAGGCTTGCTGCTTCCTACTGCATCCTACGAGATGTGCGGCCAGGGAACATTCTGTTTTACCCGTGAACTTCCCCGGGAGATAGAGCCGGGAAAGAAACTTACGACAAAGGATTTATGGGGCTTCATGGATTCCCAGGAGACGGTCGGAATATCACCGTCCATGTATGAGGAATTCATATTCCCTTATTACAAAAAAGTATCCGATTTATACGGCCTGTTTTCATACGGATGCTGCGAACCCGTTGATCCAATCTGGGACAATTGCCTGAGCAAATGTGAAAACCTGCGTAAAATCTCAATATCTCCATGGTGCAACGAAGAGTTAATGGGAGAAAGGCTCAGGGGTACCAAGGTGATTTATCATCGCAAGCCATCCCCGAATTTTATCGGAGTAGGACAAGAACTGGATGAAGAAGCCTGGCGGCAGCATATAATAAAAACGCTTAAAGCAGCACAGGGTTGCCACCTGGAGATAACCCAAAGGGATGTATACACATTGGGAGGAGATGCTGAAAAACCCCGCAAGGCTGTAAAAATAATCAGGGAGCTTATAGAACAATACTGGAAATAAGTAATGGGACAAGGTGACAGGTACCTTGTCCCGAAAACTTCTGTGGGGACTGAAACCTTTCATTTGACTAATGGTTTTATCCCCACACCGGTAGATTCAGAGTTATTTTGAATATTCGGAAAACTCGGAATTCCAGATTGTCAGGAGATGATTTTATGGTGAGAAAATTTGCTGATAATCCGGTTTGGAAAAGGCCGGTTATTGTTCCTGTTCCGGATAGTGATTATGAAGTGTCAAACCCATATGTCTCATTAAACGGAAAATGGAGATTTGCTGAAAGCCCTGCCGGGGAATATTGGAGTAACACCCAGGATACAACCCAGTGGGATGAGGTCGATGTTCCTGCTGAACTTTTTGCCCTGGGATATGATGTGAAAAGGAACAGGGAATATGTTTACAGAAAAAGTGTGAAAATTCCGGAAGAAATGCGGGGAAGAAAAATAATTCTGAAGGCCGGAATGGTCTATGAATACTCAAAGATATGGGTAAACGGGCATTTTGTACGTGATCATTGCGGTGCTTTTACACCTTTTGATTGTGATATAACCAATTATGTTGTTCCGGGGGAAAATGCCCTGTTCACTGTTATGTGCATGCATAGAAAGGATGCCTTGTGTGACTGGGCAGGGACAGAAGGTTCGCCAGGATATGCAGGTTTAATTGACAATATAGGTATTTTAAGTGTTCCCAAAAACCACATCTGTCGGTTACATTATGTAACCGATCTGGATGAATACTATGATGATGCAGTTTTGAAATTAACAATTTGCGCAGAATTATATGATGCTGATAATGCAAAAGTACGGCTTTGCCTGCTTGATAAGTATGAAAATCCGGTTGAAATTGCCCCCGCTGAGATTTTATTGAGCAGATGGAACAGCGAAGTAGAAATAGATATACCAGTAAAATCTCCACTTAAATGGGATGCCGAGCATCCAAACCTGTATAAACTGGTGGCTGCTTTTGAAGTTGATGGAAGGGTTTTGCAGACATTTTCAAAAAGAGTTGGATTCAGAAAAGTTGAAAAAAAGGGGAAGAATCTCTATGTAAATGGTGTACTGACGAAATTGAGAGGTGTCGCCAGGTATTCACATGATCCAATACTGGGAAAGACTTTTACGGATGAACAGCTTGAACATGAAGTTAAAACGGTAAAATATGCAAATATGAACTATATCAGGTCCGCATCATATCCTGAGAGAGAAAAACTTTATGAATACTGCGATATATACGGCGTTTATGTTGAAGTATGTGCACCGGTTAATTTCCAGCGCGGTGCGTGGGATAGCCAAAAGGATATGGTTAAAAGACATTCCTCAGATATACCTCATTACAGGGCTGAATACATGAATCAGTTCGCTGAGATGATAGAGAGTTATAAATCACATCCCTCGATTATTATATGGGAATATGCCAACGAATCGGATTGGGGTGTCAATTTGCAGTCGGAGCTGGATTATTTAAAATCTGAGGACCCTCATAGGCTTACCGCAGGCACATGGGACAATAAGAAAACCTGTCTTGCCTCATATCATTATCCTGAGTATAACGAACTGTTTAATAATGCGGCAATATATGATGAATTTGTTCATTTACCGGCACATGCAATAAACACTATAACCCGTGATCCGGCCATAAGGAATGCCTGGGGATTATCGCTTAATAAAGGATGGGAGAAGTTGTGCCCCGCTGATGGTTTTATTGGGTGCGCGATATTTGCCCTTGGCGATTATATAATTATGAGACCTGATGGAAACGTTTATGCTAGATCATTTGGACAATGGGGGCTTTTGGATTCATGGGGCAGGGAAAGACCTGAACTGTGGCTTGCCAAAAAGGCATATTCTCCTGTCCGTATCAAGGACAAAACTGTTGATAATCCGGGTGAAGGTAACCAATTAAGGATTCAAATGAAAAACTGGTACAACAATACAAGTTTCAGTGAATTAAAATTTTACTGGCGTGTTGGAACCGACGCAGGTGTTGTTGACGGTCCTGATATAAAACCATGGTGCTCCGGGGAACTGGTTATACCCGAAAGAAAATGGAGTGATGGTGAGGTTCTTGAATTAACAGTCAAAGATATGCAGGGGATGGAGGTTGATAAATACCGGCTGACTGTCGGTAAAGTGAAAACTGTAATAAGCTTTCCTGAAGCACAGGGGCCGACTCCGTCCATAAAAGAGGATGATACAGTGATAACTGTTTCAGCGAAGGATTATCATATTACCTTCAGCAAAAAGACAGGTTTAATTACAGAAGGTTATTACAATGGAAGCAATATAATAAAAAGCGGACCATATCTCAACCTGTACGGCATGTACTACAAACCCTCGGATTTTTCAAAAGACAGAAACGGAGAATTCAAATTAAAATTTTCTGGATGGCAAATGAGTTCCATACATGCAGTAACTGAGGGCAATGAAGTTGTGGTCTTTATCAGCGGAGCCTACCCCGGAGAACTTCGAACCGACTGCTGGGGTTTTGAATACGGCTTTGATGAAATGAGGGTTGACTTTGAGGTAAGGCTTGACGGATCGGGGTTGATGACAACGAAATACACAATACATAATCCCCCTTTACATTATTTATGTGAAGTTGGTATTGCATATGTATTGTCGGATGAAATCGATCGGTTGACATGGGAAAGGGAGTCTCTTTATTCATCATACCCTGACAACCATATAGGAAGGCCGAAAGGAACGGCTTACAGGTTCAGGGGATACGGAAAGGACACATACAGGGTTAAGCCGGAATGGCCATGGGAATTCGATGAAGCCGATTTTGTATATTACGGCGGAAATGATAAAGGCGGGCACGGTACGAATGATTTCAGAAGCTGCAGGGAAAATATCCGTTATGCCTCGGCGGTAATGGCTGATTCAGAAAACCGTATAAGGGCTGAATCGGATGGAAAATCTGTGAGTGTCCGGGTTGGACCTTCAAAAGATGAAGATGAAGGACTTCCTGCAGGTATTAAATTCACAATGAACAACATGCTCTACTATGATCTGGGCAACGGATCAAATCCAAGCAAAACCGGAGACGGATACCTTGGAAATTTTACATATCCTGAAATATATCTGGAACCTGGATATACCAATTGTGTTAAAATGAGACTGACAGATAATGATGTTTGTTAATTATGAATCGGCTCAGGGCACTTTCTTTTATTCGAAAGTGCCCTGTTTTTTGCAGATTGTTATTTTCCGGCTGAGACCGATAATATCTGCAAGGATTTATTATATTGGACGGGTATATCGTTTTTTTCAGTAATGATGGCATTCTGACAGTAAAAGCAGTAACTTTATAAACTTTCATAAACAGATTTTGAAAGCATTTTGTAGTCATTTTGTTCTTTATAGTACTCTTGGGTAATACTCCGATGAATAATAACGGATTTCTTCACTTTTTATGCATGCATATTTCTCGCCATGCCTGAAGGTAGTTTTATTCTGACGGTTGTGCCTTCATTATATTTGCTTAAATACTCCAATCCGTAGGCGTCACCGTAGATAAGCTTTATTCTTTCAACGACATTCCTGATACCATAGCTTCCTTTGCTGTTGAATAATTGTCCGTAGTTTATCCTGGCCAGGACATCATCAGGCACACCTTTTCCGTTGTCCTGAACCGATAATATGAGGTTATCGCCCTCGACACTGCTGAATATTCTAATCATTCCCATACCGTCGTTTTTTTCCATAATACCGTGAACTATTGAATTTTCCACTATTGGCTGCAGAATTATTTTTGGTACAAGCATATCCATAAATTCAGGTGCAACATCAACCTCAAAAGTTATTTTATTCTTAAACCTCATATTCTGAATGGAAACGTAGGCCGAGACATGTTCCAGTTCTTCACGCAGAGTAATAAAATCATCGCCTTTGCTGAGATTTATCCTGTAGAACCGGGTCAGCGAATGAATAACCTCATCAATTTCACATACCTTGTTCTTTTTCGAAAGGCGGTTTATCAATTCCAGGGTATTATAAAGAAAATGGGGATTTATCTGGGCCTGCAATACCTTTAATTCTGCTGCTTTAAGCCTTTGACCCGATTGATACTGCTCTTCCATCAGAAGTTTGATTTTTGAGATCATGAAATTATAATCCAGGATGAGTTCGCCGATTTCATCATTGCTTCCGGTATTCACCAAAGGCTCAAGTATTCCCTGCTGCACCTTGTTCATCTGGGTTTTAAGTATTGAAATCCGTTTTGCCATAAAATGAGCAATGGAGAAAGCGAGAACATATGCAATAAGGCTTATGATCATCATGATTACCAGCAGCTGGTTCATTGTACTCCTGATTTTATCGGTTATAAGGTTTTCGGGTATAACGGTTATCATTTTCCAGTCGGTGTTTGGAATGAGCTTTATTCTGAACATTGCTTTTTCATTATTTAAAAGTATATGTTCAAAATTTCCGGTATTATTGCCTGAATCTGTTGTTTCCGACGGGAGTCGGTACTGATTTAACAATTCGCCGTTTGATGCGGCAACAATTTCTCCAAGGGAATTCTCCAGATAGGTCAGGCCGCCTTCTATGGTATTGGCATTGTCTATTACCTGTTCAAAATCACTTTTAATAAAATCAATTCGAAGAATACCCAGTTTTTCTTTATAGTTTACGGCATTTATGATAAACCTTGCAACAGATAAAACCTCGGGGTTGTTGTTTTCACCCTGAAGCAGCTGAGAAGGCAGATATGCCAGTGTAAATGTATTGTTATACATTCTTAGGTACCATTCGGTTGCAGTGATTTCGTCGAAATTGAAAAGATTAACGTTTTCAGAAGAATAAACAAGACCTGAGGGCACATATAACCGCACTTTTTCAATATCTTCCTTGTCTTCAAAGGATTTGAGATATTGCGTCAGATAAAGCATGTCTTCAATCTGATCTGATACCGGGTAATCAGAAGCTTCTTTACTGAGAATTTCAGGTATTGTTTTTTCGTTGTATATAACATCTGCAACCCGTATGATATGGTTTAGTTTATTGGACAGGAAATCAAAAGTCTGCTCGAAGCTTCTTTCAGCCGAATAGTTGGTGTTTGCCATTATAATGTCGGATATTTTGCTGTTAAACAGTTGATAGAATATGACAAAAGGCACCAGTATAAGCAGAACATAAGATAACAGAAGCTTTTGCTTCAGCTTCAGATTGAAAAAGTAATTCAAAAAAACGGGCATATGTAACTTCTTCATACTATCCGAGCCTTTTCTCTGTATTCTGAGGGGCTCAAGCCTGTGTATTTTTTAAAGATTTTTGCAAAGTAATTTCCATCGCTGTAACCAACACTTCTTGCTACACAATCTATTTTATAGCAGGGATCGGGCAGCAGCTCTTTTGCTTTTTCCATTCTTATTTCTGTAATGTACTGGTTGATGGTTTTTCCGGTTTTTTCTTTAAAGAAGGCGCATAAGTAGCCAATCGACATAAAGTTTGCTTCACTTATTTGAGCCAGGGACAAATGAGGGTTTGCATAATTTAGATTAATATACTTTTTTATTTTGGTTAATGCATCCTGACTTTGCATTTGCTCAAAAATACGCTGAAAATACAGGTTTACCTTTTCTAAAAGGAAACTTTCCAGTTCGGTTAACGTTTTTATATTAGAAATTATGTACCAGTAATAATCTGGATTGTTGTCAAGACTTACCTGTTCCTTAAGAGAAAAGGTTTCGAGAATTACAAGAAAGCGATGGTAAATGTTTTTCACGTTTTTTACAAGCGTCTGATCATGCTTCCTTATTTCTGAAGTCAGTTTTTTTATTATTTTGACTGCACTTTCTTTGTCTTTCTGCGACAAAAACAGTTGAAACTGCTCCACCAGTGTTTCGTCCAATGTATATTCCGAAATAGCACTGTCAGAATAGAAGGTGTATTTCAGTTCATTGTGGAAAAAGAACTTCTGCAGGGCCAGTACCGACATGTTGTATGATTTGAATACATTTTTATACCCAATTACAGGTACTCCCACCGATATATTAGTCCTGGCGTTTAAAATATTCGCTTCAAGATGATCAGACAGGCACCTTGTTAAATTCAGCACTTTTGAACAGGATAATTCCTCGTTGCCGTAAAGGTGGAAAAGAACATGACTGGAATCTTTTGTTCCTATAATAGCCTGAGCTCCATTCAACTGCAGCACATTGTTTATTATATTAATCGCCGATGCATGTACGAAACTTTGATCGTATTGTTTATCACTCTGATATGAGAACTCAACCAGTATGGTTAAAAAACATGTTTCGTCTGAAAACTCTATTTGAAGCAAATCGATATTTTTCTTCACTGTTTCGATGTTCGGATTTGATCTTGTTAACAGCAGCGCAAGTTCGTTTTTTATTATCGGAATACTGCTTTCATATTTGTTTTTAATAATCGAATACCTGTTCTTTTCTTCATCTTCATGGATTTGATTTACAGCTTTCTTAATAGACGATAGAAGTTCATCGTATATAATGGGCTTTTCGACATAGCTTACCGCGTTTAAGTAAATTGCTGATTTCAGGTATTCCTTGTCCGAATATCCGCTTAAAAATATTATACGGCATTTGGGATTCAGTTCACGGATTTTGTAGGCAAGCGTGATTCCATCCATCCTGGGCATTCTGACGTCTGTAATAATTATATCGGGTTTGAGCATGGAGGCGATTTCAAGGGCTTCAAGACCGTCGTCGGCCCCCCTTACTTCATCTATCCCGAGGTCTTTCCAGGGATAGTCTTCCAGGATTCCTTCCTTTGTGTAGGATTCATCATCGACTACCAGCAGATTTATCACAATTTCACCTGCCAAAAATGATTGAATTCCCTGATTATTCATTATTATTGTACTTAAGAAAAAAGACGAGATCAAGCTGAAAGGTTCAGGAAAAAGCATTCAATAAAAATCTACCCGCAAATCTTAATATTTTCCCTATCAGCCTGTGCTATTATCATATTTAAGATAAAGTCCTTCGGAAGACAACCGAATAAGCAGTTTGCGGCATCCGGAGAGTTGGCACCGGGGAGGGCATATGATGAAAGGAATCTTAAAAGAACTTAGAAGAAAAAAAGTGCTTTTTCTTATGCTGACGCCCGCGTTTATACATGTTCTGATCTTCAGTTATCTGCCAATGGCGGGAACTGTTCTGGCATTCAAGCAATTCAGGTACAATTTGGGAATATTTAAAAGCCCGTGGGTAGGTTTCAGTAATTTCAGGTTTTTCTTCATATCGGGCGATGCCCTGCATGTTACTGTGAATACCTTGCTGTATAACCTGGCTTTTATTATTGTTAACAATTTCTTGGAAATATCTTTTGCCATTATCTTAAGCGAACTGAATGGAAGGGTGTTTAAAAAAATCACCCAGTCGGTCATGTTTTTACCGTATTTTATTTCCTGGGTTATTGCAGGTGTAATTGTATACAGTTTCTTCAATTATGAATTCGGAGTATTCAACGGTATTATGAAATCCTTAGGTCTGCCTCCTGTGGATGTATATAACAGTGCAAACTGGTGGAGAGTGCTTCTTGTCTTTTTCTCGGCCTGGAAAAATGTTGGTTACGGTACAATTATTTACTTGTCGGCAATCATGGGAATAGAACACGAGATGTTTGATGCAGCCGAGATAGATGGAGCAAACCTGTATCAAAGAATAAGGCACATAATGTTACCGTGCCTCGTGCCAACGATGATGATTCTGCTGCTGCTTGCAGTGGGCAACATTTTCAGGGGGGATTTTGGCCTGTTTTACCAGCTGGTTGGTACAAATCCGCTGGTCTATGATGCAACCGACATAATCGATACGTATGTATTCCGCAGCCTTATGACATCCAGCGATATTGGCATGGCTGCTGCTGCAGGGTTGTACCAGTCGGTTATGTGCTTTGTTACGATTCTTGTCGTCAATAAAATAGTCAAAAGCGTTCAAAGGGATTATGCACTGTTTTAATATCACAATATGATGGATGGGGATGCAAGCAAAGTGAGAAAAAGAAAACCGACAATAGATATAATATCCTTCAATATAATTGGCCGTATAATGCTGAGTGTATTTTCGTTTGTCTGCATACTTCCTTTCTGGATGATCATGGTTGGCTCGATTACAAGCGAAGGCTATATAACGGCCCACGGTTACAATATAATACCTGTTGAGTTTTCGACCGAAAGTTTCAGGTATATCATGAATGATGCAACAGGAATATTAAGGGCATACGGGGTCACAACCCTGGTTACGGTTACAGGAACGTTTTTCGGAGTGTTTATTAACGCAATGGCTGCATATGTGCTGCAGCGAAAAGATTTTAAATACAGGAATTTCTTTTCCTTTTACTTCTTTTTTACAACATTGTTTTCAGGAGGATTGGTGCCGTGGTACATTCTGTGTGTCAAGTACCTGAATTTCAAGGACAGGATTTATGCGCTGATATTGCCGGGGCTTGTTTCGGTATGGAACATGCTGATTATAAAAGGTTTTTTGGGAGGCATTCCCGATGCCGTATCGGAATCGGCACATATTGACGGTGCAAATGATTTTCGGATTTTTATCCAGATAATAATTCCGCTGGCCAAGCCGGTTATAGCAACCATATCGCTGTTTACGGCACTTAACTACTGGAACGATTGGTATAACAGCATGCTGTTTATAAATAACGAGAAACTGTTTATGCTCCAGTTTTATTTATATAAGCTGATTGGAAGCGCACAAGGCCTGCAAATAGCTGCTGACAAAGCGGGTGTCGTAATAGACCGGCCTCCAATCCAGTCAACTAAAATGGCAATGACTCTTATTGTTATTGGCCCCATTATTTTCCTTTATCCATTTGTTCAGAAATACTTTGTAAAAGGAATCACCATAGGAGCCATTAAAGGATGATGAAATTCAGGCTTGAAGCCTTAAAATTATTAATGCTGCAAACTGTCAATTTATTTAAAGGGGGAAAGAGTAATGCGAAAATCTTTCAAATCAGTTTCATCGGTTTTACTGGCAATGGTTCTGCTTTTGACGTTCATTGCCGGTTGCGGGCAGAATAATGCTCCATCTGCAAACAATCAGCCTTCAGCACAGAGTTCTTCAGGACAGGCTTCGTCAGGAACATCAAAGGATCAGGATGCAGTTGATGTTTCGAAGCCGGTTAAGCTTACCATGCTTTTCGTAGGCGACAAGGTTGCCGACCAGGATATGGTATACGCAGAAGTCAATAAACTGGCCCAGGAAGATTTGAACTGTACCGTTACCGTGAAAAACCTCTCCTGGGCAGACTACCAGCAGCAATACCCGCTCGTTTTGGCATCCGGCGAGCAACTGGATTTGGTTTACGTGGGTGAATGGCTGAACTATTTCGATCATGCCAGGAAAGGGGCATTTCATGAAATTACAATGGAAGATATAGAAAAATATATGCCCGTAACATACAAGGAACAGGACAAGGCATCCTTTGAACAGGCCATGGTGGACGGAAAGCTTTATATGATTCCGAACTACCAGTTTGAGTACAATGTTTACAGGCTTGTAGGAGTAAGGATGGACTTGGCGAAAAAGTATGGCATTACCGAAATTAAAACCATTGAAGATTTGGAAAAATATTGCGAAGTCATTGCCCAGAATGAGAAGGAAATGTTTGCGATAGCCCATGAAGGAAGTGGCGGTAATGACAACTTTGCAGTATTCTTCAGGCAGCCGAATCAAATTCATATGGTGGGTGGCGGCTACACGGTCTTTGGAATTAAGTTTGTTAACGGAAAATTTGATTACGAAAACCTGCTCAACGTATATAATACCCCTGAGTTTGTTGAGTATGCGAAAATGATGAGAAGATGGGCCCAGAAGGGATTCTGGTCAAAGAATGCAGCTTCAGGTCAGGGAAAAATTAATGACTTGTTTGTTGCAGGAAAGAGTGCCGTGGATGTATGGCATATAGGCGGTGTCGCTCAGGACATAGAAAAGGCTTTAATAGATCATCCCGAATGGGAAATGGATATCATAGATCTGACACCCGAAGCATTCAAGACGGTAAACAAGTTTACCAACAACGGTGTGGCGGTATCAATCAACACAGTTGATTTCGGCAGGTCACTGATGCTGCTTGAAAAATTCAAGAATGACCAGAGATATTTTGACTTAACCTGTGTGGGTATTGAGGGCAAACACTACATAGATTTGGGACCGAACAAATTCAGACCGGGTCCTGATGCCAACAATTTCCCTATCTACGGTACTTCAATGTGGGGTTGGATGAGCGAGAAATTCCGCAGGGTTTCCGAGACTGAACCCAAAAAGATGCGGGAGTATATCAACTCATGGATACCAAACGTCGTATATCCTGAAACCGATAACTTCATATTCGATGATACCAATGTTAAGAGCGAATACGCCGCAGTTTCAAATGTAATAAAGACTTACAACACCATTTTTGACCTGGGCATGATGGATGATGTTGAAGGAGCTTTGGCAGAGATGCAGGATAAACTTAAGAAGGCTGGATTTGATAAGGTTGAAGCCGAATTCAGAAAGCAATATAGCGACTTCATAAAATCCCGTTAATGGGACAAGTGGGACGAGGGGACAGGTACCTTGTCCCAGTCTATTTTATTGATATCATAAAAAACAATAAGCAATCCTGAAAAACAAACCCCCTGATTGGTATATAAGCAGTATCAACAAATATACCGCAGGGGGTTTAGCATATTTTTATGAAGAAAGTGACAGAAGAAATCACCGGCAGAGTACCTGCCTACATTTCTGAATTTACTTACTGTACCTGCCCCTCCGTTTTGAGTTTATAAGGATATGACAATCGGAAACAACAGGCAGGGAAGGGAGATCAGCGGTAAAGCTACCCTGTTCAGCCGGATTTTTTTGATAACGCTTATTATACATAAGAGTTTTCAGGAACTGCTTTTTCAGAACTGGTAAACCACATAAATTATTTAATAAGTTTTACTAAACTATTTAATTAGTATCACCCTCATTATCTTGTATTTTTGCTTAAAGCCCTTTATCCAGGAATAAAAGTCTGAAGGCACTGGTCAATTC
>Ga0134104_1000304_pt1 | contig 59661 bp, 52 predicted proteins | sample 15_3_2metaG_FD_94455 | JGI IMG/M metagenome (GOLD analysis project Ga0134104, IMG submission 94455) | Switchgrass degrading microbial communities from high solid loading bioreactors in New Hampshire, USA - 15_59_3.3_214_A2 metaG | ecosystem: Engineered > Bioreactor > Semi-continuous > Anaerobic...
GTTGCATTAATATCCTTCAAAGACATTATACTATACTAGAAAGCTAATATTCGGGTTTTGCTGCATTAAAAAATGGATAACCCTTCTATCTCATATTACAAGGGACGGTTCTTTTGTGTTGTCAGACAACACAAAAGAACCGTCCCTCTGTGCTCTGATGCTCTGCGCTCTTCTATTCTTGTTCTATTCTTGCTTTACTCCCTTAGTAGTAGAATTTCCTCTTATATCAACTTTAATAAGCTTTTCAACTTTTTGACCGCGGCAGCCTATAAGGTAGCTGGTAAGATTTGCGGTAGAACAGCTGTGATTCGGTATAATCTCAATCGTATCGCCGACTTTAAGATTTGTTTTTCCTTCTACATGAAGCTTGCCAACCTCTTCTGAAAGACTAAAAACGGTAAGCTCCGGATGCCCTTTTACATGTCCATAGCCTTTGATTGCAGTATTTCCATGAGCACCCTGGTCAAGGCCGAGGCATTTGGCCCCTGCATCGCATATAAATAATTCTTCTGAAGGATGAGAAATAACTGTAGCATATACAAAAAGCGCACAATCTGATTCTTTTGCTGTATTTGTAGAAAGCTGGATATTATCCATAAATACATAATTGCCGGGATGGAAAACGTTGATATTTTCATCTAAGACTGCATCATAGAAAGTAGGTGTGGAGCCGCTGGTTATAAGTTTCAACTCATACCCTGCAGCTCTGAGGGAATCTGCTGCGGCCTTTACAGCATTTTTCTCATCTTTTACATAAAGCGGGATATCTTCCTGCTTTGAAGCGGAGTAAACATGGCCCGGATGTGTTGAGATACCTAAAAAGTTTAGAGCCTTAAAATCCTTTAATGAGTTTGCAAAATCTAATACCTTTTCAGGCAAAATACCAAAGCGATGTAATCCGCTGTCAATTATAATCGTATAATTTACTTTAATTCCCGCAGCCTCTGCCGCATCATTTAGCATCTTTGCCCCGTCGTAATTATCGATTCTTATAATAAAATTGCATTTTTTGCTAAGATCAATAACCCTTTGAACATTTACAGGGCTTGCGACAGGATATGCATACATGATGTTTTTGATACCTGCCTTCGCCAGTCCCTCGCACTCGTCTAATGTGCCGCATAAAAACCCGGCGGCTCCTGCTTCTTGCTGCATTTTTACAATCTCTGTGCTTTTGTGGGTCTTTATCATTGGCCACAGCTCTTTGCCATTTGCATCACACAGTGCCTGAGCCTTCTTAATATTATTTTCCAAAATATCCAGGTCAACTAGTATAGCCGGTGTTTGAAGTTCTTTCTTTTCCATAATTGAATCCTCCTTAAATTAGTAACATTTTAGTTTATAATTTTAATTTTGCCATATCTTTAAATTATTATGGCTCTAATCTTGATGGCATTACAAAGTTTGTAAAAGTTCAATTAAGAATGTGCCATTGAAAAATAAGTATAAAAACCAAGATTTTAACAGGATATTTAAATTAAAGTCAAATTTAGCAAAAGATTTACAAAAAGATGGCCTGAAGAATGAATACTAAAACAATGGCAGTAAGGGATTGAGCGATGCTGATTATCGGCAAAGTCCGATAAGCAACCTCAGGCTTCATCTCAGACGTAGTAGTGATTACCCAGAAGAAATCATCATTGCCGTGAAATACCATAAACCCACCAGCTGCACAAGCAAGCATTGCAATGACTCGACCCATAGGAGTTGTAAAACCTAAAACATCAAGGAGAGGCAGCAACATAGATGCAGCCGTAATCATTCCGACAGTGCCTGAGCCAATGGCGGTCCTAAATATTGCACCGATTATAAATGGAATGAGTATACCTATGGTCATTCCGGAAAAATACATTGTCACCATTTCCTCAAGATTTGAGGTCCTAAGGACAGATGCAAAAGCTCCGCCTGCACCTACAATTAAGACTATCTGACCTGCAGTTTTTAAAGCTTCACCAAAAGCACCATCAAATGTCCAGACTAAATTATCTTCAGGGTAAATGCTGCGATATGTGATAAATGCAAAAATTAAGCCAATAAGCAAGGCGGATACAGGCTGACCTGTTGCTGCAAAAAATCCTGTAATAAAATTATTTTTTCCAAAGGGAGCGCTTTCCAGTGAGGAAATTGTATTTAGGAACATTAAGAGAATTGGCAATAAAATGGGTAAAAATGCTTGAAAAGCACCAGGCAGTTTTTTGTCATTAACGATTTCCTCGGTATCAGATGGGAGATAATAATATTTTGAGCCAAAACGTGTTCCAAGATAGTAGCCAACTAGAGTAACAGGTATTGATACAACCATACCCAAAAGAATAACAAGTCCCAGATCTGCGTTTAAAATACCGGCAACAGCTAAAGGACCTGGTGTAGGTGGAACCAACATATGTGTTGCATGAAGGCCCATTGCCAAAGATACTGCCATTGTAGTCATGCTAACCTTTGTATCCCTACTTAAACGTTTTGCCAAAGGAGAAAGTATTACAAAAGCTGAATCGCAAAAAACCGGTATTGAAACGAAGTAGCCGGTAATTGCCAATCCCAATGCAGCATGTTTTGGGCCGGTAATTTTTAAAATAGTTTTGGCCATTGTTTCTGCTGCTCCGCTCTTTTCAAGCAAAGCACCCATAACTGTCCCGATGGCAATGACAACACCGATTCCGGCTATTGTGCTGCCTAGTCCTGATGAAAATGCAGCTATGATGTCTGGGATAGACTGACCGGTTAAGATTCCAAAAGTAAATGCCGCTGCAGTTAAAGAAAAGAATGGATGTAATTTTACTCTAACTGTTAAAAAAACTAATACAGAAATAGAAATAGCAATTGAAAAAACAGTGAATAAAGGGTTCATTTTCTTCGTCCTTTCTTGATTATTTTGGCAATTCTAATTCTAACATTATCAAGAGTAGAAAGTCAATAAGAAATTAATTAATATTTAATTTATCCTTAAGTATTTAATTTATATTTAATAATACTACTGTCTCTTTTCTTTGAATAGCTAATTTTTTCTATTAGAACCAAATGCATGATTAAATCACATTTAGCTTTTACTTTCTGCTGCTATCGTCAAAATTCATATATTTATACATGTTTGACAATTTTAATAATCAATAATATAATAAACTAAAGCGTTTTAGTAAAGCGTTTTAGTTAGTAAAGATGAATGACAAAAAGCCCTGAGTAAGATTTATACACTCTTTGCGGCAGGCGGTTTTGCGTTTTACACAAATACGGTTTACCTTTTTACAGCTGCTCACAATAAATATTGTGGCCAGCTAATTTATAAAATTAAAATAAATTTAAATCAGGGAGGAAAAGTTAAATGAAAAAAATCCTTAGTGTCATGTTAATCTTTGTTTTCGTTATGGTGATGGTAGCCGGCTGTTCATCACAGTCATCTCAACCAGCTGATTCTTCAAAAGAGGAAACATCCGGCGATAATGCCGCCGGGTCTAAAAAACTTAGAGTTGCGTTGGTCTATTCCGGGTTTTTAGGAGATAAGTCTTTTAATGATTCAGCTCATGCAGGCGCTATGAGAGCTGTAAACGATTTTGGCATTGAGTTAAAAGAATTGGAATCGAAAGAACCGGCTGAATGGGAATCTAATGTAGTAGCTATGGCATCTGAAGGATATGATTTAGTTGTATGTGTTTCGACCCAGTTTCAAGATATTCTTGCAAAACACGCCCCTGAATTTCCTGATATAAAGTTTGCATTAATTGATGGAGTAACAAAAGGAGATAATATCGTATCTACTACTTTCGCACAAAATGAAGGCTCATTTCTTGCGGGCGCTGCAGCAGCAATGTTTACAACAAAAACGCAAGTACCTAATGTGAATGCTGATAAAGTAATCGGATGGGTAGGCGGAATGGATATCCCGGTTTTACATGACTTTTTTGTAGGATATGAGCAGGGAGCAAAGTACATTGATCCTGATATAAAAATTTTGCAGTCGTTTGCAGGAACATTTAACGATCCCTTGAAAGGCAAAGAACTAACTCTTGCTCAATACAGCCAAGGTGCTGATATTGTCATGAACGTAGCTTCGGGCACTGGCATGGGTGTACTAGAAGCAGCTAAAGAAGCAGACAAGTATGCTATCGGAGTCGATATGAATCAAGACGATGTATATCCCGGCCATATTCTAACATCTATGGTAAAAAGAGTGGATAATGCTACTTATTTAGTAATAGAGTCAGTAGTAAAAGGAACCTATAAAGGCAACACTACAGAATACCTTGATATAAATAAGGGCGGAGTAAGCTTGACGGATATGTCAGTAATGAAGGAAGCTCTGGGAGATAAGTTCCCTCAAGATATTCCTGAGAAAATAGCAGAACTGGAAGAAAAAGTTAAATCCGGAGAAATTAAAGTGAATGCTTACGAAGGATTTGGAAGAAAGTAACCTTTAATAGCAAAAAGCCTTTTCTAAGGAATAATTGAGCTTTATGCTCGGTTATTCCTTAGTTTAATAAAAACTAGCAATCCTAAAAATCTACAAGCGGGGTATATATTAATGGATGAATATATTATAGAAATGATAGATATCACAAAAAGCTTTGGCGATGTAAAAGCAATTCAAAATGGACAATTTAATTTGCGCAAAGGCGAGATACATTCATTAATAGGTGAAAATGGCGCTGGCAAATCTACAATGATGAAAATACTATATGGCATACATCAAAAAGATTCTGGAATAATTAAAATCAGAGGAGAAGAAGTAAGAGAGCTAACCCCTAGAGTAGCAATCCAATACGGAATTGGGATGGTTCATCAAGAATTTATGCTTGTTGGGGATTTAACAGTGCTTGAGAATATTATATTGGGTTTTGAACCTCGAAAAGGCATCGTCATAGATTTTGATGCGGCAGAAAAAGAAATTAAAAAATACATTAATACTTACGGAATGGACATACAGCCGAATAAAAAAATTAATCAAATTTCAGTGGGTGAAGCCCAGAGAGTTGAGATAATAAAGACTCTTTATAGAGGTGCAGAAATTATTATTTTTGATGAACCTACATCCGTCTTAACTCCCCAGGAAACTGTAAAATTCTTCGAGATCCTAAACAATATGAAAGCAGACGGCAAATCAATAATATTTATTTCACATAAATTAAATGAAGTAATGGAAATCTCAGACAGAATTACTGTTATGCGCCAGGGAAAGTATGTAAATACTGTTAACAAATCAGACACAAATAAAAATGAATTAGCCAAAATGATGATAGGACGCGAGATATTTCTAAATATAGAGAAAAAGGAATCCAACCCTGGAAAAAAAATATTAGAAGTAAATGATTTGTGGACATCAGGTGAAAAAGAATTATCAAAAATACGTGGAATTTCATTTGATGTAAAAGCAGGGGAAATTGTTGGCATTGCTGGCGTGGACGGAAATGGCCAGAGCGAACTTGTAGAAGCACTGACAGGATTAAGAAAGGTAGAGCGCGGCAAGATAACTGTTGATAATGTAAATGTAACCAACCTTTCTCCTTTACAAATAAGAGAAGCCGGAGTAGCTCATATTGCAGAGGATCGGAATACAAGAGGCCTAAACTTAAAAATGAATGTTGCGGAAAATTTAGTTGCTCTAAAATATGACAAAGAACCATTAGCACAGGGTATTGTTCAAAACCGCAAATCAATTGAAAGCTTTGCAAAACAGCTAATTTCAACATTTGATATAAGGCCGAATAACCCCTGGGCTTTAGCAGGCTCTTTATCGGGCGGAAACGCACAAAAAGTTGTAATTGCAAGGGAAATCGATGCAGATGCTAAATTATTAATTGCCGCTCAGCCTACACGAGGAGTAGATATAGGTGCTACTGAATATATAAGAAGTAAAATTAATAAGGTTAAAGAAGAAGGCAAAGCAGTCCTTCTAATTTCGGCTGATTTAGAAGAAGTACTTTCGCTTTCTGACAGGATTATTGTTATGTATGAAGGCAAAATAATGGGCATTCTAAATGCTGAGGAAGCCAATGAAGAAAATGTAGGTATACTTATGATGGGCGGAGAAACTGAAGTTAGCTTGTGAACATTTAATTAAAACGGGGATGATATAGACTATGGAGCAAACAAACAAATATCTAAACCTCCTCCTTACAATTCTTTTGTCAACAATTATTGGCGGGCTGATAATGCTGTTTTTGGGTCATAATCCAATCGAGGCCTATATTCAACTTCTAAGAGGCGCTTTTGTCGGTAAATTAAACTTTGGAACAACACTGCAAAAATTTGTTCCTCTTCTTTTGACTTCCGTGGCTTTTCTGGTAGCTTCGCGCGTTGGCGTTTTTAATGTTGGCGTCGATGGAGAGCTATACTTAGGAGCGATAGCAGCAGCTTGGGTAGGTTTTACATTTACGAGTGTCCCAGGTCCGATTTTAATACTTATGTGCCTTGCTATTGCTGTCATCGTTGGCGCAGCATGGGCATATATACCAGGATCTTTGAAAGCTTATCTTGGCGTCAATGAAATATGTGTAACTATACTTATGAATTATGTTGCGACATATATTACTTCATATTTGGTCAATGGTCCGCTTAGCGCAAAGACTGGCGTGCCTCAAACCCCAACAATTGCAGAAGGAGCCCAGTTGACAAAGATTTTAAAGCCAAGTCAAGCAAATACAGGTCTTTTTATCGCACTAGCAATCGTTGCAATTATCTATTGGATATTACAAAATACAACAATTGGATACAGATTTAAGAGTGTAGGATTAAATCCTATGCATGCAGAATACGTAGGAATAAATCCTAAAAAAACAATAATCAATTCGATGCTTCTAAGTGGCGCAGTAGGCGGCTTGGCAGGTGCCATTGAAGTTTTAGGAGTATATGGATATTTTTTAGACGGCTTTTCTTCAGGAGTCGGATTTGATGGAATGTTAGTTGTGCTTATGGTTAAGGGCGACATGAAAATGGTGCCATTTGTCGCATTCTTCATAGCTGCCTTAAAGGCTGGAGCCTTAGGTATGGAACGCTATACAGGTTTACCTAAATCGATCGTTGATACTATAATAGCGATATTTATCATATTTGCAACCATGGAAAATTTATTTTCTTTTTATAAGAAGAAGAGAATAAAAACAGTTCAAGCTTCGGTTAGCGAACGAGATTAAGGGGAGGATGCTATAAATGGATCTGGGCACTATTTTTGATTATACTTTAATATATTCCACTATAAGAGCTTCTACGCCGATTTTATTTGCAACATTAGCGGCAGTGATTACACAGCAAGGCGATATATTAAATATAGGCGTAGAAGGAATTATGCTTGTTTCAGCATTTTCAGCTGTTTTAATAAGTTATTTGACAAGCAATTGGCTTTTAGGTATTGCTGTGGCGATGATAGTCGGAGTTATAATGGCAATGATTATGGCTGTTGCAAGTATCAAGTATAATGCGGATATAACTGCAATTGGAATGGCAATAAATATGCTTGCTCTGGCTGTTACGAAATTCGGGATTAAACAGTTTTTAGGAACAACAGGAAGTTTTACAGATCCCAAAATTGCGGGTATTCCTCGCCTCCATTTTGGATTCCTTGAAAAATATAAGTATCTTAATGGAATATTTAATAATTGGTCTCTGATGGAAGTAATAGGTATCTTGATGGTTTTGGCATTAACATTTGTGCTTTATCACACGGTGTGGGGGCTGCGCTTGCGTTCTGTGGGGCGCTTGCCAATGGCTGCCGAGACTGCAGGTATAAATGTTAAAAGTATCAAATACCAAATTATGGCAATTTCCGGGTTACTAGGAGGATTAGCAGGAGCCCATTTGTCGATTGGATATTCTAAAATGTTTATAGAAAACATGACAAATGGACGAGGCTTCATGGGAGTGGCAGCTATGTTTTTTGGAGGCGCAAATCCTGTCTTAGCTTGGATAGGCAGTCTTCTTTTTGGACTTATCGACAGTATAGGAGGAAGGTTGCAGGCATATGGATGGCCTTCACAATTTGTATTAATGCTCCCATATATTATAACAATATTAGTTTTATCTGTTTCTTTGTGGCGCAGTGCTAAAAGAAGAGAGAAAATGAAGAGTTCTTTATTACAAAAATAAAAGGAGTGCTGAACTATATGAGAAAAATAATTTTAGATTGTGATCCGGGGCATGATGATGCTGTAGCAATTATGATGGCGGCAAAACATCCAGATATAGAGCTTTTAGGAATAACTACAGTTGCAGGTAATCAGGTATTAGAAAAAACAACAAGAAATGCATTAAACGTCTGCCAATTTTTAGATATTGATGTGCCTGTATATGCCGGATGCAGTTTGCCGTTGGTTCGTTCTCAACAAATAATAGCTGAGGATATTCATGGCACAACCGGATTAGATGGACCCACATTCGAGCCGCTTACCAGAAAAGCCGAGTCGAAGCATGCAGTTGATTTTATAATCGAAACCTTAATGGCCTCTAATGGCGACATAACCCTTGTGCCTACAGGGCCGCTTACCAATATAGCAATGGCTATGCGAAGAGAGCCGAAGATATTAGATAAAATCCAAGAAATAGTCTTGATGGGGGGAGCTTATCAACTGGGCAATGTTACGCCTGCTGCAGAATTTAATATGGCAGCAGATGGCGAAGCCGGTTATGTAGTATTTACTTCGGGGAGACCAATTGTAATGATGGGCCTTGACTTAACAAGACAAGCTCTGTGTTATCCAAGCATAGTAGACAGAATGGATAAAATAAATAACAGAGCTGCCCGACTATTCGTAGATCTAATGAGGTTTTTTAATTCCACACAGAAAAAGGTCTTCGGGTGGGAAGGAGGACCTCTACATGATCCCACTTGTATTGCTTATTTAATAGATCCTAGCTGTGTTGAAACACGATCTATGTTTGTTGAAGTTGAGATAAGAAGCGAAAAATGTTATGGGAGGACCCTCTGCGACTATTTTCATGTAACGAAAAATGAACCAAATGCTAAAGTTGGAGTAAAGCTAAATCAAGAAAAATTCTGGGATATAGTAGAGGAATGCATTAAGTTTTATAATTAAAAAATTAACTCTCATTAAGGAGACAATTTTATGGATGCCAAAAATGATAGATTAAAGTCAATTTTGGACAAGAAAAAAGACGAGTATGCATTGCAACTTTCCCAACTTGTGGCAATTGATACTCATGTATTGGGTCATGGCATTGACGGCGGATTAGAACAAAAAGGGCAGGAATATTTGATAAAATTATTTGAGCAAATGAATGCAGATTCAATTGTTAAAGACTTTCCTAGCGAAGAAATTCTGGAAAAGAGTCTTAATCTATATAATGAGGGCAACTTAGGCCACAATTACGATGGCAGGTTTAATGTATACGCTACTTTCAAGGGAAACGGCGGCAAGTCCATAATGTTTAATGGCCATATAGATACTATGCCTGCCGGTGATGTAAATAAATGGAATACACCGCCTCATGAGCCTATAATTAAAAATGGAAAAATGTACGGTCTTGGAGTTTGTGATATGAAAGGCGGATTAATGGCCTCTATAATGGCCGTTGATCTTCTAAAGGAGGCAGGAATCGAGCTTCCAGGAGATGTAATAATTACTTCTGTTATAGATGAGGAGGGCGGCGGCAATGGTTCTATCATAGCCGCAATGAATGGCCAAAAGGCTGATGGAGTTGTAGTTTGCGAACCGACAAATTTAGAACTTGTTATCGCACACATGGGCTTTATATTTTTTAAAATTGAAATAGAGGGACTGGCGGTTCACTCAGGGATGAAATGGGTTGGGGTAAGTGCTATAGAAAAAGCTGTGAAGATAATGAATGCAATAGACGAGCTCGAGCATAAGTGGCTTATGCAGCATAAACATATTCTTCTGCCTGGACCGTCTTCGAATGTGGGTGTTATTAATGGCGGTGTAGCAGGTTCTACTGTTGCAGATTATTGTTGTTTTAAAACATGTGTGCATTATTTACCAGGTTCTATGAATCATGAGAAAGTTGTTAAGGAGTACACAGGAGCAATTTATAGAGCTTGCGAGGGGGATGACTGGCTGAAAGATCACAAGCCTCGTGTATCAATATATCAAGCCGGCGGCCCGTTTGAAATGGAAAAGGATCATGAATTTGTAAAGTCATTTGAACGCGCATATGGATCAGCAGAAGGTAAGGAAATAAAGATTGTAGGTTCGCCGTCTGGATGTGATGCAAGAGTTTGGAAAAATATTGCCAAATGTCCAACTGTACAATTTGGACCGGGTTCACCGAGCCAATGCCATGCAATAAATGAATTTATTGATATGGAACAGTATTTCAAATCTATATTGATATATGCGAATTTGATCTTAGAATGGTGCCAGGGATAAAATTAAATAAGTGGGCAACTTTGCTTGGGCAACTTTGCTCAAAACAGGAGGAAAAACTAATGAAGAAAGTTTTGATCGCTGGAGAATCATGGGTTAGCCAAACTACTCATATAAAAGGCTTTGACAGCTTTTCTACTGTTGTATATGAAGAAGGCGTTGAATACATACGCAAAGCTATTGAAAAAGCAGGATATGTGGTCGAATTTATTCCAAACCATCTTGCTCCGGTGCAATTTCCATCTTCTATAGCGGAATTGAACACCTATTCTTGCGTTATCTTATCCGATATAGGATCGAATACTTTACTCCTAAGCCCGGAAACGTTTTCTAAAAGTATAAAGACACCAAACAGGTGTGAACTTCTAAAAGAATATGTTTACCAAGGCGGAGGATTTATGATGATTGGAGGCTATATGTCTTTTTCGGGAATTGATGCGAAAGCAAGATATGGATTTACCCCTGTAAAAGATATCTTGCCGGTAGAGTGCCTAAAAATAGATGACCGAGCAGAACATCCTGAAGGCATATCGCCCATAATTGTAAAAGAACATGAGGTTTTTAGAGGAATCCCAGAGGAATGGCCGCAATTTCTTGGCTATAATAAAACAAAACCAATTCCTCAAGGAGAGGTAATAGCCACAATAGATGGCGATCCTTTTATAGCCGTCGGCGAATTTGGAAAGGGGAAATCAGCAGTATTTACATCTGACTGTGCACCTCATTGGGGTCCCCCTGCTTTTGTAAATTGGGAATTTTATGATATACTTTGGGCAAATCTAATGGATTACCTGACGAAGTAAGTTTATTTTGACTTTCTACTCTTTTTTATGATATTTATTTTGTAAGTTAAACTATTATGTAATATTCTGTAGAAAACATCATAAATTTTTTAAGGAAGAAACGATATGTCTATTACAATTAAAGATATTGCTGAAAAGGCCGGAGTGTCCATTACCACAGTTTCTAAAATAATTAATAAAAAAGATGATGATATAAGCGACAAAACAAGAAATAAGGTATTAAAAGTAATTGACGAATATAATTATATTCCAAGTGCATTGGCTACAGGTCTTGTAACTAAGAAAACTAATACTATAGGCCTGCTTTTACCTGACATATCCAATGCTTTTTTTGCCGAGCTTGCCAGAGGCGTAGAAGATGGAGCAAATTGCGAAGGTTATAATGTTATCCTATGCAATACAGACGATGATCCCGAAAAAGAAAACCAATATTTAAGCGTTTTAAAGTCAAAACATGTAGATGGAATAGTTTTCCTTTCTACAGCACTGTCAAATCATGGAGAAATCAGAGAACTAAACAGTAAGGGTTTTCCTGTTATAGTGCTTGACCGGGCATTTGATGATGAAGATATATTGGCTGTATTTATTGATAATGTCATGGGCGGCTACCTTGCGACGAAACATTTGACAGAATTTGGGCATGAGGCAATAGGTTGTATTACAGGGCCACTAAAACCTAAACTTGCAATACAACGTCTTGAGGGTTACAAAAAGGCGCTAAAAGAAGCACATATTGATTTTAATGAGGAGTTAATATATGAGGGTAATTTTAAAACAAAAAGCGGAGAACTTGGCGCAAAAAAACTTTTAAAAGCAGGAGCAACTGCAATCTTTGCCTCAAACGACATGATGGCATATGGGGTATATAAAGCAGTTCATGATGAGGGCCTGAGTATCCCCTATGATATATCCGTAGTCGGTTTTGATGACATATTTTTGTCAGAAATACTGTCGCCTCCCCTAACTTCAGTTAAACAGCCGACTTATGAGATGGGTATAATTTCAGCAGCCATGCTAATAAAAAAGATTAAAAACGAGGAACTAAAACAGTTGAGGGTGGAATACAAACCTACACTATCCGTGAGAAAAAGTGTTGCTTTTCCTGCCGATAAAGTTTAAACCTGAGTGGGAGGGTTCTAGATTGAAGAAAATTGTCGTAGTTGGAAGTATTAATATGGATGTAGTCATAAGGGTGCCTCATATCCCGACTATAGGCGAGACGGTGCTTGCAAAAGGTCAGCAGCTTTATGGCGGAGGCAAAGGGGCCAATCAAGCTATTGCAGCAAGCAGATTAGGCGGCAATGTTTATATGATAGGCCGGCTTGGCGATGACGCTTATGGCAAAAAACTATATAATGAATTAGTTAATAATAATGTGAAAGTAAAAGCCGTAGAATACGATACAAATTTTCCTACCGGAACAGCATATATATGTGTTTCGGACAAAGGCGATAATACAATTGTCGTAAATCAAGGAGCCAATGGCAGGCTTGACATTGAGCAAATAAAAAGGTATGAATGTATTTTACAAGATGCTGACTACTGTATACTCCAAATGGAAATACCAATTAGTACCATAGAATACGTAATTGATTTCTGCAAGAAGAAAAATATTAAGGTAATTTTAAATCCGGCTCCCGCCCATTTGCTAAGCGATGAAACGCTAGAAGGTATCTATATGATACTTCCCAATGAAACAGAACTTGCAATTCTTTGCAATAACAGCGGCACGATAGAAGATATGGCAAAAAGCTTGCACAAAAAAGGCATTGAAAATGTGATTGTAACATTGGGCGGAAATGGTTCTATGTTAGTAAATGAGAAAACAACAAAACACTTTCCCGCTATGTCATTTCCTGTGGTAGATACGACGGCAGCAGGTGATGCTTTCGTAGGTGCTGTTACAGTTGGGCTTTCTGAAGGAATGGATCTTGAAAAAGCGATCGAATTTGCCACATGTGCAGCCGGTATAACCGTGAGCAGAGAAGGTGCTCAAGCATCACTGCCTGATAGAAAGATGGTTGACAGCTATTTTTCTATGCGATAAATATAAATACTCTACTAAAAACGACACTTTAATTATTCAGCCTTGCCACCCCATAAAATTTGGGTGTATTGGGGCTGATTTTTTGTTGAAATCAAAAAGTATTGGACTTGCTGCTCAGACTTAGTGTATCATTATTATAGTAAATATAGAAAATACTCAGCTATAATAATAGGGAGAAAGGCGAGATCCATGAATATACGTCTAGGCATTGTTGGACCGGAAGATTCTCTGATTTTACTAAGAAAAGTCTTGCGTGAGTTTGACAGAGAGATTACGGTGGTTGAAAAAGCTTATGAAAATTTTGAAGACCTTGGGGATATTGCAACAATGGCTCAAGATGTGGATATAATACTTTATAGTGGTCAGGCACCTTACTTTTGGGTAAAATCCAATGTTAATATTGAGACACCCGGGGTTTATATCCCTAGAAACGGGACGAGCCTTTACAAGGTGCTTTTTGACATTTATCGTGATGGCAAAGATGTTTCTGCTTTGAGCTTTGATACGATAAGCCGTCGCGATATCGAGGAAACTTATATGGAACTTAATCTGCCGCTTACCCAGGTATTCACAATGGATTACGATAAATATCTTCCCTATGAAAAACTTGTAGATTATCATAAAAGTTTATGGAATGAGGGCAAAACCCATGCGGCAGTGACGTGTCTTAACAAAACTTATGAAGAGCTTAAGAAATCAGGCATCCCTGCCTATAGAATATTGCCTACTATTTCTAGCGTCCGGCACAGCTTGGAAAAAGCGATAATGTATGGAGAAAGTATCAAGCTTAAGGAAACTCAAATGGCGCTTATATTAGTAAGGGTCGAAGACGTTGAAGATACATTATATGAAAGCTCCAACTATCAATTGCAAATAAAGCTTCTTGAGCTTTATCAGATAATTTTAGGCTATGGAGATCAGACAAACGCTACAGTAACCAAGATAAATGACACAGAATTTATGATAATAACTACCCGCGGGTGTTTGGAAGAATCTACAGATATATTTTTAGGTTCGCCTCTGCTTCGAGCGCTAAAATCCAATACGAATCTTAAAGTAACCGTAGGAATAGGATTCGGCAGAACAGCGAAGATGGCCGAGACTAATGCCCGACAGGCAGTAAAGCTTTCTAAGGAAAACGGCAGTGACTGCTGCTTTTTGGTGACGGAAGAAGGTAAGGTAATTGGACCTATGCGAGAAGATAGGGGCGCAATAAAAAGTGTTGCAGATTTAGATTTGGAAGAGCTGGCGAAAAAACTAAATATGAATGTAATAAATTTGAGTAAATTCAAATCTTCTCTGCGCCGCTTAGGAAAAAATAAGGTGACCGCTAAGGAACTTAGTGAATACATGAACATAAGTCAGCGAAGCGCTCGTAGGATTTTAGCTCAATTAGAAGAAAAAGGAGCGGCTAAAATTTTGGAAAACAAAAGTGTATTAGGGAAGGGCAGGCCAAGTCGGGTATATCAAATATTAATATAGGGCTAGTTCGGTTAGAAAACTAATTATATGAAGATCATCACTTTATTTAATTAGATGTAACCGACTTAAAAATTAACAATTTACAAAAAAAAGTATACCGGTGCTTATAACCGGTATTTTTATGTTTAAAAGGACTTTTTGGTATAAAGAAATTTTTGCGATGGTAAGTATACTGTATACATTTTAAAATCAAGAAGGATTTTGGAAAAAGAGGAAGAATTCATAATAAAACATATATGGCCACATAACCAAAATTTGGCCGAAAAGGAGGAAATCATGTGACTAAAAATGAGTTGACAAAACAGAAAGGCAGTTTTGAAAGGTTTTTGGATTGGGTGGAGCGCGTAGGGAATAAACTACCACATCCATTTTTCCTGTTTGTTTATCTGACTATAGGGATAATGCTTCTATCTGCTGTTTTATCTATACTGCAAGTTTCGGCGATAAATCCCGGCAGCGGGGAAGAAGTTGTGGTCAAAAGCCTTTTAACCCGAGAAGGCTTGGAGTGGATGCTGGTAAATGCCCTTAAAAACTTTACCGGTTTTGCCCCTCTCGGTCTGGTGCTTTCTATGCAGATGGGTATTGGTCTTGCAGAACAGGCGGGTTTGCTGTCTGCCTTCATGAGAAAAACCATGTATGGCGCACCTTTATGGGCTATTAGTTTAGCAGTAATGTTTGTAGGCATAAATGGGAATATTGCATCAGATGCTTCCATAGTCATTATACCGACACTTGCGGCAAGTATCTATCTTTCCCTGGGGAAAAATCCGCTAGTAGGTCTTATGGCGGGATATGCTGCAGCCTGTGCCGGCTTTTCCGCAAACCTTATAATAGCCGGAACCGATGCGCTACTTGCAGGCATAACTCAAGAAGCTGTAAAAATCATAGATCCAAGTATCCAAGTTAATCCCTCTATTAACTGGTACTTTATGTTTGCCTCGACGATTATCTTTACATTTGTGGGGGCATGGATCACTGACAAAATCATAGCACCGAGACTTGGAGAATACAAAGGCAAGATAAAAGTTTCCGAAAACCAAGACCTTACGCCTATTGAAAATCTTGCCTTAAAAAATACAGGCAAGGCAGCTTTAATATTTCTTGCGATACTAGCTGCTGCTACATTGCCTAAAAATGCCATTTTAAGAAATGCTGAAACCGGAGGACTTATACCTTCACCGTTTTTAAACGGTATTATTCCGATTTTAATGCTGTTTTTTATAACAATAGGTGTGGCATACGGAAAGACTGTCGGCACCATAAAAACTGCCGGCGACATACCAAAACTTATGGCTGAAGCAGTAAAAACCATGTCAAGTTACATAGTTCTTGTTTTTATCATAGGCCAGTTCGTAGCATATTTTAACTGGACTAACATAGGTGTTGTAATAGCGGTAAAAGGGGCAGAATTTCTGCAAAATGTGGGATTTACAGGTTTGCCGCTGATTATAGGAATTATATTGCTTTCTACCATAGTAAACCTGTTTATCGGCAGCGGATCTGCCAAGTGGTCTATACTTGCGCCCATATTTGTACCGATGCTGATGCTGTTAGGCTATTCTCCGGCAATGACTCAGGTAATATACCGCATCGGCGATTCTTCAACCAATCCGATAACACCGCTTTTTCCATACTTCCCCATAGCCTTGGGTCTTGCTCAGTACTATGATGAAGATGCCGGAATTGGGACTTTGATGTCTTTGATGCTGCCTTATGCATTGATATTTTTGGTAGTGTGGACACTGCAATTGATAGTGTGGATGGTCTTAGATTTGCCATTGGGACCGGGAGCAGGAATTTATATGTAAATCTTGCAAAAAGGAGTGCCTAAATCGCATGGAAGAATTGGAAAAACAAATATCCGAGATTTTAGAACATATAATATCAATTAGAAGACATATTCATCAAAATCCGGAGCTGGGCTATGAGGAAAAAGCTACTTCGGAACTAGTTGCAAAGGAATTAAAGTCTTTATGCCTTAAGGTGGAAGAAGGCGTGGGCGGATACGGCGTAGTAGGGATTTTGGAAGGCGACCGACCGGGAAAAACTCTACTCCTCAGAGCCGATATGGATGCACTTCCTATTGAGGAAGAAACCGGACTTCCCTTTAGCTCAAAAGTCGCCGGCATCATGCATGCCTGCGGTCACGATATTCATACAGCTATTTTGCTTGGCGCAGCTAAAGTGTTATCAAAATACAAAGATCGCATCTGTGGGCAAATAAAATTTGTATTTCAACCGGCAGAAGAGTGCAGTCCACAGGGTGGGGCTAAGGCAATGATAGATGCAGGAATACTTAAAAATCCGAAGGTAGACTATGCCTTAGCACTACATGTAATGCCACAGCTTTATGTAGGCGAAATCGGTTTATGTTCCGGACCTTGTACAGCTAAATCAGATCGGTTCTTTTTAAAAGTAACAGGTAAATCCGGTCATGCATCAGCTCCCCATCAAGGAATAGATGCATTGGTAGCGGCTGCGGATGTAATATCAAGCATGCAAACTATAGTATCAAGGCGGATAGATCCTCGGGACAGTGTAGTTATCTCCATTGGCAAAATCACAGGCGGCCAGAGATACAACGTTATATGTGATAAAGTGGAGATGGAAGGCACTGTAAGAATCATGACGCCGGGATATGAAGATGAAATTAAGGAATATATGAACCAGGTAGGGAAGGGCGTAGCTTACGGCCATGGTGCCTTTTTTGAAATGAATTATCTAGAAGGATATCCTATGGTGATAAATGATGCTAGCCTTACGCAGAAGGTAAAAGAAATTCTTATCGAAAAGATGGGCAAAGATACTATAAAAGATATTCCCCAGGAAACTTCCGGCGAAGATTTTTCCTTTATTTCTCAAGAGGTGCCGTCGGTATATATGAAATTAGGTTCTTCTTCGAGAAAAACCAAGGAAATATTGCCCCTACACAATAGCCGCGTAATTTTTGATGAAGGCTGCATACCCATTGGCATTAAGGCACTAGTGGCACTGAGCATGGAACTGTTGCAGCAGGAGGAATAGCATGTATGATATAAAAACATTGGTAAATAAGATAGAACCGAAAGTTATTGCATATCGCCGAGATTTTCATAAATACCCCGAAGTAGGCTGGACGGAGTTTCGCACAAGCAGTAAAGTAGCTGAAATTCTCATGGATTTAGGCTATGAAGTAAAACTTGGCAGAAAAATTCTAAAAGAAGAAGCGATCATGGGTTTTCCCCCGCAGAAAGAAATACTAAATGAAATAAAGCGGACGATAAAAGAAGGGGCGGACCCTAAAATCATAGAGATGATGGAAAATTTGCCGGGGGTTGTAGGAATTCTTCATACCGATAAGCCGGGTCCTACGATGGCTTTTCGCTTTGATATGGATGCCCTAAGTATTACAGAAGCTCAAGATGATGAGCACAGACCACACAAAGAAAACTTTTCTTCGGTGCATGACGGAATAATGCACGCTTGCGGCCATGATGGTCATACAGCAGTGGGACTGGCTCTTGCAGAAATTCTTATGAAAATCAAAGATGATTTATCCGGAACGATAAAGCTTATTTTTCAACCGGCTGAAGAGGGGGTAAGAGGCGCGAAAGCCATGGTGGAGGCAGGTGTCGTAGATGATGCGGATTACTTTTTTGCTTTTCACATAGGCTTTGGAGCCGCTGATTCAGTGAGCCTTGTAGCTAAGACCACAGGTTTTTTAGCTACATCAAAAATAGATGTTGATTATATAGGTCAAACTGCCCACGCCGGTGCTTGCCCGCAAGAAGGGAAAAACGCCCTGCTGGGGGCTGCATCTGCAGCTCTTAATCTGCACGCCATAGCACCTCACAGTGAAGGAATCACTCGCATAAACGTTGGCGTATTGACAGCAGGCACAGCTGCCAATATAATACCCGGAAGTGCTCATATGAAAATTGAAACTAGAGGCGAGACTACAGCATTAAATAATTACATGCAGGAGAAAGCAAAAATCATACTTAAGGCTTGCGCAAATATGTACACTCTTGGCTGCCACATCAAAGATGCCGGCAGTGCGCCAAGTGCCAAAGGCGATGAAGAGCTTGCTAAAACAGTAAAACAGATTGGTGAGAGCTTAGGAATTTCGAAAATAGAAAATGAAAGTAACTTTGGCGCCAGTGATGATGCTACATATTTCATGGAAAGGGTTCAATCACAAGGGGGTAAAGCCCTTTATTTTCAAGTTAAAACTCCAATTGCATCCGATCATCATACAAACAGGTTTGATTTTGATGAATCCTGCCTTAAAGTAGCCATTCAAATATGTGCACATTTAGCTCTTAGAAATTTTATCTAATGCCGGATTTTACCATCCGGCTTTTTTATGTGCGCCAATTTTACTTTTGTCATTCTGAGTGAAGTTAAGATGAGAATCTCAAGGTTATTTTTGATAAAGATCTTTTGCTGAGGCTGAAAATAGTAATATTTGTGTGCTTTGGAAACTTTATTTGAAAAATACGAAAATAACACAAAAGAACACAAAAGAACCGTCCCTCTGTGTACTTTGTGTACTTCTTGAAAACAAAAATTTCTCAAAATCAGAAATTAATGGATTTATCTCTTAATTTAGTGTATTATTGTATTAAGCAGGTAGCTGCTTTATATAATGCATGCATACTTGCGTGAAGGCAGTAGGCTCACTATATGACGGTTTAGGAGGGAAAAAATATGCTTTATGAGATTGTAAATGATTTTCCTCATGAGATTTTAAATGCGAAAAATCCCCCTTTTATCTCACTTTATCAGCCGACCCACCGCTACAGTCCTGAAAATAAACAGGATGCAATTAGATTTAAGAATCTTATTCGAGAAGTGGAAGATTCGCTAATGCGAAAACACCCAAAAAGAGAAATAGTCAATATCATGAAACCTTTTTATGCCATAGCCAAAGAAAAAATGTTTTGGAATTATACCTTAGATGGCTTGGCAGTGCTTGCTACAGAAGACAGATGTATAGTATATAATCTTCCAAGACCTGTAAAAGAGGTAGTGGTAGTAGCTGATACCTTTTATATCAAACCTCTCATAAGAATTTTTCAGTCAGCAGATCGCTATCATCTTTTAGGACTGAACAGAAAAGAATTTAAGCTTTATGAAGGCAATAGATATGGATTTAAGGAAGTTAAAATTCCACCTGACATCCCAACGACCATTGAAGAAGCCTTAGGGGAAACTTATGGCCGCAAAGAACCTTCGTTAAGCGCAAGAACTGTTAGTTCTATGGGAAGCGGCGTGTTTTATGGGCAAGGCAGCAAAAAAGATATAATCGATAGTGAGACAGAAAAATTTTTTAGATATGTAGACAAAGTAGTTTGGGAAAATTATTCTCGCCCCACAGGATTGCCTCTTATGTTAATAGCCTTAAAAGAACACCATACATTTTTTAAAAAAATCAGCCGCAATCCTTTTCTAATGAAGGAAGGTATTGAAACAGCTTTTAATTCCTTAACAGTAAGCGAATTGAAAGATGCTGCATGGGAAAAAATGGAGCCAATATATTTAGGAAAGACAAAAAAATTAATTGATGCCTATGAACTGGCAAGGTCTAAGTTTTTGGCTACAGATGATTTGGCGCAGATTGCAAGAGCAGCGCTGTCGAATAATGTCGGAACTTTACTCGTAGAGGCAGACAGGATAATTCCGGGGAAAATTAATAGGGAAACAAGTGAACTTATAGAAGGAGATTTAAAAGATGTAGAGGTAGGCGATATATTGGACGATCTTGCTGAAATGGTGTTTAAAAACAAGGGGGAAGTAGTCGTGCTTCCCAAAGAAAGAATGCCGACAGATACCGGAGCAGCAGCAATTTTCAGGTATTAAATGAAACTTTAACCGTAATGAAATATATACCAGTGACATAAAAAATAAAAAGGTCCTTTGATATGGCACAGCAATAAAACGAGATCAAAGGACCTTTTTATATAAAGCTATATAATAGAAAGACATAATTTTGTTTAAAAATAGTATAATGTGCGGCATACACGACAAAAATGCTAAAATTAAAGTACTGCCAGGAAGTATTACATTAACAGACAATAAACACAAAGATTGCGAAAAAATTATGGAACCTTGATGAAAAATGGATAATCATATCTAGCCTTTTAATTATGCCTTGAGAAATATTAAGGCTAAGGTAAAACTTGCATAAATTGATGTGATCTAAAGAAAAAGCAAGATTTGGGTATTTTCACAATTTGACAATAAGTAAATATTACAGTATAATTTATATGTATTTTAAATACTTTTTACGAGCTTCATAATAAGCTATAGTTGGTGGATAAATGCTAGATCAATTAAAAATAAAAAATTTAACAAATATTTTAGTTAATTTATTTTCTAAGCAGAGAGCGACTAAAACACAATTAGTTGAATTGACTGGTCTGAGCAACTCTACAGTATCCTCCTCGGTTAATAGTTTACTCAAGCTCAAACTATTAGTTTGCAATGGCATGGAAGATTCAATTGGTGGCCGACGCTCTGCAATCTATGAAATTAATAAAGATTATGGTCAGTTTATAGGCGTAGATTTGTTTAGAAATACAATTCATATCGTTATTACTGATTGCAAAAGTAATAAGCTAAATAGCTTTACTTATTATTTAAATAAAGAGGTTCCTGTGATCGATCAACTTATACAACAGTTGCAGAGGGCTGCTGAAAGTTGCGTAAATTTGCTTGGCATTGGTATAGGTCTTTCGGCTGAAATCAAACATGAAGAGCAAATTGTTAAAAGCTGTGCATTTTATGATTGGCATAATGTGAATTTAAAGGAAATTATCGAACGCCAGTTCATGGTATTTACATATATCGATCACAGAGCTAATGGCATAGCCGTCCGCGAAAACCTTATGGGACATGGTAAGCACTTAAACAATATTTTATGTTTACATGAATCTGCAATAGATAAAGCTGTTCTTATCCTTTCGGGTAAAATCTGTCGTGGTGAATTAAATTGCAATGGGACTATAGATCCCAAATTTTTACTAAAGAATCTAAGCACTATCAAACAGTTTGTAGACGTATCTCATATCTTAATTGGATATTGCACAGAAGCGCTTGAAATAGAAACAAGGCAACTGGTGCGATTACTAAGAAATCAGATAATCTGCTATCCAGAAGCAGAAAACTGTATTGAACTAGGCATGGCTACAGTTGCTGAAATTGAATGGTTTGAATCTATCTATTTCATGCTCTGATGTAAATATTAAAACAATATTGTAAGGGGGATTATTATGACAACGGCATTACTTATTATTATCTTTATTGCTATAAGCGCATTAATGTATACAAAAAAATTGTCAGCCCTTTATGCGCTTCCTTTAATGGCATTTTTAATGGCTTTAGTTTCGGGCATTCCTTTTGTTGATGGTGTTGAAGGTGAACCTGGTATTCTAACTCTTATGTTTGTCGAAGGACCTGTACGCTTAGCATCTGCTATAATGACACTAATTTTTGGTGCAATCCTTGCACAATATGTTAGAAATACTGGTATTGCTGAAGCTGTTATACGAAAAGTATCTGAGTTAGCCGGAGACCGACCACTAGTATTAGGTATATCATTTTTTGTAGTGCTTAGTTTACTTTTTACAACTCTAGGTGGGCTCGGATCAGTTATCATGATTGGAAGTATTGTATTACCCATTATGACTTCAGTAGGAATAATGCCACTTGATGCTGGTTGTATACTTCTTTTTTCCCTCAGCACAGGAGGAATCTTTAATCTTGCAAATTGGGGTTTATATATCGATGCTATGGGGCTTACTGTTGAACAAATTCGCAGCTTTGCATTCCCTTTAGGGGCAATTTTCTTTGTACTCGGCATCTTATTCGTTTATATTAATGTTCAGCACGGAGGTAAACTATTTAGTAAAAAGAAAATAGCATGGCCAACTCCAGAAATTTCGCAAAATACTGATTCTGCTCCAAATAATGTTAATGTCCTTGCTATGTTAACTCCTATAGTTCCTCTTATTATGGTAATTGGTCTTCATGTGGATATTATAACTGGGTTCGTAACTGCTATCATTTACTGTATGATTACTACTGCTAACAAAGACACATTTAACCAACTTACAAAATCTATAACAGATGGAATTTCAACTTCTGCAGGTGCTATTTTTCTCATTATTGGAATCGGTATGTTGCTTAAAGTAGTTATGGATCCGCGAGTTACCCAGCACATTGGTCCTCAGCTGGCAAGAATTTTACCAACAACAGGTATTGGATATGTAATTTTCTTTGCAATTTTAGCGCCATTAGCACTTTATCGCGGGCCACTGAATGTTTGGGGACTTGGTTTGGGTATAGGTGCTACTATGATGGCGACCGGGAAAATACCTGCCATGGCTTTAATGGCTGCCCTTATGTCTACTGGACAGCTTCAAGGCATATGTGATCCTACAAACACCCATAATGTTTGGACTGCAACTGCAACTGGAACCGATGTAAATGACATTCTCAGAAAAACCTTGCCCTATGCCTGGGTCGGTGCAATAATGGGGTTAATTATAGCAGGCATTTTGTATTTCTGAGACAAAAACCAGACAAAGCTTAGTGCTGAGACAGCCTCTTAGTCGAAGCAGATTAAAGGCAGCTCAATTAAAAATGGGTTGCCTTATCACATATATTGGAGGATCATAGAAAGATGAGTAAGCAATTCATACGCATTGGCATAGATGTTGGTGGCACTTTTACACATGCAGTAGCTATTCAAGCTCCCGAAAATCTTGTTGTAGCGCACGCTGTTACTCCTACAACACATGCATCAGAAAATTCTATATCAGATGGGATTATTAAGGTATTTAAAGATGTCATGAAGAAAACCGGAGCAAAACCAGAGGATGTCTCTTTTGTAGCCCATAGCACTACTCAGGCAACCAATGCATTGCTAGAAGGAGATGTTGCCAAGGTTGGTATTGTAGGCATGGGAAAAGGATTAGAAGCGTTCAAGGCAAAAACCGACACACACATAAAAGATATCGTGCTTAGTCCCGGAAAAATACTTCATACAAGTCATGTCTTTATCAATTCGAGTGAAAAAAATTTTAATTTATCTAAGATCGAACAAGCAATTGAAACATTAATAGAAGAAGGTTGCGAGGTTATTGTAGCTAGTGAAGCTTTTAGTGTAGACGATCCTAGTAATGAGCAGCTTGTCCTCGAGATAGCTTATAAAAAAGGTTTGCCTGCAACAGCTAGCCATGAAATTTCTCAACTATACGGACTTAAGGTACGCACTCGCACAGCAGTTATAAATGCCAGTATCCTGCCAAAGATGACATCTACAGCAGAGCTAACTGATAAAAGTATTAAGGAAAGCGGTATAACTGCCCCCCTGATGATTATGAGAAGCGATGGAGGGGTTATGGATCTTGAGCAAATGAAAAAGCGACCAATTCTTACGATGCTGTCAGGACCTGCAGCAGGCATTGCAGCAGCTATTATGTATACCAAGATTTCTGATGGAGTATTCCTTGAAGTCGGAGGAACAAGTACTGACATAGCAGCCATCAAAAACGGCAAAGCCATGATCAAAAGCGCTAATATAGGTGGACATTTAACTTATTTAAAAACTCTTGATTCTAGAACTGTCGGTATAGGCGGAGGTTCTATGGTACGCATTCGAGATAGGGTAGTTACTGAAGTTGGACCTCGAAGTGCGCATATCGCTGGTTTGAGCTACCTTGCTTTTTGTGATGAGAAAGAGATTGCACAGGTAACTCCTGCATTTATTAGACCAATGGAGTCTGATCCTGACGATTATCTTGTTGCAGTTAATCCACAAGGTAAACGATTTGCTGTAACACTTACTGATGCATCTATTGTGGCAGGTATGACAAAACCTGGTGATTATGCTTATGGCAATGAAGCAGCTGTGCGCAATGCTTTTGATCAATTAGGTAAAAGTCTAGGGATAAATGGCCAAGAATTAGCCTGTAGTATTTTGAATAAGGCTATATCTAAAGTGCGCCCAATAGTAGAAGATCTTTTAGATGAATATAAATTGGATAAAGAACTTGTATCTTTGGTCGGCGGTGGAGGAGGAGCAACAACAGTTGTGCCGTGGCTTAGTAAAAATATGGAGATGAAGTATCTTGTTGCTGAGAACGCTGAAATAATTTCTGCCATTGGCGTGGCATTAGCTATGTTACGTGATAGCGTGGAACGCACAGTCGTCAATCCTACCGAGCATGATATTATTTCAATCCGTAAAGAAGCGATTGGACGTTTGGAATCTATGGGAGCGGCTCCGGAAACAATTGAGGTGCAAATAGAAATAGATAATTCAAAAAATATACTCAGAGCTACAGCAACTGGTGCCTTTCATATGGATACAAGCGCTACGAATTTAAAACCACTTAGCAAAAGCGAAATTGCCCAGAAAGCAGCCGAATCATTTAAAACAGATGCAAATGAGATTAAACTCATAGCAGCAACTGATGGCTTGCTAGTTTATCAGCATTGTGAAACAGTAAAAGGCTTGTTTGGCATTTTCACCCGACAACGCTGCCATTATCGCGTCATAGACAACTTTGGCATCATTAAACTGCAGTGTTCAGGAGCTGCACTCCAAACAGTTATGCATAAAGCTGATCATGAAATCCCAGCTTTTATCGAGAAAAACTCAATATATAATGACGCAGGCATGATTATTCCCGAAGTCTTCGTTCTATATAAAAGTCGCATTGCCGACTTTTCAACTATCCTTGATTTTGAAAAAATTAAGGAGCTTATTAAAATTGAATTGCAAGGCTTAAAACAAGATGAACCGGTAGTAGTTATTGTTCAACCCAGGAAATGAGAGGTGTATTATGAATAACAGATTTGTTAAACTTTTACAAGATCCCAAGATGACTCTTATTATGAGTTTGCCATCTAACGACCCAGTTCTTGCTAGGGCAGCATGGCAAAATGGCGCAGATGTTTTAAAAGTGCATATTAATGTGGAACATCGCGCTAGCAAAACGACTTTTTATAATTTTGAAAGAGAAAAAGACCAACTAAATATAATTCTTGCAGAAGCCAAAGGACCGTGTGGCATAGTATTAGGTGGCGATGTGCAGTCTGCTAGGAATGATTTTAAGCATGTAGTTCAAGCTGGATTTGAATTTGTTTCGCTCTACGCTCATCATACGCCTATAATCGTGTTACAAAGTGAGTCGTTATCTAAAATGATTGCTATTGATTATAGCTACACATTGGATGATATAAAAGCCTTTAATAGCATTGGTATTGATGTGCTGGAAGCCTCTATTGTAGAACCTCAAGCTTATGGACAACCTTTAACTGCAAAAGATTTATTGCGCTATCATAATATCTGTTGCGGCACTGATATTCCGGTAGTAGTGCCAACTCAAAAGGCTATTTTGCCTGAAGAAGTCTCAGCTCTTTGTCAATGCGGTGTTGCAGGCATAATGCTAGGTGCTGTAGTTACTGGCAAAACAGCCGATAGCATTGCCCGTTCTGTGGCTGAATTTCGCAATCAAATTGATAAATGATAGGTGATTATGTAATGAAGATTTGTTTATTGCCATTAGACTCGCGACCTTGCAATTATCGGTTTCCTCAGCAGCTTGCAAATTTGAGAGGGGTTAATCTGATCGAGCCCCCCATAGACATAATGGACTTTTTTAAAACACCTTCCAATAGTAGGGCAATCGCTGACTGGTTAAAAATAAATTGTAGCGATGCAGATGTTTTGGTTGTTTCAATAGATCAGCTTGGGTATGGTGGATTAATTGCCTCGCGCACTAACACAAAATCTCTTTCTGAAGCTCAGTCACAGTTAATGCTATTAAAAGATATTAAAAAAGCTAATCCTCAATTGCGAATTTTTGCTTTTAACGTTTTGATGCGTATTTCAATAAGCGCAGTTGACAAACAAAGTCAGATTTGGTGGCAAAAGATCACGGAGTATTCTCAATTAAAATATCGATCAATAATAGGCGAACAAGAGGAAAAAGAGAGAGCAAATGCTCAATTAGCTCATTTGACAAAAGAAATTCCATCATCAATCCTGAATGAATTTTTAGAGGTAAGACGTCGCAACCATACGATTAATATGGAATGCATCTCTTTGGTAAGTCAAGGGATTTTAGAGCAATTAGTTATTTTGCAAGAAGATTGTTCGGAAGATGCGATACAGGTTTTTGAACAAGACATTATCAAGAAGACGATTAATGAATATGGTTTACAAAATAGAGTATTTATCCATAATGGCACAGATGAAGCGGGTATGGAGCTTACTGTCCAAGCTATTGCACCTCAGAGGCAGACGACTTGTGACATACAGTGGCTATCAGAGAATCGTTATTTTACTGCCCGGTATGAAGATCGCCCATTTATAGAGAATCTTGCAAGTCATATGAGTATGATGAATATAATATATGATCCTCAGGCCAAAAATTGCTTATTCATATTACCCCCGGCAGACCAGCAAGGCGATTATTGTCCGGAAAAATTGCCAATGGTTGATTATACTCCTACCCAACGAACACTTATGATCAACAAAATTTTAGAGCAGATAGAGAAGGGCAAATGCTGTTATTTGTTAGATCTTGTATATGCCAATGGCGGAGATTTAGCTTTTTTAGAGGCTCTCGCTGCTAAGACACCTCTTACTAGATTATATGGTTATGCTGCCTGGAATACTGCCAGTAATTCACTAGGTACCATACTTGCGCAGATAATAGCTGCAGATGGTCAAAATACGCCAGCAAATAAACGCTTTACCACCGAACGCTTACTAGATGATCTTATTTATCAAGCGTTTATACGTCAAGAGCTGCAAGAAGAACTACAGCTAGCTGGCCAAGATATTTGGAACATTACAGATCTTCCTAGGGCAAACAAAATGTTAAATTACCAATTTGATAAGAACAGGCAATTCATAAGAAGATTTTTGCCAATTGAAACTAGAGATTTTAAAAAAAGGTTGCCCTGGCCAAGAACCTTTGAAGCAGATATAGAAGTATATAAAAATGATGATATTTAAAGAAGAACGGAGAGGTTTTATCTATGAAAAAAAATTATGACGTGATCGTAGCAGGAGCAGGGACAAGTGGCATTGCTGCGGCGCTTTCTGCAGCTCGTAATGGCATGAGTGTTCTGCTCATAGATAAAAATGCTTATCCCGGCGGGACGAACACTGCAGCTATGGTTGGTCCCATTATGACCTTCCATTCAGGCTCAAAACAAATCATTAGAGGTATTCCTCAAGAGATTATAGATCGCTTGGCTCAAAAAGATGCAACATTGGGGCACATTCCAGATCCTATTGGGATGGTTTCAACTATTACTCCTATAGATCCTGAAATACTTAAGCTGGTATACTTTGAAATGCTAGATAATGAAAAGAGTATCACTACACTTCTGCATAGTTATATTTACTCAGTGGAATGTGAAGATAATTGCGTAAAAAGTGTTACTGTAGTAAACAAAAATGGGATAGCTACTTATAAAGCAAAGGTTTTTATTGATGCCACAGGGGACGGGGATTTAGCCGCCATGTGTAAAGCAGATTTCTGGTTTGGTCGCACCAGTGACAATCTAACTCAACCCATGACACTTATTTTTACTCTTGCTAAGGTAGATTTGGAAAAAGTAATAGATTATGTTTATCAAAATCCCGAGCAATTCATTTTAAATAAGAATTGCAATCTTCATGATTACGTAGCTGTCTCGGGGTTCTTCGACTTAGTTGTTAAGGCTAAAAATAATGGTGATTTATCAATACCTCGAGATAGAGTGCTATTCTTTCAGAGCGTACATCCAGGTGAAGTATTAGTAAATATGACACGAGTTACTAAACTTTCTGCTATTAATGTTAAAGATCTCACCTTTGCAGAATCTCTTTTACACGAGCAAATAAAAGAACTACTAAAGTTTTTCAGAAAATATGTACCTGGCTTTGAGCACTGCTATATAAGAAATATTGCTCCTATGATAGGCATAAGAGAAAGTCGTCGCATAAAAGGATTGGAAACCCTAACTGCCGATGATGTTATTCACAATTCATGTAGTGAAAGAAGTGTGGCAGCTTGCGCTTTTCCAATTGATATTCATGATCCAGCTGGCAACAAACTTAATTGGATAAGAAAAGAAAAAGAATGTTGCTATGATATCCCGTATGGTGTTATGGTACCAAACGAAATCAAAAATTTGCTTGTTACCGGTAGATGCATTTCTGCAACCCATGAAGCATTGGCTTCAGCTAGAATTTCTGCAACTGCCATGGCACTAGGTGAGGCTGCAGGGTTAGCTGCTTCTCTTAGCATTAAGCAAAACGTTGATTTTGCTGACGTGAAAGTATCTGAACTTCAGAGCGCTCTTGCAAATCAAGGTGCAATACCGGGTAAGCGTTGGTTGTGAGCATAGTGTGGAATAAAGAAACGGTGAATGTGAAAATATTAGATTTTTGCCTTTGGTTGTCTGCGCCTATGTATGCTCGAATAGAATCTAGAAAATTGGAGCAGCTGTATAATGAAAGTGTAAAATACGGACAAACTTTGGCAAGTAAATATCCATTGAAAAATGAAAATATACAAAGTGAGCTTATAAATTACGGTGTTTCCGAAATACAAACTTTTCAAACATTAAGTCTGAAAAACGTCAGCGAAAAAGCATACTATGATATTGATACCAAACAAATAGTTTGGGATGATCAATTTGCCATAACTCTTTTTCAAAAAGATGATCAAGCAGAAGAACTATTAGGGTCTGTGCAGAAGGTAGAGCAAGCTCTTCTCATTCATGAATTTTTCCATTTTATTGAGGAGAATTTCGAGATGCCCACTGATGAATTTGTATTTCCGAATTGCCATACTAATATCGCATCAATTTTTAGAGAAATTGCAGCATTCGCCTTTACCAACGTGGAGTTAGATAATTATATTTGCCAGTTTATTGATGTCTTATCGCTAAAAATTAATAAGCCTACGCAGTACAATGAGCTGTGCAGGCAATATCTTATAAGAGAGAAGGAAACTCATATATGAAAAAGGTAACTAAAATGGCAGTATTCTTGTCTATTATTTGCCTTGCAACATTTACGCCGACATTTACGGTTTTTGCAGCATCAAATAATTTTACGAATGCATCTATCCCTGAGGTCGTAGCAGATGAAAATTCTCCAAACTTAGAGCTTAAACACAAAATATATATAGAAAATTTTGCAGATGGAATTGTGAGTGTAGTAAATAGTCAGGGGGAACATACCATAATCGGTAAAGTGTATCGCCCTGCAACATTAGCTAAAGAATCATCTGATGGTTTTTGGGCAGCACACTATGACAAAGCATCTGATGGAACTTTTTCATGTGTAACCGCAATTGGCGTTAATGCACTACATTTAAAAGTTGGTCCTCGAGCAAGCTACGATGTTTTAAATCCTACTGCATGGAAACCAAAACAAATTAGCGTGGGCATAAATGAAGATTACATATACGCTGGCGGTTCTTATAGCAATTCAATGATTTATACATCGGTGCCTGGTGGAGTAAATATTTTTGGAGGCTCTACTGCGCCTTATGTAGGTAATCCAGTTAAATATCTAAATAGCAGCGGCACATGGGAGTCGCTAGACAATTATTATAATGATGATTATAGCAAAGCATTGCCCAAACGTTTACTGATTGAAGTGTATCAACCCATAACAGCTAATGGGACACTTGATTATATTGAGTTCGAAAACTGGGCTGCTGGTGATACGGTAGCAGGTGTTACTAAAATCAATAATGGTCGTGTCATGGCAAAGTACTCTAATGGCACAATTAAACACATTGCGGATATTATTCAACGCGTGCAAGGAACAGGTCGCTTTGGAGGTAGTGAGTATGCTGAGGTAGGTCGTTTGCGCGCGGCACACCCAGGAGTTATCTGTTTTTCTACAAGTCCAAAAATTGGATTCACCAACAATGCAAATCTACGCGGTGGTTTTCAGTTTGTGCCTGCAAATCATGCTAAGTATTTAAATTATAATCTTTCTCAGGATTCTTTCATCGGTCGTGACCAATGGGGCATTATTGCACATATTGGCGCTGACCCATCGCAACTATATGATCCTAATTACATCATTAATGGTCAGATAACTTATGACCCGGTGTGGGAGGGCGTGGCACCTCTTTTTGCAGAATATCTTGCTCCACGCCACATTCCAGGTAGCGTATCTACTTCTACCTATTTTGTAGTATCAAATGATTTTGGCAATACATGGAATGACTGTCCCAGCATTCAAGGAGTAACAAATGCAGACAATTCACCAGTAGCATCATGGACTAACATTAGATTATATGTAAAATATCCGAATTAACATGCAAATTTTAATCTCAATATTAAGATTACTTAAGTCTGCCTCAGTTAATAAATGCGAATTTTTAATTGGTTTAACTAAATGCGGCAGGAGCCTTTATATTTACTGAAAATTTCAGGGTACAATTCCTTATTGCAAATATATAGTAGAGCAAAGCCGCAGAATAGATAATGAGATAAGGACTATTCTCCAGCAGAAGACGGTTTAGCACCTACAAACACATGAAAAAATTATTCAGGAGATAAAATATACACCATAATAAAATGGCAATAAAGATAATAGATTGTAAGCACAAATGTTTAATTTCTTTAGAACTTGATACTATCCAAGAATCTTCTGCCTCCTTGACTTTCTCGCCTTAATATGATATAAATTTTATTAATTCGTGCAATTGAGCGAGAAAGACTATGAAGGGAAGAGTAAGCAAGCAGAATAGGCCTAAAGAGAGCCGGAAAAGGTGAAAGCCGGCGCCGAAGACCTTGCTGAAGATGGCCCCGGAGTTTGGTCGTCGATATGTAGACGACTGCGGTGAAGGACCGTTATAATCCTTCAGGTATCGGAATAGTGGCTGAAAGCCCGTCCATTTACTTTATTCCCGTACCTGGCAAAGGCCTTTAATCAGGCGAATTTGGGTGGTACCGCGAGAATGCCTCGCCCCTTACTTTGGGGCGGGGCTTTAGTGTTATTTTCACAACGAATTTTGTTAGGAGGACAAAACAAATATGAATGAAAAAGTTTTTTATGTTACAACCCCAATCTATTATGTTAATGCCGAGCCTCACATAGGCCATGCTTACACAACTGTCATAGCTGATTTTTTAAATAGGTGGCACCGCCTTGCGGGGTATGATTCTTATTTTCTGACAGGAACTGATGAACACGGTGAAAAGATAGCTCAAGCGGCAAAAGCGGCGGGAGAGGAGCCCCAAGTTTTTGTAGATAGAGTGAGCAATCGTTTTAAAGAGGCTTGGAAAAAGCTGTGCATCGAGTATGATGATTTTATAAGGACCACTGAGCCCAGACACAAAAAGGTAGTCCAGTACATTCTCCAGAAAGTATATGATTCGGGAGACATTTATTACGGAGAATATGAAGGACTTTATTGTGTAGGCTGTGAGCGCTTTCTCACCGAAAAAGAACTGGTTGACGGGTTATGTCCCGATCACGGCATGGCTCCTGAAAAACGCCGTGAAGGTAATTACTTTTTTAAAATGGAAAAGTATCGTCCGTGGCTCAGAGACTACATAAAGTCCCATCCGGATTTTATACGTCCCGAGGGTTACCGCAATGAGATTCTTTCGATTCTTTCAGAACCTATAGGAGATTTGTCCATTTCAAGGCCCAGTAAACGCGTATCCTGGGGAATACCAATGCCATGGGACGACAGCCATGTAACATATGTGTGGTTTGATGCCCTCATAAACTATGTTTCAGCTTTAGGTTACCCTGACGGAGAAAAATACAAGCGCTACTGGGAACACGCCTCACATCTTGTAGGAAAAGACATTATTAAACCTCATGCTATATTTTGGCCTACTATGCTTGAAGCAGCAGGTATTCCTATTTACAAAAATTTGAACGTAGGCGGTTTTCTCATGGGACCTGACGGCAGGAAAATGTCCAAAACTTTGGGTAATGTGGTAGACCCCTTTGAACTTGCCGACAAGTATGGAGCAGACGTTGTAAGGTATTATCTTTTAAGTGATATACCCTATGGACAGGATGCCCCGGTGGGGGAAGCAAACCTTATTTCAAGGTATAATACTGATCTTGCCAATGACTTAGGCAATTTACTGTCTCGGACCGTTACCATGGTTGAAAAGTTTTGCGGCAGAACAATTCCTGCTCCGGGACCTAGAGAAAGTCTTGACGAAGAATTGATAAACATGGCAGAAAACTTGCCTGAAACAGAAGAAAATCTTGTAAACAGCATGCAGCTTAATGCAGCTATTAAAGAAATCTGGAAACTTGTAGGAAGAGCAAATAAATATATAGATGAAACTTCACCTTGGAGCCTTGCTAAGGATCCTGCAAAAAAAGAAAGACTTGCTACAGTGCTTTACAATCTGTTAGAAACTTTAAGGGTAACAGCTGTGCATATATCGCCAATTATGCCCAATATTTCTAAAAAGATTCTTGACCAACTGGGAATAACAGATGAAACTCTTTCTACATGGGAAAGTGTGAAAAAATGGGGAGGACTTCCTTCCGGTCTAAAAGTTTCGCGAAAGGAAATCATATTCCCGAGAATTGAAAATAATAAGGGGAAAGGTGAAGCACCAAAGGAAGACCAAAAGATGGCACAAGAAATATCACGGAAAGTAGAAAAGGAAGAAGGCGCCAATGTTATCTCTATTGAAGATTTTACTAAAATAGATCTTCGAATTGCAGAAGTTTTAGAGGCTGAAAAAGTAGAAGGCGCCGACAAACTATTAAAGCTGCAAATTAAAATAGGAAATGAAAAGCGCCAAATAGTGGCAGGCATTGCCCAACATTATACTCCGGAAGAATTGATAGGCAAGAAGATAGTAGTTGTTGCAAATTTAAAGCCTGCAAAACTCCGCGGCATAGAATCCTGCGGCATGCTTCTTGCTGCGTCTGACAGCAAAGGCCTTACGCTTGTTACTGTAGACAGAGACATAGATTCAGGGGCAAAAGTAAAATAATGTTCGGCAATATATAAAAACTTAGAGCCCGTCTGAGTTTATCCACAATTTTATGCACTTATCCACAGATTCTGTGGATAACTTGTGGAAATTGGTCTAATAACTTGTGGAAAACTCTTTTACAAGCACGAAAATCCTAAATTTATCTTGTTTTAGAGGGTAGGGACTATCCAAATTAACGCTTGTGAAGACGGTAGGTTTCAAGTTCAATGAAGCAGGAAATTCTGGCGGTAACGCTGGAAGCCTGCTGTTTCGTTGACGAGATGTTCACAAAGAGCGCAAATTGCGATATACTTAAAATTATTAAGCAGTATTTACTTTATCGGTATAGGCAATTTTGGTCTAAAGGAAGGAGAGGTAATATTGAAAGAGATAATGACAGGCAACGAAGCTATTGCCCGCGGAGCCTATGAAGCAGGATGCCGTGTAGCAGCAGCTTACCCCGGCACTCCCAGCACTGAAATACTAGAAAATATAGCTAATTACAAAGAAATATATTCTCAATGGTCTGTAAATGAAAAGGTAGCAGTGGAAGTCGCCGGCGGAGCGGCTATTTCAGGTTCAAGAGCTTTAGCAGCCATGAAACACGTGGGTTTAAATGTTGCCTCAGATCCGCTTTTTACTCTGTCTTATACAGGAGTAAACGGAGGTTTGGTAATTGTTACTGCAGATGATCCGGGACTTCACAGTTCCCAGAACGAGCAAGACAACCGCTACTATGCCTTACATGCGAAAGTGCCAATGCTGGAGCCTTCAGACAGTCAGGAATGCCTGGACTATACCAAACTTGCATTTGAGTTAAGTGAAGAATACGACACACCTGTCCTGCTAAGGACAACTACAAGGGTGTGCCACAGCAAATCCCTCGTTACACCTGGAGTTCGTAATGATCCGGGAGTTAAAGAATATAAAAAAGATGCAAAGAAAAACTGCATGATTCCGGCTTTTGGCAAACTAAAGCATTATGTGGTTGAAGAAAGACTTGCAAAACTTCGTGAGTACAGCGACAGATCTCCCTTAAATCGAATAGAATGGGGAAATCGCAAGATAGGCATTATCACAAGCGGCATTTCCTATCAGCATGCCCGGGAAGTTATGGGTGATGACGCCTCCTATTTAAAGATTGGCTTTAGTTATCCCCTTCCCGCAAAGCTCATCAAGGAATTTGCAGATGGTGTAGATACTCTCTATGTTATTGAGGAAAACGATCCATACCTTGAAACATTTGTTAAGTCTTTAGGCATTAAATGTATAGGTAAAGAAGTTTTTCCAATATGTGATGAGCTTAATCCGGAAATCATTGAAAAAGCACTAAAACCCGAAAAAACCAGAAGCACATACACTTTGGACGTATCAATACCTGCACGGCCGCCGGTGCTTTGTGCCGGATGTCCTCACAGAGGAATATTTTATGCTCTAAAAAAATTCAAGGATATAGTTGTAACAAGCGACATAGGCTGCTACAGCTTATGTGCTATGCCTCCCCTTGATTCGGCCCATACCATGATCTGCATGGGAGCCGGTTTTTCTGCCGGAATAGGGTTTGACAAAGCTTTTAAACAGGCGGGAAAAAATACGAAAGTTTTTGGATGCCTTGGGGATTCCACCTTTTTCCATTCAGGGATTACAGGCCTTGTAGATGCTGTTTACAACAAAAGCAATATTGCCATGATAGTACTTGACAATAGAACTACGGCTATGACCGGACACCAGCCGAATCCCGGTACAGGCGTGACTTTAAGCGGTGAAAAAGTTCCTCCCGTGGATGTGGTGCAGATTGCAAAAGCCGTGGGAGTTAAGGATGAAAATATAAAGGTCATAGATCCTTACAATCTTGCCGAAACTCAAGAAGTGCTTCAAAAAGCCTATGATGCTAATGAACCCTTCGTAATTGTTTCAAAGAGGCCCTGCGCTCTGCTGAAGGAAGTTCAAAGGGAAAGAGCGAACTTAAAATGTAAGGTAGTTCCGGAAAAATGCACAAAATGCAAGATGTGTCTGAGGATAGGATGTCCTGCTATATCTTTTAAAAACGGAATAATATCTATAGATCAGAGTTCCTGCAACGGATGCACCCTTTGCAAACAGGTATGCAGGTTTGATGCCATTGAAAGGGTGGGTGAAGAATAATGACAAAAAGTTTTCTACTGGCCGGTGTAGGCGGACAAGGCACTATACTTACTTCCAAGATACTTACCGAAGGATTAACACAACTGGGATTTGATATAAAAATGTCAGAAATCCATGGAATGGCTCAGCGCGGTGGAACCGTCACCACCCACATAAAATTTGGCGAAAAGGTTTATTCGCCCATTATCACTTCGGCGGAAGCTGATGTACTGCTTGCCTTTGAAAAACTGGAAGCAGCAAGACATTTAAGTTACTTAAAACCCGGCGGAACTTTAATAGTCAACGATTATGAAATCTATCCCATGTCGGTTTTAACAGGGCAGGTAGAGTATCCTGAAAATATCTTAGATATTCTCAAATCAACGGTTCCGAATACTGTTGTCGTAAATGCGTATGATATTGCAAAAGATGCAGGCAGCGTAAGAGCGCAAAATATTGTTTTGCTTGGAGCAGCAGTAAAAATACTGGGTATAACAGATTTAGATTGGGAACAAATTATAAAGAGCTACCTTCCTGAAAAATTTCATGAAATGAATATCAAGGCATTTAATGCAGGAATGCAGGAAGCATAAAAGGGGCTGAAAAATGTTTGTAGATGTACATGCCCATTTAGACGATGAGGCTTTTGATACTGATAGACAGGAAATGATTAAAAAAATAGAAGAAGCCGGCATTATTGTCGTAAATGCCGGCTCTGATATGGCATCTAGCCGATTTTCCGTAAAGCTTGCGGAAGAATTTGATTTTATATATGCCTGTGTTGGCATTCACCCCCACGAGGCCAAAAAAGTCGAAAAAGATTATCTTACAGAGCTGGAGGAACTTGCAAAATCTCCTAAAGTAATCGCCATAGGCGAGATAGGTCTTGATTATTACTATGGCAGCAGTGAAAAGGACGCACAGCAGAAAGTTTTCAGGGAACAGATAGAGCTTGCAAAGAGTCTGAACCTTCCGGTAGTAGTACATGATCGAGATGCCCACAAGGATACGGCTGATATATTAAAAAATATAAAGCCTGAGCGCGGTCTGATGCACTGTTACTCCGGCAGTCTTGAAATGGCTCAAGAGTTTATCGAAATGAATTTTTATTTTTCTTTCGGTGGAGTGATAACCTTTAAAAATGCAAAAAGGCCAAAAGAGGTTGCGGCAAAACTACCATCTGACAGGATTTTACTTGAAACTGACTGTCCTTATATGTCTCCTGAACCTTATCGCGGAAAACGCAACGATCCTACGCGCATCCCCATCATCGCCGCCCAAATGGCTGCTCTTAGAGGAGTAATGTTGGAAGAGATAGAAAGGATTACTTATTCTAATTTCAATAGATTATTTATTACACGTTAATTTTTTTTGAATTCGGCTAAAGCACTGTTTATTGTTATTTTACAAGGATTGTGTTAAAATAAGGTTTGTTATAATATTACTTTTTGTAAGGCTTAATGTTACTGGATGGTGTAAAATGATAACATATGAATTAGGAAATGCGTTGTATTTGAATATTACTAACAGATGCACGAATAACTGCAAGTTCTGTATAAGGCAGTATAGTCCGGGAGTAGGGGACTACAACCTGATATTGGACAAAGAGCCCACGACTAAGGAAATTATCGAAGCCATAGGAGACCCTACAGGATATAAGGAAGTGGTGTTTTGCGGATACGGGGAACCTCTCTTGCGGCTGCAGGTAGTGGTGGATGTAGCAAAATACATTAAAAAGACTTATCCCGCTACCCCTGTAAGAATTAACACAAACGGCCAGGCAAATTTAATTTATAAAGAAGATGTAACTCCATATTTTAAAGGAATTATCGATGTTGTTTCAGTTAGTTTGAATGCGGAAAATGCAGAAAAATATAACGAAATATGCCGGCCTGAATACGGAGAGGATGCCTTTTATTCAGTGCTTGAATTTATCCGAAAGTGCAAGAGCCATGTTCCATATGTTATAGCTACGGTAGTAGATATACCTGAAATAGATATTGATAAATGCCGCAAACTTGCCGAAGAATTAGGTGTTGAATTTAAAATAAGGCGCTTTGAGAAAAAGATAGGTTGACCTATCTTTTTTGCTAGCCGTGTAAAAGTTTTCTAGGAGGAAATAAGCATAGATACAAAAAATATAATGAAAAAATATAATATAAGAGCCGACAAACGGCTGGGGCAGCATTTTTTAAAAGACGAAGAGCCGCTTTTCTCTATGCTCAAAGCAGCCCAACTTACGCCTGAGGATAATGTTTTAGAAATAGGACCGGGTTTGGGCGTGCTGACACTTGAACTTTGCCGCATTGTAAAAAAGGTTGTAGCCGTTGAAAAAGACAGGCGTTTTGTGCCTATATTAAATGACCTGACGCAAGATTTCAAAAATGTTTGTATATTAGAGGAAGATGTGCTAAAATTGGATTGGAAAAAAATAAGAGAAAGCATTTTTGAAGGCGATTTTAAAGTAGTAGCAAATCTTCCCTACTATATTACGGCACCCATAATTATGAAGATTGTAGAAAACCGACAGTTTATACCTCTTGCAGTAATAATGGTTCAAAAAGAAGTTGCTCATCGCCTGGCGGCATCTTGCGGCAGTAAGGACTATGGTATTCTTTCGATTGCGGTCAATGTATATGCCGATGTGGACATAATATGTGAAATAGGCCGCGGCTCGTTTGTACCGCCGCCGAAAGTAGACTCAGCCATAGTAAGGATAACCCTTAACAAAAAACCTCGCATATCTACTGATGAAGAGTTTTTCTTTAAAGTGGTTGAAGCAGCTTTTGGAGAAAGACGAAAAACCATAAGAAATTCTCTAAAAAGCAGGCTAAACCTTCTAGAATTAGACCAGAGTCACATAGACAAGGCTCTTGACACAGCCGGTATTAATCCTATGCGCCGGGGAGAGACTCTCTCCATTGAGGAGTTTGACAAATTAGCTGGAGCCCTTAAAAGAGCCCTTAATATGTCAAAAAATAATTAAATACTTTTACTATTTTTTGCGATTATGAGGATGTGACGATAGCTATGAATTTTATTAATCCTACAAAAGGCAAAATGTCTATAAGCAGGATGGTCCAAGATATTGTGGCTTTTATGGAAGAAGATCCCTCTGCAGAGTATAAGCTGATAGTAGGTACTGACTCGCAGTCCGGGGAAAATACTTGTTTTGTTACCGCCGTTATAATCCACCGCGTCGGAAGAGGCGCGCGCTACTATTACTACAGAAAGTATATCCCCCACGTAAGAAATTTGCGCCATAAAATATTTACAGAAACTTCGATGTCTCTTGATACGGTAACCCGATTAAAAGAAGAAATGATAAAAACCCGGTACAAAGACATGGATATGGAAATTCATGTTGATATAGGACAAAACGGTGATACGAAAGAGCTTATCCGGGAAGTAGTAGGATGGGTAATGGGTATGGGAAACGGCTACAAAGTTAAAATAAAACCGGATGCTTGCGGTGCCAGCAAAGTTGCGGACAGATACACAAAATAAATTTGGTATTGACAAACAAAGCCTGCTCTGGTAAAATATTTACTTATTTGACTTTTGCCTGTATAAATGTTATAATACATTCAGTATTGTGTTATAGCGAGGTGAGGCTATGGCTTCGGCAGATACATTGAGAAAAATCCGCAAGGATATAGAATCTCATGTAGGCGAAAGAGTAAGACTCCGGGCCAACCGTGGCCGTAAAAAGACCTTTGAAAAAGAAGGCGTACTCGAGCAGGTTTACCCAAATATATTCATAGTGAAAGTTATTGAGTCGCCCGAATTTGTAAGAAGGATTTCTTACAGTTATTCGGATATTTTGACCGATACAGTGGAGCTTACTATTTTAGACGATGAGGAACCTAACTTAAAATGCAACTCTCTTTAATCCCAGGCATGGGATTATTTTTTTATCAATTCATAGCTTATCACATACATTTATCCACAAATACTGTGGATTGTATGTGGATAACCTGTTAACAATGTGGATAAACTTGAAAATTTTAGTGTTTCAAGCAAGTTTTATTTATGTTATTATAATTATATCATCTTACTTTGGCAGGGTTTTAGGATTTTGTGCAAAATATATCATAGTTGTGATGCTCTTTATCGGAGGTAGAAAAGTTTTGGATAAGTTGGATGTAGACGCAAAAGGCAAGATTAATCTTACGCTGGACGTGCTTTTCAAACGACCTGACGGTTATCATGAAGTTGAGATGATTATGCATACTATTTCATTAAAGGATACTGTTTCGTTAGAATTAATTTCTACTCCCGGAATAAAGCTAATTACAGATTATCCTAAGATTTTACAAAACGAAGATAATCTGGCATATAAGGCTGCAAAGCTTATGATGGAAAAATACAGTCTTGATGCAGGAATCCTAATTAAAATACACAAAAGCATTCCTATAGCGGCAGGCCTTGCGGGAGGCAGCACTGATGCGGCAGCGGTTATTTTGGGAATGAACGAGCTTTTTGATTTAAAAAGGCCAAAGGAAGAACTTGCACTACTTGGCAAAGAAATAGGGGCAGATGTTCCTTTTTGTGTAATGGGTAAAGCAGCTGTTGCAAGAGGAATAGGGGAAAAGCTTACAATGATAAAACCGCTTTCTGATGTGGATATACTCATTGTAAAACCGAAGTGCGGAGTTTCTACAAGAGAGGTATACAATCGACTGAATATAAAAAACATAAAAAGTCATCCGAATACCGATGCGATGTTAGAACATATTGAAAAGAGAAAAATTGACAAGGTGGCCTCAGGGCTTTGCAATGTGCTGGAAGAAGTTACTTTAAAGCTTCATCCTGTCCTTTGCGATATAAAAGAGTCTATGCTTCAAAACGGAGCGCTGGGAAGTCTGATGTCAGGCAGTGGCCCTAGTGTTTTTGGGATTTTCGAAAGTGCAAAAGATGCAGAAAAAGCAGCTGAAAAATTTTTAAGAAAAGGCAACGAGGTTTTTGTAGCTAAAATGGAATAAAGGAGGGAAGGAAATTGAGCGAGAGATTTCCTACAATAAAATTAGACAATTACAAGCCCTTGAGAGATTTGGTTTTTGAGGCTATGAGAGAAGCAATTTTAAGCGGCAGGTTAAAACCCGGCGAAAGACTGATGGAAGTTCAATTAGCTGAGGAGATGGGGGTATCAAGAACTCCGGTTCGAGAAGCTATACGTAAATTAGAGCTTGAAGGACTTGTGGTTATGGTTCCTCGCAAAGGAGCCTATGTATCGGGGTTTACCTTAAAAGATGCTGCAGAAGTCTTTGAAATACGCAGCAGTTTGGAAGGACTTGCGGCAGCCCTTGCAGCTGAACGCATTACAGATGATGAAATTGCGCTTTTAGACGAAGTTTTGAAGGAAATTTCTGAGGCTGTTGCAAAGGGCGATATTAATGAGCTGGTCAAAAAAGACGGTGAATTTCATCAGATTTTGTTTAGTGCTTCAAGAAATGACAGATTGACTCAGATGATAAACAATTTAAAGGAACAGATAGATAGATTCAGAGTTCAGTCTTTTACAAATCCCACTAGATTACAAAGCGTCTTGACAGAACACAAAAAAATCCTGGATGCGATAAAGCGTGGTAACGCTGAGGATGCGGAAAAACTTGCAAAAGAACACATTTATAAAGTAGAATACAATGTGATGGACATACTCAGAAAGCAGATGGACTTCGAGGAGGAACCATTATGAAAGCCCTTATTTTAGCAGGTTCACAGGAAGATAGTCCTTTAACTAAGTTTAGCCGCAACAAAGCGCTTCTTAAAATTTGCGGCAAAGAAATGATAAAATACATCATCGATGCGATGAGAGAATTGGACTTTATTGATACTATAGCAGTTGTTGGTCCTAAAGATGAACTAGTATCTCTTGAGGGTTTTGCAGACATCATTATAGACAGCGGCTCGTCTATGACTGAAAATGTCCTAAAAGGAGCTGAAGTTTTCCCTGATAGTGAATTAATTCTAATAGCGACATCAGATATTCCGATGATAACTTCAGAGGCAATACGGGATTTTGTAGAAAAAGCGCAAAAAGTAGATGCTGATTTTTATTATCCTATAGTTAGAAAAGAAATAAATGAGAAAAAGTACCCCGGTGTAAAGCGCACCTACGTCAAAATAAAAGATGGCACTTTTACCGGGGGTAATATTGTTTTAGTTAAGGTAGATACAGTAAAAAGATGCATTAAGCAAGCTGAAGAATTCATGATATATAGGAAAAAACCTTTAAAGCTTGCACAAATCTTAGGCCCTGTTATAATAATCAAATTTTTAATGGGCACAATAACTATAAGTGAATTGGAAAAACGAGTGGGGAAGTTATTTGGTATAAAGGCTAAGGGCATCATCAGCGATTATCCGGAGATAGGAACAGATGTAGATAAAGAAAGCGATGTTGAGATTGCCGAAAAAGTGCTGTGCGGAGGGATTGCAAATGAGGCGCAGTGATAGAATTGCTATAATCTCCAAAATGCTTACAGAAAACCCCAATAAGGTTATTTCTCTTAATTATTTTTCCCAGCTTCTCGATGCGGCAAAGTCTTCCATCAGCGAAGACTTAGACATAATTAAGGATACCTTTGCTGTGATGGGCGAAGGTGAAATTGCTACAATTTCCGGAGCATCAGGTGGGGTCAGATACCGCCCTAAAAAGACAAAGGATGCAATTATAAAGTTTTTGCATGAACTTTGCAAGACTCTGCAGGATGAGAAACGAATAATTCCCGGCGGCTATCTTTATATGACAGATGTAATATTTTCTCCTGAATATTCCCGCATAATCGGCGAAATTTTTTCACAGCTTTTCATTGAGTATAATCCTACACATGTCCTAACAGTTGAAACTAAAGGCATACCTATTGCATTGATGACCGCTCGAGCGCTGAATGTGCCAATGGTATCAGCTAGGAGAGACAGCCGTGTGACCGAAGGGCCGTCTGTCAGCATCAGCTACGTATCGGGTTCAAGCCAAAGGATACACAATATGTCCCTTGCAAAGCGAGCGCTGCCTGAAAGCGCAAAGGTTTTAATTGTGGATGATTTTATGAAGGGCGGAGGAACCGCGCGAGGCATGATGGAACTTGCGGCTGAGTTTAAAGCTGAAGTTATAGGCACTGCCATGGTAATCACAACAGCTGTGCCTGATAAAAAACTGATAAATGATTTTGTATCGCTCTTGATTCTCGAGGGTATCGACATAAACGAGAACAAGGTTTACATAAAAGTGAACGATAAATTATTATAAATCTTTTTTATTTTAATTATTATTTTTCATACAGAAGGATTTTTAACTTTTGTATAGAAATTTTATCACAAAGGTATTAAAATAAGTTAGTATGTATTTGTTTTTTAATTAAAGTTCGACAACACTAAAACTTCCCAGGAGGTATCGCCAATGAATATTACTGATGTGCGTATACGTAAAGTACCAGAAGGAGGAAAGATGAAAGCTGTTGCATCAATTACTTTCGACAATGAATTTGCGGTTCATGATATCCGAATCATAGAAGGCGAAAACGGACTATTCATAGCTATGCCAAGTCGACGGACTCCTGATGGAAAATTCAAGGACATTGCCCATCCTATTAATTCTGAAGCCAGAGCAAAAATTCAAGAAACAATTCTAAAACACTATTACGAAAGTGCTTCTGAGTAGATTGCAAATTTTGAGGAGGTTATATTATGAAAGAATTTACAGCCGTCATTCTTGCTGCCGGTGAGGGCGTCCGCATGAAATCGAACATACCAAAAGTTATGCATAAGGTTTGCGGTAAGCCTATGCTGACCCATGTTATCAACGCAGCTAAAGGAGCAGGAGCAAACAAGGTAATTATTGTGGTCGGCAAAGATGCAGATAAGATAAAAGAAGCATACATAAATGAAGATGTTGAATTTGTTATTCAAGAAAAGCAAATGGGCACTGGCCATGCGCTGATGCAGGCTGAAAATGCTGTAAAAAATAGCTCTCATATTGTCGTGCTATGCGGGGATATGCCTCTAGTGACTGCAGAAAGCATAAAAGGCATGGTAGATTTTCACGAAAAAGAAATGGCCGATGCTACTGTTATGACGGCTAAAGTTTCAGACCCTACAGGTTATGGCAGAATTATACGGGAAGGTAAAAAAGTTTTGGATATTCGCGAACATAAAGACGCAACACCTGAAGAACTTAAAATAAACGAAGTAAATGCCGCCTTTTACTGCTTTAACACAGTAGATATTTTTGCTTCTCTTGCAAAAATACAAAACGACAATTCTCAGAAAGAATATTATTTAACAGATGCCATAAAAATTTTAAATCAGGAAGACAAAAAAGTTGTTGCATTTGAGCTTTCAGACCCGGAGGAACTTAATGGAATAAACGACCGCAAGCAGCTTGCAAAAGTCCAAAGCATCATGCAAAAAAGAATTATCGATAAGCTTATGGAAGATGGAGTAACCTTTATTAATCCTGATACATGTATGGTAGACTGTGATGTCAAAATAGGCAAAGATACTACAATATATCCCGGCGCAATGCTGGAAGGAAGCACTACTATAGGGGAAAATTGCTCTATTATAGGTCCTTGTAGAATAATAGATACAACCATAGGCAATGACTGTGAGATAGTTATGACGCAAATTAACAAATGCGTTATCGAAGATGGCGTAAAAATTGGCCCTTACACGAACTTAAGACCAGATTGCAGACTTTCACAAAAGGTTAAAGTGGGAGACTTTGTAGAGCTAAAGAACGCAAAAGTTGGCGAAGGAACTAAGATACCCCACCTGTCATATGTAGGAGATGCGGTACTAGGCAAGCACATAAATATTGGGTGCGGGACGGTATTCGTAAATTATGATGGATACAAAAAACACCAAACAGTAGTGGAAGATAATGTGTTCATAGGTTGCAATTCAAACCTTATAGCCCCGGTTACTCTAAAAGCAGGCTCTTTTATAGCTGCCGGTTCTACCATTACAGACGACGTGCCTGAAAATGCTTTGGGGATAGCTAGAGCAAGACAGGTAAATAAAACCGGTTGGGTGATAAAACGAAAACAAAAATTTGAGGGAGGAATTAGTGGCAATGGAAACCAGGCTTGAGGTTTTTACCGGCAATGCTAATCCGGGCCTTGCAGGAGAAATTGTAAAATACCTGGGTATACCTATAGGAGATTCTTGGGTGGGAACTTTCAGCGACGGAGAAATTCAGGTAAGGATAAAGGAGAGCGTGCGCGGCGCAGATGTATTTGTAGTCCAGCCGCTTTCATACCCTGTAAATGACAGCATAATGGAAATGCTCATAATGATAGATGCTCTCATGAGGGCATCTGCAGGCAGAATAACTGCCGTAATTCCATATTACGGTTATGCGCGCCAGGATCGCAAAGCCCGCTCCAGGGACCCTATTACAGCTAAACTGGTTGCTGATTTAATTACAGCGGCCGGAGCAAACAGAGTGCTTACGATGGATTTACATGCAGGACAAATCCAGGGATTTTTTGATTTCCCGGTAGATCATTTAAAAGCTATGCCGATATTAGCGGATTATTTTAAAAGCAAAGATTTGTCAGATGTGGTAGTTGTATCGCCTGACGTGGGCGGAGTGACCCGTGCCAGGGAGCTGGCAGATCGCTTGGTTACCCCTCTTGCCATAATTGATAAACGTCGGCCGGAACCTAATGTGGCCGAAGTTATGAACATTATAGGAAAAGTTGCAGGGAAAACCGTAATTATAGTGGATGATATGATTGATACAGCAGGAACATTAACATTAGGAGCCCAAGCCCTAATTGATAGAGGAGCCAAGGCTGTATATGCCTGCTGTACCCATCCTGTGCTTTCCGGCCCTGCCATAGAAAGGCTTAAGGCAGCTCCAATTACCGAAATTGTTGTTACAAATACAATACCACTGCGCGACAGCCAAAAATTAGATAAAATAAAGGTGCTTTCAGTTGCTCCGGTTTTTGCTGAGGCAATACTTAGAATCCATGAAAATAAGCCTTTAAGCACCCTGTTCGATGATTAAACAGGAACTTGCCTTAGATGCAAATGGTTAGTATAATATATAAGATGCTGTAAGGATAAAAGCTTAATGTTTTTTACTTTAAAAACTCAAAACAGATAGATAATGATAAAATAGAAGAAGGCGTGGAGGGATTACTATTATGGAACGTCCAGTTTTAACAGCGACAGTTCGCGAAGCCAAAAAAAGCGAAAATAATAAATTAAAAAGAGAAGGCAAAGTTCCGGCAGTTGTTTACGGCAAAGGATATGGCCCAGTAAATATCAGCGTGGATGAAAAAGAGCTTTTTAAGATTCTAAAAGAAAAAGGAGAAAGCTCCCTTATAAATCTTGAGCTAAATGGCGAAAGATTTCCTGTGCTAATAAAAGAAGTGCAGAGACATGTATTGAAAGATACCTTTGAGCATGTAGATTTCTTTAAAGTGTCAATGGATGAACAAGTTGAATACAATCTTCCTGTTATCCTTAAAGGCACGGCAAAGGGATTAAAATTAGGCGGAGTCTTGCAGCATCAAAAACACGAAATTACAGTAAAATCACTGCCTGATGATATGATCGAAAGCCTTGAAGTTGATATTTCTGATCTTGATATTGGAGATACTTTGACAGTAGGAGATTTGAAAGTCGACAGCAAGATTACTATTTTAGACGATCCGGATGAAGTTATAGCTTCAGTGCTTGCGCCTAAGCTTGAAGAAGCTGCTGAGGCTGCTGAAACTACTGAAGAGGCCAAGGAACCGGAGCTTGTCAGAGAAAGTAAAGAAGAAGAGGAAGAATAAGGGCGCATTGCCCTTATTTTTTTCTGTGCGGGAGGATTGTAAGTTGTTTTTAATAGCAGGTCTGGGCAATCCCGGTAAAGAATATGAAGATACGCGCCATAATGTAGGATTTATGGTGCTGGATAAAATATCTGAAAAATTAAATACATCAATTAATAAAGTTAAATTCAAGGGTTTAATTGGAGATGCTATGTATAAGGGCGAAAAGATTCTGCTTTTAAAGCCCCTTACATTCATGAACCTGTCAGGTGAAAGTGTAGCAGATGCTGCAAGATTCTATAAAATACCTCTCGAAAACATTATAATAATTTATGATGATATGGACCTTCCTACAGGCCGCATAAGAATAAGACCTGAAGGAAGCAGCGGAGGCCATCGGGGGATGGACTCAGTAATATATCAGCTGGCATCCGACAAAATCTGCCGAATTCGCGTAGGAATAGGCAGACCTGATGGCAGGAAAGATCCGATAAACTATGTTTTAGGCAAGTTTCAAAAAGAAGAGGCGGAGGATATTAAGGCGGCAATAGAAGCAGCAGCAGATGCCGCTCTTTGTATAATATCAGAAGGCGTGCAGAAAGCTATGAGCATTTACAATGGCTTTGATGCAGCACAGGACAGGCAAAAAGGCAAAGGAAGTGACTTATTTGACAAATAAAGAAAAGATATATGAACTGGTAAAAAAAGACACAACCCTTGCGAATAACCAAAAAACTCCTGATACCATCGGTGTTACAGCTGAAGAAATTTCCAATGCCTTGGGATTAAAGCGCAACTATGTAAGCTCCCTGCTTAATAAACTAAATCGAGAGCAAAAATTAATAAAGGTAAATACTCGACCGGTGCACTTTATAGATAAAAACATTTTTGAGGAGCGAACAGGAAAAAATGCTGCCGAAAATCTAATTTATGGAAGCTTTGAGGAGCTTTTTGAAGAAAACTCACAGACAAAAGAAAAAGATCTCTGCAACGTGCATTTAACCGGACAAAACCCTTTTTCAAAATTTATAGGGTTTGACGGCAGCATAAAATATCAGATTGAGCAGTGCAAGGCTGCAGTAAAATATCCTCCAAACGGTATACCGATACTAATAAACGGTCAGACTGGCACAGGAAAGAGCTTTTTAGCTCAGCTTATGTTTGAATATGCCCTGCAAAACGAAATTATACAACCGGAAGCGCCATTTTTAATTTTTAACTGTGCAGAATATGCAAATAACCCTGAGCTGCTTTCGGCAAACCTATTTGGATATGCAAAAGGGGCGTTTACAGGGGCGGAAAAAGATTTTAAAGGAATAATAGAACAGGCAGACGGCGGCTACTTATTTTTAGATGAAATTCACAGGCTGCCGCCTGAAGGCCAGGAAAAGTTGTTTCTGTTTATGGACAAAGGCATATTTCGACGCATGGGAGAAAGCAGCGGATGGAGAAAGGCTAGTGTCAGATTTATCTTTGCAACCACCGAAAAACCCGAAACATTTTTACTTGATACTTTTTCAAGGAGAATCCCTATAGTAATTACTATACCGTCTCTTAAAGAAAGGCCGATTGCAGAAAAAGTACAGCTCATATATATCTTTTTTAAACAGGAAGCGCTGTCTATTAAAAAAAATCTACGCATTAGCAAGCAAGCCTTGAGAGTTTTGGTAAATTCTGATTTTAAAGGCAATGTGGGGCAGCTTAAAAACGATATAAAACTTGCCTGTGCCAGAGCTTATAACGATTATTCCAATAAAAACCAAGCAAGAGATTGTATCGATATTAATCTTATGATGCTTCCCGAGCATTTATCCCACAACTATATAACAGATGAGAACATCTCGGAGAGCACAATTTCTGAAATGTTAACAGATGATCTTATTATTAAGGCTTCGCAGGATGATTCGCCGGATGTCTTCTCCCTAATCAATAAAAAACAAGCCGAGACATATAAAATATTCTTTAATGATATTATCCAGCTTTCAAAAGCTCTCCAAGTTGAAAGCAATCGTGATGCTGTTTTGGATAAGATTGCAGTTGTAATAGATGACTTTTTTGATTATCTGATATTAGGAAGCATGAAGCCATATGCCGCAAATGATACGAGGAATATAAGGTTTGATACGATTTTGGCAGCTGTCCACAATGCTTTCGGAATAATAAAAAATAAATACAATCTTAGATATTATGACAATGTAGGATACAAAATCGCGGGTTTTATAAATCAATCTATTGAATATCGCTATTTAATAGATATCAACGGATATGATGTTAAATCTAATAAATATCTTGAAAATATTAAGCGCCTTTTTCCGGAAGAATGCGGAGCATCTGAAAAGATTTCAGACTTTTTAAGGACAGCGCTTGATATATCTTTGACGCCTTTTGAAATTTATATAATAACACTTTACCTGCTCAGCATGAAGAAATCGGAAGTTCCCAAAAGACCCAAGGCCGTGGTGATAGCTCATGGATTTTCAACGGCAAGCAGCATAGCCAACGTAGCCAATCACCTATTGGGAGAAAATATTTTTGAATCTTTCGATATGCCTATTGATGTTAGAACTGAAGAAATCGTAAAGAAATTGAAACAATATATGCAAGAAGTCAATACATCTTACGGCATAATTATTCTAGTGGATATGGGCTCACTTGAAGAAATATATGAAGGCCTTGAAAGCATTTCTGATGGAGTTATAGGGATAATAAATAATATCACCACTCAACTGGCTTTAGATGCAGGCAGTCAAATCTTACAAGGTTTAAGCGTTGAGGAAACGATAAGTAAGGTAACCGGCAATCACCGCCTAAACTACAAGCTCATAAAACCTACAGCCAAAAAGAAAAAAGCGATAGTTACCACCTGCATTACCGGAATAGGCACTGCCATGAGAATTAAAGACCTTATGGTAAAAAGCCTTGGAGAGTATTCTAACCTGCTTGAAGTAATTCCCGTAGACTATCTGGAATTAAAGAACAAAGGGACAAAAGCAGGCACATTAAACAGCTTTGATGTGATTGCAATTATAGGAACAAAGAATCCCGACGTAGACTTTGCGCCTTATTATTCACTAGAAGATATTATATCGGGCAAACGAGAGGAAGAGTTTGGAAAATTGTTTAAAAACATTATTCCGGAAGACGGGATAATGCAGCTAAACCAATCTATAATTAAGTATTTTTCTCTGGAAAACGTACTAAAACATATAACTATTTTAAATCCAGACAAAATACTTGACCATGTAGAAGCCGCAATTGAAATCCTCCAGTATGAATTAAAAGTTAAGTTTACCAATGATATAAAAATATGTTTATACGTTCACGTAAGCTGTTTAATAGAAAGACTTGTTACAAAAACGCAGATTGGCGGTCTCGATCCGGAACTCTTGTTTAATTTCGAAAAACAAAACAAAGATTTTATCGAAAATGTAAAGAAAAGTTTTAAAGATATAGAAAAGCTTTATAATGTAGATATTCTACTATCAGAAGTGTACTTTATCTATTTAATGCTGGAAGGCAAGTTGTGACAACAATAGTGTAACTAGTTTATGAAGCAGTGTAAGCATAGTTTCATCATAGGTTGTATTAGTGTAACTAAATTTTAATTAAATATTTAAACTCGCTATCTAGTTTCTAGATAAGTTAAGGGATAGCGAGTTTTTTATTTTAGCTTATACTAGTTGGCATAGATCTTGCAAAACAATATTATAGTAAGAAAAATATTATTAAATTGGTTAATGGCAAGAACATATAGACCGTTAATAATGGAATGGAGGATCTTATTATGGCCGTTAAGGAAACAATGATGGATTATATCAAAGAAACTTCTATAATTGGCAAGGCAAATACTGAAGCGGCAGAGGAAATTGTAGCTCCTTTGGTAAATGAATTTTTAAAAAAAGAGTACAAAAAGATAGTAATAATTGCATCAGGTTCTTCTAACAATGCTGCTACTACCGCAAGATTATATATGGAAAAAAGTTTAAACATGGATGTGAAAGTAGTTACACCCTTTACGTTTGAACATTATGATCACCGTTTAACAGAGGATACCTTTGTATTTGGAATAACCCAAAGCGGACGCAGCACAAATACAATTTCAGCATTAGAAAAAGTAAAAAAGTTAGGCAGAGAAGCTATAGCGCTAACCGGTTTTCCTGAAAGCGAGGTTAAAAATCACTGCGATGTTGTGATAGACTTTAAAGTCGGGATAGAAACTGTGGGCTATGTAACAAAGGGATACGTAATGACAGTCCTATATCTTACGCTTTTTGCCCTTATGGCATCTAAAAAACTTAATTTAAAAACGGAAAATGAAGTCGCAAAAGACATAAAGCAAATCCTTGACGCTTTTTCGATTCATCCCGAGGCCGTTCAAAAGTCAATTGAATTCTATAATAAACATAAAGAAATTTTTACCAGAATGAAACGCTTACAAATATGCGGCTACGGGCCAAATTTTGGCACTGCCGTGGAAGGAGCTCTAAAGATAAGCGAAACTTTTGGGATACCTGCCAGCCCTTATGAAATAGAGGAGTTTATGCATGGAGGATATTTAGAGCTTACACCTGAGCATGTGGTTGTATTAATCAATTCCGGCGGTGCAGGGAGCCAAAGGACTTTGGAAGTTTATAATGCACTTCACATAATCACTCAAAATGTATTTATGATAGGGTCTTTCGACCTACCTGAGGAAGATAAGATTTTACGCATAAAACACAATATAGATGAATGGTTCAACACTTTATTTTTAGTTGTCCCATTTCAGGTGCTTGCCCATATGATATGCACAGATCTTGATATTTGGGGTAAAGCTGAAGAAATTATTAAATTTGAGAATGCAATAAAGAGCAAAACCGAAAAGCCTGACTACCTTCAATAAAAACTGAATGTGCATGTTAGATTCGCTAAGCAATTAAGCAAAAAGTGTAAAGAAATTTAGAAAATTGTTCTTTATGCGAAAGTTAATAGTTGAAACTTCTAAAAAAATCAGATATTGTAACTTATAAGCGATGCTGCATGGTAGTGGTATTTAAAATCAATAAATAAAAGAGGTGAAAGAACGCGGTGATAGGCGTAATACTAACAGGGCATGGCAATTTTGCGACAGGAATGGAAAGTGCGGCTCAATTAATTGTGGGGAAGAAAGAGAATCTTGTGGCTGTTGATTTTAAACCGGGAAGTTCTGATACTGATCTTAAAAATGAGCTTGGGAAAGCATTTGACAAATTGGCGTCCTGCTCCCATATTGTTGTTTTAACTGACTTGATGGGAGGCACGCCATTTAAGACATCAGCCATGCTAAGCGTAGAACACAAAAACTCCACAGTCACATATGGGGCAAACCTGCCTATGGTTTTAGAACTTTGTATGTCGATGGCGGATCCCATAAATGATATTGAGGATTTTATAGATAAAACTATACAGATTGGCAAAGAGCAAATCAACAAGTTTGTTTTTGATAAAGTTCAAGGATCTAATAATGAGGATGAGGGAATTTAATCTATTTTAACTTAGTAAGTTTAAAGAATCGGCGGTTAAGTTATAGAGATTCTTAATGAAAGAAGGCCGGGAGGAAAAATAATTGAAAAAACTTATTAAATCTACGCGAATTTATACGGAAAGGGGATGTATTGACGGAGGATTTGTTATTGAAAATGGTAAATTTAAGAAGATATTATTAAAACCTGACTTGCCGCATACTTTCGATGGAGAAACAATTGACTATAGAAATCAAAGAATAATTCCAGGCATAATTGAAATGCACATTCATGGCTATATGGGCTGGAACGCTATGTCGCCTGATGTGAAAGAAATCAAAAAACTAAGCAAATCCCTTACAACTTGTGGTATTACAGGCTTTACTCCTTCCAACCATTATTCCTCAACTGTCTTTGACAACAATGCGGCCATAGCTCAAACAATGAACGAAAAACAAGAAGGGGCAAGAATTTTTGGAATTCATATGGAAGGCCCCTTTATCAGCAAAGAGCGCTTGGGCTCTGTACTGCCTTCAGAAACAGCAAATCCAGATTTAAATTTAATGAAAAAATACTATGAAACTGCCGAAGGAAAAATTACTACAGTGACGCTGGCGCCAGAGCTTGAGGGCATTTTTGAAATAATCGATTTCTTAGTTGAAAGGGGAATAAATGTCTGCTTAGGCCATACCAATGCTACCTATAGTGAAGCTATAGCGGCAATTGATCGAGGAGCAATTATAACTCAAAAAACTGGCAATTGTATGAAGCCCATGCACCATCGTGAAATGAGTGTTTTAGGAGCAGCGCTTTTAGACGAGCGCGTTTACAATGAAATAAATTCGGATGGGGCGCACACGAGCATTGAGTTTTTAAAGCTGTGCTACAGATTAAAAGGGAAAAATAAGTTATGTATTATTGCAGACAATGGTGTTATGTCAGGGATGAAAAAAGGACGATATAATTTGCCGGACAGAGGGATATATGAAGTAGGATGCGACGGTTTGCTGCATATCAGCGACGGTACAATAGACGGCAGTGCGCTGCCTATGATTCACGGAATACGCGTTTGGGTTGAGAAAGTGGGTGTTCCTATGGAAGAAGCAGTTCAAATGGCCGCGCTGAACCCTGCCAAGGTGCTAAAACTCGATCACAAAAAAGGCTCAATACGAGAACTTAAGGATGCTGATTTTGCTGTAATAACCGATGATTATGAGGTAGTTGCTACTTACGTAGAAGGAGAGCTTGAATATAATTTAAGTCAAAAAGGCTCATATGAGAACAAAGATATTTACGAATATCTGATAGAAAGTTATTAAAACCAAGAAGCAATCATTTTGTTTACAAGGAAGGAATATTTATGACAACACCTAATATAGTTTTTACAAGAATTGACAACAGACTAGTGCATGGACAAGTGGGCAATGTTTGGGTCAGACTGACTAAGGCAAACCTTATAATTGTGGTGGATGATGAAGTAGCAAAAGATCCTTTGCAACAGCAATTAATGAAGATGACCGCTGATTCTTACGGCGTTGGTATTAGGTTTTTTACTGTTCAGCAAACTATCGATACCATTTTTAAAGCATCTCCAAAACAGCACATATTTATCGTAGCCAAAACCCCTGCAGTTATTAGAAAACTAGTTGAAGCTTGCGTTCCGATAAAGCAGGTAAATGTTGGAAATATGCACTTTAGCGAAGGCAAAAAACCTTTAACACCATACGTATATGTGGATGATAAAGATCTAGAAGACATCAATTATCTAAAAAATAAAGGGATAGAAGTTTTTGCTCAAACTATACCAGATGACAAAAAAGTAATTCTTTGATAACAAATTTTTATTCTGCCTCAACCTTTATGTAAAACAGAGCAGAATAAAAAATAAAATTTAACAATATAAGGAGGGTTCTAGATGGAAGTTACTTTAGCTCAAGGTATTTGGATCGCAATAATGGCCTTTATCTGCGGCATAGACTTTTCTCTTGAAGCATTCTTCTGGTTTAGGCCGATTATTGCAGCGTTTTTTACCGGTATAATTCTTGGAGATGTACAATTAGGCTTGGCCGCAGGTGCAATTACAGAATTAGCCTATGTTGGATTACTAACAATAGGCGGTACTGTACCGCCAAACCCGCTAATGGCAGGAATCATGACAGTTATCATTGCGTACACCACCGGCAGCAGCCCTGAAGCTGCGCTTGCACTGTCACTGCCTTTTGCGCTTTTGATGCAGTGGATAAATATTTTTTACCATTCCGCATTTTCAGTTTTTCTGGTGCCTGTGCTGGACAGAAAAGCGGCTGAAGCTGATACAAATGGGTTTACTAGAGCTGTAATACTAGGAGCAATAATTGTTGGTCTGACGTACGCTGTGGTTACTTTCGTATCTGCATATGTAGCGCAAGAACCTATTGCTCGATTTGTTACCTCGTTTCCAACTTGGTTTGTTCACGGCTTTGAAATCTGCGGCCAGCTGCTACCAGGCGTAGGTCTTGCTTTGCTGCTTAGGACAATGTTGACCGGAGATAACGCGCCTTTCTTGTTTATCGGATTTTTGATGGCAACTTACTTAGAATTAGGAAATGTTTTGCCTGTTGCTATTGCTGGCACGGTAGCCGCTGTTTTGGTATATAAATCTGAAAAGAAGTCTGCACAACTTAGAACTGAAGGAGGTGGCCCAGATGAAGGAATCTAGTAAAAAATTAACACGAAAAGATATTGACAGAATGAGCCTGCGTTCTATAATCCTACAAGCTGGTTTCAACTTTGAAAGAATGCAGGCCGGTGGATTTACGGCCTCGATGTTGCCGGCTATCAAGAAAATTTATGGAGACAAAAAAGAAGAAGTATCTGAATTTATGACCTATAATATGGAATTTATGAATACAGAGCCTCATATGGCCACGTTTTTAATGGGACTTATATTGTCGCTTGAGGAGTCCGGAGAAGACAGGAGTTTAATTAAAAACCTAAGAAACGGATTATTTGGTCCTCTGGCAGGAATAGGCGATGCAATATTCTGGTTTACACTGCTCCCGATTTCAGCGGCGATTTGCAGCTCCATCAACCAGCAAGGTTCGATCTTGGGCCCGATTTTATACTTAGCAATATGGTTTTTGGCAGCGATTTCCAGGATATGGTTTGGACGTTTAGGATATTCTCTAGGTGTTAATGCGATACCAATGATTCAAGAAAATGCCAATATCTTAACTAAAGTTGCAGGTATTTTAGGAGTCACGGTTGTAGGCGGCTTAATCCCATCCTATGTAGATTTTAGTTTTAGGCCGGAACTTAAAATTGCCGGGACAGTTGGAGTGCAAGACATATTTAATTCTATTTTGCCAAATCTATTGCCATTGGGTTTTGTCTTTTTACTTTACTATCTTATAAAAGAAAAACGTATGAAGACAATAAATTTGATTTTGTATATAATAATTTTCTCTCTTATAATGTCGTTGTTAAACCTAATGTAAGGTGATCGTGCTTTAAATAAGAGGAGGCTTGTAAACCTCCTCTTATTAACTAAATAGACTTTATCCGAGAAAGGAAGGCAATAAATTATGCTGTTAGGTTTTGATGAAGAATTTTTAAAAGAAAGAAATGCATATATTACAGCAAGCGCAATTGCGAGTCAGCCTAAGGCATGGAAGGAACTATTCGGGTATTTAATAAAAAACAAGGAAGACTTTAAAAGGTTTCTAGACCCAATACTTCAGATTAAAAATGTGAAGATTATATTGACAGGAGCCGGCAGTTCAGCGTTTGTCGGCGATTGCAGCGCAGGATATTTGCGCAGAGCTTTAGGTCTAGACGTAGAATCCATTGATTCTACGGACATTGCAGCGGCTCCGGAAAACTATTTTTTAAAAGATAGGCCTACTCTTTTAATATCCTATTCAAAATCAGGCAACAGTCCGGAAAGCTTAGCTGTAATACAAGAAGCTCAACAACTTATAAACAATATATATTTTCTCAATGTTACTTGCAATAAAGAAGGTCAGTTAGCAAAGATGAAAATTGGTCAAGAAAGGAGCATGTCGCTGGTGCTGCCAGAAGAGGCCAATGATTCAGCTTATGCTGCGACAGTCAGTTTTACCACTATGCTCCTTGCAAATCTGCTGCTCCCCTATCTGGTTGATAAAAAATGTGGCGCAGACGATATATTGCAAATTCTGGTAAATGAATCTAAAAGAATACTCAATGAAGACTGCGATAAGATAAAAAATATCGCGGAAGAATCCTATGATAGACTGCACTTTTTAGGAAGCGGTAGTTTAAAAGGCTGCGCAAGAGAGGCTGCCCTTAAGTCGTTAGAATTAACCCAAGGGACAGTTAATGCGACATATAGCAGCTTTTTAGGCTTAAGGCATGGACAAAAATTTGTAATAAATGATAAAACGATTCTGGGATGCTTTGTATCAAATAATGCTTATACTCAAAAATATGATTTAGATCTCATAGATGAGATAAGCCACAATAAAATGTACAAAGGGAAAATTCTACTTTTTGAGCCAAAAGCTTTGAGGACCGAAGAGGCCGATTATGTGGTTTCGCTGGAAAACAAAGATATTGATAATCTAGACGAGGCTTTTTTAACCTTGCTTTATGCTTTATATGCTCAAATGCTAGGACTTTTTAAATCAATCAAACTAGGAATAAAATCCGACAACTTAGATCCTGCATTTTCTATCAAGGAGCAGGCTTATGGTGTCGTGGGAAAGTTTAAGATATACAACTTGTGAAAGCAATAAAATTAGTTTAAGAGGTGGCTTGCTTTAGACATGACTATAGAAATTTCTTCTTCATTAATGTGTGCGGATTTATTGAATTTGGAAAGCGAAATTTTAAAATTGGAAAAAGCCGGAACTGATATGTTTCACATGGATATAATGGATGGACATTTCGTAAATAATCTGGCACTGAGCATTGACCTTTTAAAGGCTATCCGAAGTGTATCTACTACTCCCTTAGAAGCCCACCTGATGGTTGAAAATCCTTTAGATTATATTAAAAAGGCAAAAAAGGCCGGTGCCGATATGATAAGCGTTCATCTGGAATCTACACCGCATATCCATAAAGCCCTCAAAGAAATAAGAGAGTGCAATATGAAAGCAGGAATAGCAATTAACCCCGGGACGTCCCACCTTCTTATAGAGCCTTTATTAGAAGAAACAGACTTTATTTTGACAATGGCAGTAAATCCCGGGTTTGCAGGGCAAGAGTTTATAAAATCTACAGTTAATAAGGTATATAAAATAAATAAAATGTTAGAAGAAAATAATTTAACAAATATTAAGATAGAGGTTGACGGAAATATAAACTCTGAAACAATACCGCCGCTTTACAACGCAGGAGCAAGAATATTTGTAGGCGGTACATCTGGAATATTTTTTGGCGACAGAAATTACGAACGCAATATAGAAAACCTAAAAAACTCAATAAAATAGCAGCTTTCAAGTGATAATATTTTTTAGGCTTTCTATGTAAAATTTATTTTAAAAACTTAATGTGCCAGTTAGGCTTTTTCAGGAACAATTCCTAAAATAACCAGAACTACTTCTTTATTACAGCACAGACATTTTATTCATCATGCCCCCCCAAGTTCTAAGTTGCTTACTCAAACCAATGGACGCTAATCCACTCTGGGTAATAATTTCCATAGTAACCGGGCCCGCCTCTTAAGCCCCGCAAAATCTCCACCGCCTCTTCCGGCGCATTTATCGGCTGTAAGTAAAGCGACCCTTGATCGTAGCGCTCCAATCGCAGAAAGATAATTTCTTCTCCAGAGGGCGATGGGTTGGGAAAATAGTCGGCTGTATCGGCGGGTCCTGCTGTAACAGGCACGGCATTGCCATCATTGTCCAGCTTATAAATCCGCTGGCCGGGAGCCAAAGTCCCCGGCAAAATTTCCGATTGGTATAGGGTCTCGGCTTCGGGACCGCGGCAAAAGAGTAGTTCATTAGTTTTATTCGAAAGCCATATGGGTTGGGTATCCGCATAGCCCTTTTGACTGTAATCAGTAATCTTGCCGCTGATAAGATCAACTATTTCCAAGCGCTTGTTGAGCATGGCATCCCGGCCTCCGCCGGCAATATAGGCCAGTTTTGTGTTATCCGGGGAAAATGCCAGCCATTGGAGATAATTTAGACCGCCGCTCAAGTTAAAGGATTGGCCGGTTTTAACATTTAGCACGCCCGTTTCAACGCCATCGGCTGTGAGGGAGGCGGAATTCACTCCAAGATGATAGGCAAGGTAGCGACCGTCCGGTGACCATTTTAGACTAATAAAGGCCCAGCTATAAATGCCCTCAAGATCCACGGGTGCTTCATCTTTTAGAGTATAAAGCACAGTCTGCTCACCGGTAAGGTTTGCTTGCACCAGCGTAGGCGGTTGCTCTACGGTGCGCGGGAAAGAAATGGTTATGCTTTCCCCGCTCGGATGCCAAGCCAAAGATGGAATTGCAATGAAGTCTTCTTCCAGCAAGGTATTGACTTTGATTCCTTCCGCTGCAATATCGGCATATCTAACAATGCTCGCCGGAATGTAGCCATCAGCGCTGTCTTTCATGACAGTATAGGCTATCTGGTTATCCTTAGGAGACCATAGCGGGTCACCGTAAATAGGCTCCGTATCCACCTGACTTGCAGTCTTTCCATCAGCCCGAACCACCCATAAATAAGGGGGTGCACTTTCGCTGCTTGCATATTTATAGGCAAACCATTCACCGTCGATTGACCAGCCTATTAATTCCACATAGCCTGACTCTGTAAGCTGCTTTGGCAGAACATCTCGTTTCCGCCCGTCAAGCAGCCACAAATTGCCTTTATCGATATATGCTACTACAGCATTAAACGACTCATCACTTATCCGTTCCGGTGGAGTGTGGCGCTCGCCTGTAATAATCTGAACCTGATAAGCGCTATTATCCCAGACTACAGTGACTCCTAGATTTTCCGCTACGAAGCGAAGCGGCACATAGAACGTGTCATTGATCAATCGAGGAGATACCGGGACGGAAACTGGCTCTCCATTTTTGCGCACTTCTCCCGTAGAAGGCCGAAAGAAAATCGTGCGTCCGTTTTTTTGAATCCAGGTTGTCCCCTCGGCCTCATTCCACTGAAAGCTGGCATTAAGATATGCAGCGAGCTCTTCTAATGATATTAAAATCGATTCATTGTCCCAACAAAGGGGCGATGCCGGTGACATAAGTTGACCGTCCACCATAAGCGTCGGTATCTTGACATCAGCTGTTACAGGCAGTGCTGCCGACATCAATACCATAAGCCCTGCCAGCAAAGCGGCAAAGCTGCGCAGTCCAGTTTTTTTCATAGCAAACACACCTTCCCTTCTTCCTTATAATTATAACTTATTTACACAGAAATACACCCAATATATTTAGACTCAATTCATAATTAAAAGTTCCGATTAGCGCAGAGAGCAAATGAATTGTCCTTCCTTCGAGGTTATTTTAATAGAAAGAACACAAAAATAACACAAAAGAACCGTCCCTCTGTGCACTTCTAAGATAGTGTAAAATATTTCTAGGTTTTTTGCAGGAAAAATTCATTCGGACGTAGAAAAAAGACCTCACCATCCTTTCCACAGGATGAGTATAAACTCATAGAAAGGTGAGGTCTTTATGGA